>OAUO01000004.1_pt1 | contig 304207 bp, 225 predicted proteins | sample 1495191 | NCBI WGS metagenome assembly OAUO01 (sample SAMEA2580046, study PRJEB22360) | human gut metagenome | biome: human gut; feature: human-associated habitat; material: faeces | place: Denmark | collected 2008/2010 | reverse complement strand
TACTTCTCTAATCATAGTTTCTTTCCTCCTTATATTATTCGTGACGTGGATCAATATGTTTAACTGCTCCCTGTTCTGCTGTTACACGTCCGTAAGTACCTGTAACTTTCTTCAATGCTTCGTTTGCATCTGTTCCCTTCTTGATTTCATCCATGAACTTACCCATGTGAACGAATTCGTATCCACAGATTTCGTCATTCTTATCCAAGAAGATATTTTTGATGTAACCTTCAGCCATTTCAAGGTAACGGGGACCCTTAGCCAAAGTACCATAAAGAGTACCTACCTGGCTACGCAGACCTTTACCTAAATCTTCCAGACCTGCACCGATGATCAAACCACCTTCGGAGAAAGCAGACTGAGTACGTCCGTAAACGATTTGCAGGAAGAGTTCGCGCATAGCAGTGTTGATTGCGTCGCAAACAAGGTCAGTGTTCAATGCTTCGAGGATCGTTTTTCCCGGAAGAATTTCGGCAGCCATAGCAGCAGAGTGAGTCATACCGGAACATCCGATAGTCTCCACCAAAGCTTCCTGGATAACGCCTTCTTTAACGTTCAGTGTCAGTTTGCAAGCACCCTGTTGAGGAGCACACCAACCGATACCGTGTGTCAAACCTGAAATATCAACGATTTCTTTAGATTTTACCCATTTGCCTTCTTCGGGTATGGGAGCCGGTCCGTGGTTAGGACCCTTCTTTACAACACACATGTGTTCCACTTCGTGTGAATAAGTCATAATTAGCTCTTTTTTTTAGTGATATAATTAAAAATACGTAGTCACGATTCTCTAAATCGCCCACAAAGGTAGTCGATTTATTTGTTTCTGCAAATCGCCATATCTTACTTTTTTGTGAAAAGTGACAAATCCGTTTACGTTTTTTCTTCGTTTGCTAAGTCGGGATTGCATTTGTGAAAGATTGCTATGCGTCGAACTATCTATTCGTTGCTTTGTTGTTATCTGAAATATAAATTTTATGGAACTCAATCAGGTTGATATACATTATTTGATAGCGGCAATCTGCGTTATTTCATCTGCATTGGTATTTTATACTATCGGTGTATGGGGAGAAAGGCTGCAAAAGAAACTGAAGTTATGGCATATTATTTTCTTTCTTTTAGGATTGGTGTCTGATGCGGTCGGGACCAGCCTGATGGAGCATATTGCCGAATTAACGCATTTGCATGATGAAATCCACACGGTAACGGGGACGATTGCCATTCTTCTGATGTTTGTACATGCTTCATGGGCGATATGGACTTATGTGAAGGGATCTGCCGAGGCGAAAAGGCATTTTAATCGTTTTAGTATCGTCGTTTGGTGCATTTGGTTAATACCTTATTTAATAGGTATGGCTATAGGAATGCATTTACATGCATAAATAATTATATGTTTTTGCATTAGATAGACTTAAAAGAGTTCCTTCTTTCAGCTATCCTATGCAAAGAAAAAAAAATTTAGTCTCACGGTCTCACTGTTTTTGTGTAATCTGCATATAATTAGTATATTACAGAATGAGAGATACTTTTCAAATAGGTATCTCTCATTATTTTCTCCCTAGAATCGCTTCATTTCAGTCTATCTCTCACTCTTTTTGGGGGTATCTCTCATTCCATTTCTTTGCCCTTTGCGTAAGTAGTTGCCGAATGCATCTAGCATCTTGGTTGCTGTTTACTTGTTGTTTATATATTATGTTACTTATCTCTATGGCATTTGATGCCTTTATTCGTGTGTTATTTTACCGACATCTTCATCGTTTCACCCGGGTGAACCGATCGTTGCACCCTTGTAAACAGGTCTGCGCACCTAGGTGGACATGCTTGTTCACCCGGGTGGAACGATGAAGAACTCCCTTTGAAAATGCGACAATAATAGTTGTAAAGCAGGTTATTATAGGGTTGTTTGCATACTATTGAACGGTAAACGAAATGTGCTTAAAGGCTTTTCCGGGAAAGGGAAAGTATATCGGTATGCAATTATCTGGCGGATATCGGAAAGCAGAATGAGATACCCTGTTTTCATGGGTTTGAATTAAATTAATTCCGCCAACAGGTATGTTTTAGTGAGAATGTAGCGGTATTACTAGATAGATATAGAATAAAATTAGTAGCTTTGCTGAATAATTTATTGAACAAAGCTATGATAGAAGTTATGGAGTCCGCTTTACAGAAAGCTGCGGGCGAAGGAATGGATGAATTTATCCAGGTTTTTACTGATAAATATAAGGAAATAATCGGTGGTGAATTGACTGCTGACACGATGCCGTTGTTGACAGGTGAACAGCATTCATTGCTGGCTTATCAGATTTTTCGTGATGAAATAATGTTCGGCGGATTCTGTCAGTTGATTCAGAACGGTTATGGCGGATATATCTTTGATAATCCTTTTGCAAAAGTGATGCGTCTGTGGGGGGCGGAAGAGTTCTCTAAATTGGTATATAAAGCCAAGAAGATATATGATGCCAACCGGAAGGATCTTGAAAAAGAACGGACGGATGATGAATTCATGGCGATGTATGAGCAATATGAGGCTTTTGATGATTTGGAAGAGGCATATTTAGATATGGAGGAACAAGTGACAACACTGGTTGCCAGCTATGTAGATAATCACCTGGAACTTTTTGCAAAAATAATAAAGTAAACGATGCAGTATTTTTTAAGTATCTGCATTTATTAATTGTGAATTAGAATTTATATCTTTGCAAACTCTAAAAAATATGTTTATGAAACAAATGAAATTTTTATTAGTAGCTTTAATGACGGTTTTAATGGGGATGTCTGTTACTTCTTGTATGAATGGGGATGATAATACGATATATACCGGACCTGCGTTCGCAAAATGTACAAACTATTTTCCTGCTACATTTGAATTGGCTAATGGGCAGAAATTAGTTGTGAATGAATTGTCAATGCCTAACTTGAATATAGGAGAAATCTATTTCTTTTACTATCAGTTTGACACAGCGCAACAGCCAGGGAATTCTCAGACTCTTGATGTAACACTTTATGCAGGAAGTACTCCGACTTCTATTAGTGCAAAATCTACTGAAGGACCAGAGAAAGCGGCAGATTATAACGAAGCTACTGCACCTTTATATACTTTTAATAGCGATACATCAACTCAGCCGGGAATACTTTTTGATCAATATCTTGTAATTCCTATTATGTATTGGGTAAAAGTAGAGAGTACAGACGAAAAGCAGAAAGAAGAACTTAATAAGCATTCTTTCATACTTACTTATGATTTTACAAATGTTAAATCGGGAGATACTACTCTTGAATTAACACTTAACCATGTGATAAAAGATGGTTCAGAAGAAACTGTAGATCGTAATAAATATACTTCTACTTATAAAGCCTATAATTTGACTACTGCTATTTCTGCTTTCAAAACTGCAAGTGGAGGAACTGAACCAACTAAAATAAAAGTAAATGCAAAGACCAACTCCTCAAAGAATTCTTTGGATGGTGCCGCAAATTCAACGTGGAGTGAAACACTTAAAACAAATTGAACTACAAAGAATTATTTAATATAGCAATGAAATTGATTTCCTCTCCGGCCAAGGCCTGGGAGGAAATTTCTATGGAAGAGGATAGGCGAAAAGTTTTTATGGCTTTTGTCTATCCTATGATTGGTTTATGCGGTTTGTCCGTCTTTATCGGCTCTTTGCTGACGAATGGATGGGGAGGACCGCAAAGTTTTCAAATAGCGATGACCAATTGTTGTGCCGTAGCTGTGGCATTGTTTGGTGGTTACTTTCTGGCGGCCTATGCAATTAACGAAATGGGAGTAAGAATGTTTGGGATGCCTGCCAATGCTCCGTTGACACAACAGTTTGCCGGATACGCACTTGTTGTTCCCTTCTTGCTTCAGATTGTGACCGGACTTTTACCTGATTTTAGAATTATTGCCTGGCTATTTCAGTTCTACATTGTCTATGTAGTATGGGAAGGAGCTCCCATATTGATGCAAGTGGAGGAAAAAGTACGATTGAAATACACCCTTTTCTCATCAGTTTTGTTAATACTATGTCCGACGGTGATTCAAATTGTATTTAGTAAGTTGATAGCCATACTTAATTAATGTGTAAAGATGAAACAACCTTCTGTAAATATCAAGAATAAACGTGCTACATTTGACTATGAGTTGATGGATACCTACACGGCAGGTATCGTATTGACAGGCACGGAAATTAAATCCATTCGTTTAGGAAAAGCAAGTCTGGTGGATACGTTTTGTTATTTTGCGAAAGGCGAATTATGGGTAAAGAATATGCATATCGCCGAGTACTTCTATGGTTCGTACAATAATCATACAGCTCGTAGAGACAGAAAGTTGTTGCTTAATAAGAAAGAATTGGAGAAAATTCAACGGGGAATGAAAGACCCCGGTTTTACTACCGTTCCTGTGCGTTTGTTTATCAACGAAAAAGGTTTGGCGAAACTGGTCGTTGCTTTGGCGAAAGGTAAAAAACAGTACGATAAACGGGAATCAATTAAAGAAAAAGATGACCGCAGAGACATGGCCCGAATGTTTAAGCGATAAGATGGCTTTATAGCGTAATAGTAAGATAAGATCGTGATAGGTCTAAGATAGGCAGAGTGACAATTAGGTGTTAATGTAATAAGGTAAGAATGAAAAAGACAATTTCTCAGATTGTATCCGAGCGTATTCTGATTCTGGATGGCGCAATGGGCACAATGATCCAACAATATAATCTTAAAGAAGAAGATTTTCGTGGTGAACGTTTTGCGCATATTCCCGGTCAGTTGAAGGGGAATAATGATTTGTTGTGTCTGACTCGCCCCGATGTCATTCAAGATATCCATCGTAAATACCTGGAAGCAGGTGCGGATATTATCGAGACCAATACATTCAGTTCTACAACTGTCTCAATGGCGGATTATCATGTAGAAGAATATGTGCGCGAAATCAATCTTGCCGCTACCAGACTGGCACGTGAACTGGCGGACGAATATACGGCAAAGAGTCCGGATAAACCGCGTTTTGTTGCAGGCTCCGTTGGACCTACTAATAAAACCTGTTCTATGAGCCCGGATGTGAACAATCCGGCGTTTCGTGCCTTGTCTTATGACGAACTGGCTGCCTCTTACCAGCAGCAAATGGAAGCCATGCTGGAAGGTGGGGTGGATGCCATTCTTATCGAAACCATATTTGATACGCTGAATGCGAAAGCTGCCATCTTTGCAGCCGGACAGGCTATGAAGGTGACAGGAATAGAAGTCCCTGTTATGTTGTCTGTGACGGTATCCGATATCGGCGGACGTACATTGTCCGGACAGACTTTGGAAGCTTTCCTTGCTTCTGTGCAGCATGCCAATATATTTTCAGTCGGATTGAATTGCTCCTTTGGTGCCCGTCAGTTGAAGCCTTTTCTTGAACAGTTGGCTTCGCGTGCACCTTATTATATCAGTGCTTATCCTAATGCGGGCCTTCCGAATAGTCTGGGGAAATATGACCAGACTCCCGCAGATATGGCTCATGAAGTGAAGGAGTATATTCAGGAAGGATTGGTTAATATTATCGGTGGTTGTTGTGGTACGACAGATGCCTACATTGCAGAATATCAGGCACTGATAGCAGGTGCCAAACCTCATGTTCCGGCACCCAAACCGGATTGTATGTGGCTTTCCGGACTCGAACTGCTGGAAGTGAAACCGGAAATCAACTTTGTGAATATAGGTGAGCGTTGCAACGTAGCAGGCTCACGCAAGTTTCTTCGTCTGATTAATGAAAAGAAATATGATGAAGCCCTTTCCATAGCTCGTCAGCAAGTAGAAGACGGAGCTTTGGTTATTGACGTTAATATGGATGATGGTCTGCTGGATGCCCGGACTGAGATGACTACTTTTCTGAATCTCATCATGTCCGAACCGGAAATAGCCCGTGTACCTGTTATGATCGACTCTTCCAAATGGGAAGTGATCGAAGCTGGATTGAAATGCCTGCAAGGCAAATCAATCGTAAACTCGATCTCTCTGAAGGAAGGGGAGGAAGTATTTCTGGAGCATGCCCGGATCATCAAGCAATATGGAGCGGCAACTGTCGTGATGGCTTTTGATGAAAAAGGACAGGCGGATACTGCTGCCCGCAAGATAGAAGTGTGCGAACGTGCATATCGTCTGCTGGTTGATAAAGTTGGATTCAATCCTCATGATATTATTTTCGACCCGAATGTGCTTGCGGTGGCTACAGGAATCGAAGAGCATAACAATTACGCCGTAGACTTTATAGAAGCTACCGGATGGATCAGGAAGAATCTTCCCGGTGCACACGTCAGCGGCGGAGTGAGTAATCTTTCTTTCTCTTTCCGTGGCAATAATTATATTCGTGAAGCAATGCATGCGGTATTCCTTTATCATGCCATCCAGCAAGGGATGGATATGGGAATCGTCAATCCGGGAACTTCCGTACTCTACAGTGATATTCCTGCAGATACGCTGGAAAAGATAGAGGACGTTGTATTGAATCGTCGTCCCGATGCTGCCGAGCGTCTGATAGAACTGGCGGAAGCATTGAAAGAAACGATGGGCGGTACTTCCGGTCAGGCAGCTGTGAAGCAGGATGCATGGAGAGAAGAATCCGTACAAGAGCGTTTGAAATATGCTTTGATGAAAGGAATCGGTGATTATCTGGAACAGGATTTAGCGGAAGCTTTACCTTTATATGATAAAGCTGTAGATGTAATTGAAGGTCCGTTGATGGATGGAATGAATTATGTCGGCGAGCTTTTTGGCGCAGGAAAAATGTTTCTGCCTCAGGTCGTGAAGACTGCCCGTACTATGAAGAAAGCCGTAGCTATACTGCAACCGATCATTGAATCAGAAAAAGTGGAAGGATCATCTTCTGCCGGAAAAGTTCTGCTTGCCACCGTAAAAGGGGATGTGCACGACATCGGAAAAAATATAGTTGCCGTCGTAATGGCGTGCAACGGTTATGATATAGTTGACTTGGGAGTGATGGTTCCGGCAGAAACCATTGTTCAGCGTGCCATCGAAGAAAAAGTCGATATGATCGGTTTGAGTGGCTTGATCACACCTTCTCTGGAAGAAATGACTCATGTGGCTGCCGAACTGGAGAAAGCCGGACTGGATATTCCTCTGTTGATTGGCGGAGCCACTACTTCAAAGATGCATACGGCACTGAAAATCGCACCTGTATATCATGCGCCGGTTGTACATCTGAAAGATGCTTCTCAGAATGCCAGTGTTGCTTCCCGGCTGTTGAATTCGCAGATGAAAGCCGAACTGATTAATGAGTTAGATGCAGAATATCAGGCACTTCGTGAGAAGAGCGGACTATTACGCCGTGAAACAGTATCGTTGGAAGAAGCCCAGAAAAATAAGTTAAACCTATTTTAAAGACTTGTCACAATGAAAAAGATTTTTTCTTTCTTGTGTATGTTCATGGCAATGACTGCTATGATCTCGTGTTCTTCCTCAAAAGAGGAAAAAGGAACAACCGGCACCGGAAATGTCGCTTTGGATAATATCTTTGAGCGTAAGAGCGTGCGTACTTACTTGAATAAAGGTGTAGAGAAAGAGAAAATTGATTTAATGCTTCGTGCAGGGATGTCTGCTCCATCGGGAAAGGATGTTCGTCCCTGGGAGTTTGTGGTTGTTTCCGACCGTGCGAAACTGGATTCGATGGCGGCGGCTCTTCCTTATGCCAAAATGTTGGCACAAGCCCGTAATGCGATTATTGTCTGTGGTGATTCTGCCCGTTCTTTTTATTGGTATTTAGACTGTTCTGCTGCAGCACAGAATATTTTGCTGGCTGCTGAAAGTATGGGGCTGGGTGCTGTATGGACAGCTGCTTATCCGTATGAAGATCGTATGGAAGTCGTTCGCAAATATACCCACCTGCCCGAGAATATTCTTCCTCTTTGTGTCATTCCTTTCGGCTATCCTGCAACAAAAGAGCAGCCGAAACAGAAATATGACGAGAAAAAGATACATTATAATCAGTATTAGTAAACAAAAGTTTTGTCTTTTCAATAAATTCCTTACATTTGTGGCTTAATTGATTAAAATCTGATACGCAAATGTTTGGAATAGATGACTCTTTTATAGTCTTGCCATATATCCTCTCAGTGATATGTGTGATTTTTGCTGCCTGGTTTGGGCTGAAATATTGGAATAAGGACGACGATAAAGACGAAACGCGATGAATACATTTACTCTTGGCTTGATTGTGATAGCTTATCTGCTGTCATTGGCCTACCTCGGTTTTTTAGGATATAAGAAGACTACGAATACCAGTGATTATCTGGTTGGCGGACGTCAGATGAATCCGATAGTGATGGCGCTTTCTTATGGTGCTACGTTTATCTCTGCGTCTGCTATAGTTGGTTTTGGCGGAGTAGCGGCTGCTTTCGGTATGGGTATTCAGTGGCTGTGTTTCCTCAATATGTTTGTCGGGGTAGTTATCGCCTTCATATTCTTCGGTTTGCGTACCCGGCGCATGGGAGCAAAACTGAATGTCAGCACTTTTCCGCAGTTATTAGGCCGTCATTTTCGTTCCCGTAATATACAGGTGTTCATTGCAGCCGTCATATTTATAGGTATGCCGTTGTACGCTGCTGTGGTAATGAAAGGGGGCGCTGTATTTATTGAACAGATTTTTCAGATTGATTTTAATATATCTCTGCTGATATTTACGTTAGTCATTGCTGCGTATGTGATTGCGGGAGGAATGAAGGGGGTGATGTATACGGATGCTTTACAGGCAGTTATCATGTTTGGCTGTATGTTGTTCCTGTTGTTCTCTTTGTATCAGGTGCTTGGCATGGGTTTTACGGAAGCAAACAAGGAATTGACAAATATAGCCCCTCTGGTTCCGGAAAAGTTCAAGGCATTGGGGCATCAGGGATGGACCGCAATGCCTGTGACAGGTTCTCCGCAGTGGTACTCATTGGTTACCTCTCTTATTTTGGGAGTAGGAATCGGTTGCCTTGCACAGCCTCAGTTGGTGGTACGTTTTATGACGGTAGAAAGTAGCAAACAGTTGAATCGTGGCGTATTTATCGGTTGTTTTTTCCTGATTATAACGGTAGGAGCTATCTATCATGCCGGTGCATTAAGCAATCTTTTCTTCTTGAAGACAGAAGGAGCCGTTGCTACGGAAGTGATACAGGATATTGATAAAATCATTCCTTATTTCATCAATAAAGCTATGCCGGACTGGTTTGCCGCTTTGTTTATGCTCTGTATCCTTTCTGCAAGTATGTCTACGCTTAGTTCTCAGTTCCACACAATGGGAGCATCGGTTGGTTCTGACATTTATGGTACTTATAAACCCCGTTCTCGTGGCAAATTGACAAATGTGATTCGTTTGGGAGTACTTTTCTCTATTTTGGTCAGCTATATTATTTGCTATATGCTGCCTCACGATATTATCGCCCGCGGAACTTCTATTTTCATGGGTATCTGTGCTGCTGCATTTCTTCCTGCCTACTTCTGTGCATTGTACTGGAAGAAAGCGACGAAACAGGGAGTAATGGCAAGTCTCTGGGTAGGAACTTTAGGCAGTGCTTTTGCACTAATATTCCTTCATCAGAAAGAAGCTGCCGCAATGGGAATATGTAAATTCCTGTTTGGCAAGGATGTATTGATTGAGACATATCCGTTTCCGGTAATTGACCCTATTCTCTTTGCATTACCATTGTCTATACTGGCTATTGTTGTGGTTAGCCTTTTGACGGGCAGAAACAAGTAATAAATAGGTAATAAGTAATAGGTAATAGGTAATAGGTAATAGGTAATAAGCCGTGCGGATACACTATTGATAAGCTACGGTTATTACCTATTACCTATTACTTATTACTTATTTTATCTTTTTTTTGTACGATTCGAACCGGGACTGAATATCACGTACGAAGTTGAACGTTTCTATGCCACGGAAATATCCATTTTTACAAACAGGATCGGTGAAGTATTCCTCATTGCTTTTGAGCAGGATGAAGTTTTCGACGTTGTCTTTCCATACGAGGTTATTCTTTCCGTATTTTTTTGCTAATGCCATGGCGTCGTAGATATGTCCTAGGCCGGCATTGTAAGAAGCCAGTATGAAGTTGAGCCGTTCCTGTTTGTCAGGGATCATATTGAAACTTCGGTCTGTGGCGGCAATGTATTTAACGGCTGCTTTTATACTTTCTTCCGGGTTTTGTTCTTTACCTGCGGGTACGCCCATTGCGCGTGCAGTGGCAGGCATCAATTGCATCAATCCTTTGGCTCCTGCCCAAGATACGGCTGTTGTGTCAAAGTTTGATTCTGTATAGGCGAGGGATGCCAGCATTCGCCAGTCCCATCCGATCTCTTGGGCGTATTTCTTGAATAAATCGTCGTAATGTGATATTTTTCCTTCTTTAAGTGAAAGGATGGGGGAGTGGGGCATCATTTTACTATTCTCGAAGTAACGCTTCATACTTGCCGTATAGGCAGGAGAGGTCATATTTTCTTTATGCCAGTTTGTGGCGGCGGCTGCCAGTTCGGGACTGTCTTTTCGCACAGCCCATGAAGAACGCTGGTCAAAACTGATAGAAAGATCGATATTCAGATTGGGATAGTAAGTTTTATTCAGTTTGGCTAAATCATTATCGGCTACGGTATAGGGAATCTTACCTTGTGCTACCTGGGTGATTAAGTCTTCCGCGGTAACGCTATCTCCCGTTATCTTATGAATATGGATACCACCTCCCAGTTCGTTGTTCAGATTCACGAGGCGATCGTAATATTTGCCTGGTTTGACATATATATCTTTGCCGATAAGTTCCGTTACATCTTTCAGTGGTTTATGCTTTCCATTTCCTTGCTGGACGATAACCTGATGGGTGATTATGTCTTCTCCGCAATACAAAAGGCTGTCTTTCCATTCTTTGGTAATCGGCAGGTTGTAGGCGATCATATCTCCTTCGCCTGACTGTAATTTCTGAATCAATTCACGGACATTTCTGGCTACCTCGATTCTGAGTTTCAGTCCCAGACTTTTAGCGAACTGTTCACTGAGTTCGTATTGGAATCCCATTTCCTGTCCGCGATAAATGAAATATGAAGTAGAGCTATAGAGTGTCAGCACAACCAGTTCTCCACTGTCTTTAATCTGTGGAAGATCGTGTGCTGTTTCATTCTTTTCGGTATGATGTTTGTTCCGGCATCCGAATACACAGCACAAAAGTATAAGAAACAAGGGGAGGATCAGTGTCTTGGCACTCATTCTGAACTCTTTATCTTTCATTCTTCATTTTTCAAATGTTTCTTGATATACATTGTTAATATATCGATAGCTACTGCATTGCTGCCGCCTTCCGGAACGATAAGGTCCGCATAGCGTTTGCAGGGTTCTATGAATTGCAGGTGCATCGGTTTCAGAACACGGGTATAGCGTTCCATGACAGCTTCCGCTGTCCGTCCTCTTTCGATGACATCCCTTTGGATGACACGTATCAGGCGTTCATCGGGATCGGCATCTACAAATATCTTTAGATCCATCATATTGCGTAGCTTCTTGTCGCACAAGGCAAGGATACCTTCAATAATGACGACTTCACGAGGCTCGATGTGGATGGTTTCCGGTTGGCGGGTACAAGTCAGATAAGAATAGGTCGGTTGCTCGATGCTTTTTCCTTCTTTCAGCATCATCACATGTTTGGAAAGCAAGCTCCATTCAAAAGCATCCGGATGGTCAAAGTTGATATTCTGACGTTCTTCAACCGGCACGTGACTACTGTCTTTGTAGTATGAATCCTGAGGTAATAGTACTACTTCTCCAACGGGGAGGCTTTCTATTATTTTTCGTACGACGGTGGTTTTTCCGGAGCCCGTTCCACCTGCTATTCCTATTATTAACATCTCTTTATAGTGTTATTTGAACCAAATAGAGTAATTTTGCATTAGTAATGTAATGCATTGACAAGACAAATATAGAAACAATTCATTAAAATAACAACGTAATGGTGAAACACATTGTATTATTTAAGTTAAAAGACGAAGTTCCCGAAGCGGAGAAACTCGTAGTGATGAATAAATTTAAGGAAGCTATCGAAGCGCTCCCCGCTAAGATTTCAGTGATCCGTAAGATTGAAGTCGGACTGAATATGAATCCGGGAGAGGCTTGGCATATAGCTCTCTATAGCGAATTTGACACGCTGGAGGATGTGAAGTTCTATGCAACACACCCTGATCATGTGGCAGCCGGAAAGATTATAGCTGAAGCAAAGGACAGTCGTGCATGCGTGGATTATGAATTATAACCCCCAATAATGAAAATGAGAAAATTAATTTCTTTTCTGCTTTTAAGCTTTGTAGCCTATACATTGCAGGCGCAGATTAAAGATCCGGTAAAGTTTAAAACAGAACTGAACTCTCTTTCTGATACAGAAGCGGAGATCGTGTTTACGGCTGCCATTGACAAAGGGTGGCATGTTTATTCTACCGATCTTGGAGACGGAGGACCTATTTCTGCCACATTTAATGTGGAGAAGAAGTCTGGTGTAGAACTGGTAGGTAAATTGAAGCCTGTCGGCAAGGAAATAGCTACTTTCGACAAACTGTTCGAAATGAAAGTGCGCTATTTCGAGAATACTGCCAAATTCGTGCAGAAAGTGAAGCTGACTGGTGGAGCTTATGCGATAGAAGGTTATTTGGAATATGGAGCCTGCGACGATGAGAGTTGTCTGCCTCCGACAGAAGTTCCTTTTAAGTTTTCGGGTGAAGCAAAGGCCGGAACTACGGCTGCTCCTGTAGCCAAAGCTGATAAGCCGGAGACAAAAGAGGCGGAAGAAGTAACTGCTCCTGCTGCGTCCAAAGACTCTGCTGCGATGATGGAACTGGTTCCTGCTTCTGCTACGGATGCAAATGCTGATATTCAACCAGCTGTAGCTTCCGGTGACCTTTGGCGTCCGGTAATCAGTGAATTGCAGGCACTGGGCGAGGAACATACTCAGGGAGATATGTCCTGGATTTATATTTTCGTGACAGGTTTCCTGGGTGGATTGCTGGCTCTGTTCACTCCTTGTGTATGGCCTATTATCCCGATGACAGTCAGTTTCTTTCTGAAACGTAGCAAAGATAAGAAGAAAGGTATTCGTGATGCGTGGACTTATGGTGCTTCCATTGTCGTTATTTATGTGGCATTAGGATTGGCTATCACACTGATATTTGGTGCCAGTGCGCTCAATGCTTTATCGACGAATGCTGTCTTTAATATCCTTTTCTTCCTGATGCTGGTAATCTTTGCCGCTTCATTTTTTGGAGCGTTTGAGATTAGATTACCGTCAAAGTGGGGCAATGCGGTAGATAGTAAAGCGGAATCGACTACCGGTCTGCTGAGTATCTTCCTGATGGCATTTACACTTTCACTGGTATCTTTCTCTTGTACAGGTCCGATTATCGGATTCCTGCTTGTACAGGTTTCTACTACAGGAAGCGTGGTGGCCCCGGCTATCGGTATGTTGGGTTTTGCCATTGCATTGGCATTGCCGTTCACACTCTTTGCTCTGTTCCCGTCATGGCTGAAGTCTATGCCGAAGTCGGGCGGATGGATGAATGTGATCAAAGTGACGTTAGGATTTCTGGAACTGGCATTTGCGCTTAAATTCCTGTCGGTTGCCGATCTGGCTTATGGCTGGAGGTTACTCGACCGTGAAACCTTCCTCGCTCTGTGGATTGTCATTTTTGCATTGCTGGGTTTCTATTTGCTTGGTAAAATCAAGTTTCCGCATGACGATGATGACAATAAGGTGGGAGTGACTCGTTTCTTTATGGCACTTATTTCTCTGGCGTTTGCCGTATATATGGTTCCCGGTTTGTGGGGAGCTCCGTTAAAAGCCGTAAGTGCTTTTGCTCCTCCTATGCATACGCAAGACTTTAACCTGTATAAGAATGAAGTACATGCGAAATTTGATGACTACGATCTGGGTATGGAGTATGCACGTCTGAATGGCAAACCAGTGATGCTTGACTTTACAGGCTATGGATGCGTGAACTGTCGTAAGATGGAAGCCGCTGTATGGACGGACCCGAAAGTGAGTGATCTGATTAATAATGATTATGTGCTGATTACTCTGTATGTGGATAATAAAACTCCGTTGACCGAACCTGTGAAAATCGTAGAGAACGGTAAGGAACGTACTTTGCGTACAGTCGGTGATAAGTGGAGCTATCTGCAACGTGTGAAGTTTGGTGCTAATGCACAGCCTTTCTATGTATTGCTGGATAATCAGGGAAGTCCTTTGAATAAGTCTTATGCTTACGATGAAGACATTCCCAAATATATTGAATTCCTGCAAACTGGACTGGAGAATTATCGGAAGGAAAAATAATCCGAAGATATAACTATCAATGAGAAGCGGTCTCACTCTGTAGAGTGGGACCGCTTCATTTAAATAGAATAGAATAAAACTAGAAATAATGTTTTTTACATGGGTACTTCCATTACCAGAAGTTTGGTCCCTTTAGTAGCACGGATAGAGAAGCTTTTGGTATCCCATATTCCGATGCCGTCACGTTTGGCCAGATGTTCATCGGCCACGCTGATCTCTCCTTCTATCACAAACAGATAAGCTCCGTTACCTTCCTGATGCATACAATATTCGATGGTTCTTTCCGTATCGAAGTCTCCCATAGAGAACCAGGCATCCTGTTTGATGGAGGCCGGTGTCTTGCCGTTCGGTGAAATGATCAGAGATAACTCGTTCGGTTTCAGCAGCGGACGTATATCGAAATTGTTATATTCGGGTTTCGTATTCTCGATTCGGGGGAATACCCATATTTGCAGGAATTCCAATTGTTCTTCCTTGCTGTCGTTATACTCACTATGATAGATACCACTGCCCGTACTCATCACTTGGATATCACCGGGAGTAATCGTTTTCGTATTTTGTACACTGTCGCCATGTCTCAGATACCCTTTCAACGGAATGGAAATTACTTCCATATTTTTATGTGGATGAGTATCAAATCCCATCGACGGGTCTACACTGTCATCATTCAGCACTCGCAAGGCTCCGAAATGGATTCTTTCCGGATTGTAATAGTTAGCAAAACTGAATGTGTGGTGGGTTTTGAGCCAGCCATGATTAAAATAGCCTCTTGATGAAGCTCTGTCGATTACTTTTTTCATAATCTTCCTTTCTTTTTTATAGAACTTTGTTGTGTGCTTTGTTCGCACTTTTATAATAGGACAACAATTAAAGAGTACACAAAGTTCTCGGCCGGAAACTCAATAAGAAAGAAGGTTATTTTTTTATTTCAGAAAAAATACATACGTTTGTAACATCATAACAATACCTTTGTGCCCAAAAGTAAAGAAAATATGTACGCAACAGACACGCTTATGGACGAACGGGAGTTAGTTCTCCGTCTGATAGACGGCGATGAGGATGCCTTTTGCGAACTCTATGCCGCCTATAAGAATCGCTTGCTGTATTTTGCGATGAAGTTCGTCAAATCTCGTGAGTTTGCCGAAGATATTTTTCAGGACGCGTTTACGGTTGTATGGCAAAGCAGGCGTTTTATCAATCCGGATGCGTCTTTCTCATCCTATTTATATACGATTGTACGCAATCGTATCCTTAATCAGATACGGGATATGGCGAATGAAGATAAGTTGAAAGAGCATATCCTTTCTCATGCGGTTGATTCGGCCAATGAAACGAATAATAAAATATTGTTCGATGATTTGAAGGATGTCGTTAGCCGCGCACTGGAACAATTGACTCCCCGTCAGCGTGAAGTCTTTAATATGAGCCGCGATTTACAGATGTCCCATAAAGAAATTGCCGAAGCGCTGGGAGTCTCTGTCAATACCGTACAGGAGCATATTTCTGTTTCGTTGAAAGTGATTCGTGCCTACTTGACTAAATATTCGGGTACTTCTGCTGACATATTGCTGATTCTACTTTGTCTGAATTTATAATAAATGTTAATCATACCCTAGCTGTTTCCTGCCTTTGTGTATTACTAATACGAAGGGGAAAAATCAGCACCCTTATTTGAATATATGATGAAAGATACGAAGACAGAAAAAAACAAATTACGTCGCTATCTGGATGATATGTACATCCGGGAGGAAGCATCGCAGTTACTGGAAAGTATGAGAGATGCTGACCATAAAGATATATTGGATGAGTTGTCTGCCGAAGTCTGGGAGGAATCCGTCAGCCAGCAGCCTGTTACTGACTTGGAGCGTGAGAAGTATAAAAAGGAGGCTCGCCAGTTGCTGAAACATATTGAACATAAGAAACGTACCTGGTTCCGTCGGGTAATGACGATTGCAGCCAGTGTGGCGGCTGTAATAGCCATCGTGACAGGAAGTATCAGTTATTTCCGGTATATGAGTGAGCAGCAGATAACTTTCGCTGAAATCTCAACCTCTTTTGGAGAGAAGAAACGGGTGGAATTACCGGACGGAACTATATTAGTGTTGAACTCTTGTTCACAAGTACGTTATCCTGATTCTTTTCAAGGGGATATCCGGAAAGTGGAACTGGAAGGAGAAGGATATTTCAGGGTTGCCCATAATGAAGATATGCCGTTTATTGTACAGACGAAGCGACTGGATGTTCGTGTTTTGGGAACCCGGTTTGATGTAAAATCTTACTCTACGGATGAAATCGTATCGGTAAGTGTAGAGAGTGGCAAAGTACAGGTTGATCTGCCGGAAGCAATGATGCGATTGACTGCAAAAGAACAAGTTCTGATAAATACCGTTTCCGGTGAATATAGTAAGAAGAAGGAAGAACGTGGGGTAGCAGTCTGGATCAAGGGAAGCCTGCGTTTTAACAGTACTCCGATCCGGGATGTGGCAAAAGAACTGGAACGTGTTTATAATTGTCAGATAACCTTTGCTTCCGGACAGGAATTTGATAATCTGATTACCGGTGAACATGACAATAAGAGTCTGGAGTCCGTACTTAAATCCATCGAATTTATCAGTGATATCAATTATAAGAAAGAAGGCAGGAATATACTTCTTTATAAAAAATGATAATTAAAAAATAGATCAATGTTTAACCCGTTAATAAGGACAGAATGAAAGCATCACCCTCATAGAAACTCCCTAAAAAGATAGAAGCACTCCTAAGGAATGCTTCTATCCGCAACCCGGACGGATATTCATTCGCTTCGACCCAAATGAATAACGTATCGCACGTTGCTTGTTTTTAATAACTTTAGTCAATTACTAAAACGCACAAATTTATGAATAATCTTCTTATTTGTAAAGGAAAAAGTAGAAATAGCTGCTCGTTTTTAGCTTTTTTACTATTCACCTTCCTTTTAGTTGCTCCGACTGCTGCTCAGACATTGAAAGAGAACAACATTACGCTCCGTGTACAAAACGAGCCGGTAGAAAATGTTTTCAATAAAATCAGTGAACAGACCAACTTTAAATTTATCTACGATCAGGAAACGGTAAATAACGCTCCGCATGTTTCTTTTGATGTAAAAAACGCTACGCTTAAACAAATTCTGGGAGTGATAACTACTCAGTCAAAACTTTATTTCAATAGGACCGATAATACAATTGCTGTCAGTAAACAGCCGCTTAAAGAAGAAAGCGCTCAACGTACACGTACCGTTCAGGGAGTGGTCGTAGATGATAAGGGAGAGCCAGTTATTGGTGCCAGTGTCCAGATCAAAGGAGAGGGCAGTGGTACGATTACCGATATGGACGGACGATATTCGTTGATGAATGTACCGGAATCGGCTACATTGACAATTTCCTATATTGGCTATAAGACCGTCAGCCTTTCTGCAAAAGATAAGAATACGGCTAAGATTACGTTGACCGAAGACAGCAAGATGATCGATGAAGTAGTAGTGGTAGGATATGGTGTACAGCGGAAACGGGATGTGTCTACTTCCATCTCTTCCGTGAAAGCCGAGCAGATTGCGGAGGTTTCTGCTTCCGACTTTCGTCAGGCATTAGCTGGAAAGATGCCGGGAGTGCAAGTGACTCAGCCGAGCGGTGACCCGGAAGGAAGTGTCAGTATCCGTGTTCGTGGTATCAGTACAGTCAATGCGGGGAGTGATCCTCTCTATATCATTGACGGTGTACCTGTGGAGCGTGGCTTTGCCAATCTGAATAATAATGATGTCGAGTCGGTAGAGGTACTTAAAGATGCTTCGTCTGCTGCGATTTATGGTAGTCGCGGATCAAATGGTGTAATTATTATCACTACCAAACAAGGGCAGTCGGAAAAAATGAAAGTACAATATGATGGATATTATGGTATCCAGAGTGTTTCAAAAAAACTTCCGATGTTGAATGCTTATCAGTTTGCGGAGTTTGCCAAAGACGGGCATGATAATTCTTATCTGGATGCTAATCCCGGTGGTTCGCCCAATGACCCTAATGGTATGCGTCCGAATTCATGGGAACGGATTCCTACAGAACTTTTTCCTTATCTGAACGGCGATCAGGGATTAACGGACACAGACTGGCAGGATGCAATTTTCCGTAGTGCGGCTACAACCAGCCATAATGTTTCTATCTCCGGCAGAGGAAAGACCGTTGGTTATTTTATTTCTGCCAATTATTATGATAAAGAAGGTATTATCATCAATTCTGATTTCAAGAAATATAGCATGCGTATGAATCTGGACGGAAAATATAAAAGACTGAAATTCGGTCTTAATTTTTCTCCTTCTTATTCGACTTCCAATCGGGTGGATGCTTCCGGATCGAATGGTATTGTTCAGTCGGCCTTGATGATGCCTCCTGTGTGGCCGGTATATAATTCCGACGGTAGTTATAACTATCAGGGAAATGGCTATTGGAGAATTGGCAATGACTATCAGCACAATGCGGTATTAAACCCTGTGGCAATGGCCAATCTGCAATCGGACGTAGTAGACCGTATGGCAATTGTAGGGAAAGTCTTTGCCGAACTGGAACTTTTCAAGGGACTTACTTATAATATTTCTTTCGGTGGTGATTATTATGGTTCTCATAATGATCAGTATCGTTCGTCAGAACTACCCTTACTGGGCCAGAAATATTATGATATCAAGTCGAACCCTACTGCATACAGCTCCTCCGGTTTTTATTTTAATTGGCTGATTGAGAATAAGATTAATTATAATACAGTGATTAATGAAGATCATTCGATTAATGCGGTTCTGGTGCAATCTGCACAAAAAGAAACTTATAAAGGAGATAATGTGACAGCTACCGATTTTCCGAATGATTATATACAGACGATCTCCGGTGGAACAGTTATAAAGGGGGCGTCTGATAAGACCCAATGGTCGATTGCTTCCTATCTGGCTCGTGTGCAATATAGTTATAAAGGTAAATATATGGCTTCCGGAGCTATTCGTGCGGATGGTTCTTCCCGTTTCGGAAAAAATAACCGCTGGGGATATTTCCCGTCCGCATCATTGGCATGGAGAGTTAGCGGGGAGGATTTCTTCACGAAGGCGAAATTTCTCTCCTTTGTAGATGACTTGAAAATCAGAACCAGTTATGGTGTTACAGGTAACTTTCAGATAGGCAACTACGATCATCTATCATTGATGGCTCTTGATAATTATATACTGGGTACGGGTAACGGGCAACTGGTACAAGGCTATAAACCTAATACTATTAAGAATGATGATTTAAGCTGGGAAAAGAATGCAATGGTCAATGTCGGTGTGGACCTGCAAATGTTCAAAGGATTATTGGGGATAACAGTTGATTACTATAATACCAATACCTCCAATATGTTGCTGAATGTTCCTGTTCCTCATCTGACCGGATACAGCACTGCCCTGATGAATATTGGAAAAGTAAATAACCGTGGTTGGGAAATAGCCTTGACATCTCAGAAAAATTTCACCAAAGACTTTGGGTATTCTTTTAATGCCAACTATGCTACGAATACCAATGAAGTAAAAGCTCTTGGTCCGGGAAATGCTCCCATTATCTCTACCGGAAGCGTAGATCATGCTTATTATATCACAAAAGTAGGCGAACCGATCGGATGTTACTATTTGCTGGTGCAGGACGGTATCTTTTCCAACGAAGAAGAATTGAAGAAATATCCTCATTTCAGCAATACTCAGCCGGGAGACTTCCGCTTTGTAGATGTGGATGGAGACGGTGTGATGGACTTGGACAAAGACCGTACGATAGTAGGTAACTATATGCCCGACTTCACCTATGGATTTGGTGGTAAAGTATGGTATAAAGGCATTGATCTTGACTTTAACTTCCAGGGAGTTTACGGTAATGAGATTCTGAATCTGAATCGTCGCTATATTGATAATTTGGAAGGAAACACCAATGGTACCACGATTGCCCTGAATCGCTGGAAAAGTGCGGATAACCCCGGAAATGGTCAGGTGAACCGTGCCAACCGCAAATCGAAAGGTTATAATGGCCGTACTTCAACCTGGCATCTGGAAGATGGTTCTTATTTGAGATTGCAGAATGTAACGTTAGGATATACTTTGCCTCAGAATCTGACACGTCGTTTCTTTGTGGAGAAGTTGAGAGTCTATGTCTCCGGACAGAACCTTTGGACATCTACCAACTACGGTGGATACAATCCGGAAGTAAATGCACGTCCGAGCAATTCACTTTCGCCGGGTGAAGATTACGGAACATATCCGCTGGCGAAAACCTTCTTGTTTGGATTAAATATAACACTTTAGTCATCCTTAAAAATATACGGTGTATGAAAATATATAGACAAATCCTATTCTTGGCAACTGCTTTTGTATCAGTGGCCTGTACAGATAGCTTTTTCGACTTGGAGCCAAGTAGCAGTGTGCCTACAGATAAAGTATACAAGACAGCAGACGATTTTAATGTAGCAGTGATCGGCTGTTATTCTAAATTGCAGGGACAGGTTTCCTACTTCACGGAATGCTGCGAATATCGGAGTGACAACCTGTCGTTGAGTGCTCCTACTGCCGGAACACAAGACCGTTATGATATAGATCAGTTTGCGGATAAAGCCTCTAATGGAATATTGGAATCCGCCTGGGCGAATTTTAATAACGGAGTATATCGCTGTAATTTGGTATTGGACAAAATAGACGCAGCTGACTTTGATGCTACGTTGAAGAAACAATATAAAGGGGAAGCGCTTTTCGTGCGTGCTCTTACTTATTTTAATATGTATCGCTTGTGGGGTGGAATTCCGATGACTGATAAAGTGGTGACGGTGGCTGAAGCTCTTAAAATCGGAAGAAGCTCAGAGCAGCAGGTCTTTGATTTTCTTACCGGCGATTTGAATCAGGTTATCAATGAGAATATGCTGCCTTCTTCTTATACGGGTACTGATACGGGACGTGCGACCTCCGGTGCTGCAATGGCATTGCTGGGAAAGATTTATCTGACTTTCCATAAGTGGACAGAGGCACGCAATGTACTTTCGCAACTGATAGGCAGATATTCTTTGATGCCTACACCGGATAAAGTATTTGATGTCGATAATAAAATGAACGATGAAATCATTTTCGCAGTGCGCTTTAATAAGGACGTTGAGGGTGAAGGACATGGTTATTGGTTTTCAATTATCAACCTGACAGATGATACTAACCAGACAAAGGCTTTGAAGGAGTGCTATAAAGACGGTGATAAACGCAAAGACCTGATCACTTATGTGAAAGTAGAAGATAAAGTCTGCGTAATGAATAAATTCAAGGATTTGAAAAGTGCGACATACAATACCGTCGGTAACGATCAGATTATTCTTCGTTATGCCGATGTACTGTTAATGTATGCCGAAGCACTGAACGAAATCAGCTATAGCAACTCTCAGACTTCTGATGCAATGGTTGCTTTGAATGCGGTACATACCCGTGCCGGATTATCTCCGGTTCAGATTACGGAACTGGCAGATCAGGATAGTTTCCGTAAAGCCATTATGCTGGAACGCCAACAGGAATTTCCTTATGAGGGACACCGTTGGTTTGACCTTGTTCGCATGGGAGGTGCCAAGGAAGCTATGAAAGCGGAGGGACATACAATTCAGGATTTCCAGTTTCTGTATCCTATTCCTAAAACGGAATTGGAAAGAATCAACAATACTGAGTTGTTGTGGCAGAATCCGGGGTATTAATATGGTTAAACTTAAAGAATTCAGACGATGAAAAAAATAATATATAGCTTGTTGTTTGTCATTACGGCAGTTTGCGCAGCTTGTGATGAAGAACTGCCAAAAGCAAGTTTTGATTTATATGAATTAAAGACGCTTACGGCAACGGCCGGAGATATGAATGTGGCACTTTCCTGGGAAGCATATCCGGACGCCCGTCCTGATGAATATCTTATTAGCTGGACTTCGGGCTCTTCGGGAGCGGAAGGAGGGCAAATGACTGTGGAGGCTGAGGCTTCCGGTGCAACTGTCAGTGATCTTGTCAATGATGTTGCTTATACATTCTCCGTACAACCTCGCTATACCGGAGGACTGGCGAGTAAGCGATCTGCTTCTTGTACGCCAAAGAATGCAAGATATCCGGTGACTGGTCTGACTGCGTCAGCGGGAGACAAGAAAGTCCGGCTGAGATGGACGAAGCCTGCCAGCGAACGGTTTACGAATTATCAGATTACCGTAAGTCCCGGCAATCAGGTTATCAAATTGGATGACACAACATTGGAAGAATATATGGTTGAAGGGTTGACTAATGATCAGGAGTATAAGTTTGATGTTGTTTGCATTTATCCGATGGGGAATTCTGTTTCGGCGGAAGCGGTGGCTACTCCGGGAATTATTTATCCGGTAGCAGTCAATACGGAATTGGTTGTCTGGGAGTCTGCTGTCTTTGCTTATAACGATATGTATTTTACTGGTGGCAATGTTAAATCCGTCAGCTGGGATTTTGGTGATGGTGCTGCTTCTGCTGAAACGACTCCATCGCATGCTTTTGCTGCTACTGGAACTTATACAGTTACTATCACAGTAACATATACGAATAATACGACGGAGTCAGGAAGTGTGGAAATTAATGTTGTCGGATATAAATGGGATAGTCTGAATCTGAATTTTAACGGATTAACAGGATATGTCAAGACGTCCAATCCTGTATTCTCCCCGGATGGAAAGACGATGTATATTCCGACTTCAACGCCTGCCGGGCATTTGTTTGCCTTAGATGTAGTCAGCGGTGAATTCAAATGGGTATTTGCCATTGATAAAATAACTTATGGCGGCGGTGCATTGGTGGGGCCTGACGGTACTATCTATCAGTGCGTGAGAGATGCTTCTATCAAGAATGTGTATGCCATAAATCCGAATGGTACTCAGAAATGGTCATTGCAATTAGACGGACCGATAGGTGCGTTCCCTGCTTTGTCTGCTGATGGTGTACTCTATTGTTTGACTAATAAAAGTACGTTATATGCACTCGATGTTGCGAATGGTGCGATTAAATGGCAACAATCTCTTGATGGAACAACAGGAAGTGCGGTGGCTATTGATAGAAACGGACATATCTATGCAGGTACCAGTGAAGCTATTTATGCTTTCAGCGCAAATAAGGAAGAACTTTGGAAACTCAGTGGTGTTAATGTGACAGAGCAGGGAACTTTTGCTTTGAATGGCAACACGCTTTACGCAACTTTGAAGTCAAAGGCTGGACTTGTTGCTGTTGATATCACGAACGGAACCAAAAAATGGACCTATCCGACAACAGGCGGTGATGCTTATTTCCCTATCGTAGATAAGAAAGGTGTTGTTTATTTTACAGAGAAAGGTTCGCAAACAGTTTACGCTGTAGACGCTGACGGTTCAAAAGTATGGGTGAAGAAGGTAAATAATAACCTGAACTACAGTGGTGCTGCGTTGAGTACAGATGGTGTTCTTTATATCGGAACGCAGTCAAATAATAAGATTTTCGGACTTAATACGGCAGATGGAAGTACTGTTTATGAAGAATCTGTGGGTCAACAGGTAATGGCATCCGTTTCGATTGGTCCGGACAAGCGTCTTTATTGTGGTACTATTGGAGCGAGCAATATAGGTTCTATAAAAGCGTTTGACATTAATAAAACGTTGGAAACAGACTCCTGGAGTATACGGGGTGGAGATATTCAAGGTACAAACCGACAAAAATAAACGGTGATGAGAAAATTGATTTTTATCGCATTTATGGTGATGTCTGTTTGTGGATATGCACAGAAATATGAAGTAGGTACTACGACAGCAGTGTGGAAAGCACCTGCTGCTGCCGACTTCCTTCATGCAAAAGCGACTGGTGTGAAGTATGTCGAAGTAGCCTTTAATCAATGTTATAGGGGAGTTCCTGTCGATGAAGTGATTCCACGTATAAAAGAAATGAAAGCGAAGATAGACAGTGCGGATATTGAAGTCTGGTCTATTCATCTTCCTTTCTCCCGAACGCTGGATATCTCAGTTCTGGATGATCGGTTAAGGAAGGAAAATGTAGATTTTATGGCAGAGATGATAGAATTGTGTGCCATGTTCCAACCGACTTGCCTGGTTTTGCATCCAAGTTCGGAACCGATAGCCGATAGTATTCGGGCGCAACGGATTGCCAATGCTTCGGAGTCTATTGCTTATCTGAAGAAATATGCTGATAGGATTGGCGCTCAACTTTGTATAGAGAATCTGCCCAGAACCTGTTTGGGAAATACTCCGGAGGAACTTATGAGGATTGTCGGAGATATCCCGGACGTAAAAGTGTGCTTTGATACAAATCACTATACCAAAGGCACGTCAGAGCACTTTGTGGCAATAGTAGGTAGCCGTATCGGCACTATACATGCTTCAGATTTTGATTTGGTGAACGAATGCCACTGGCTTCCTACACAGGGAAATATAAAATGGGGAAAGTTGATGCAAGATTTGGAGAAGACCGGATATAAAGGCGTTTTCATGTATGAAGCGACGAAGGATCACGAAAATAATAATGTGAGACCTGCTCTTGAACGGATTGCAGAGACCTTCGATAAAATAATTGATGACTATAAAACACTGAAATAATATGAATAATATAAGAAGAATACAATATTTCCTGTTTTGCCTGCTGGCAATAGGACTTGCAAGTTGTAGTGACGATGATAATAATGATAAGAAGACCGGGTACGAAGGAATTCTTACGGAACTGGCAGCAGAGGTAGATGCCACTACCCAACAGTTATGGGGAACTTCTCCATCAATTGTAAATACTGAACGTGCCGATGCTTTGAGCACTATTCAGGGATATGCCGATAAATGTCTGGATGACTATTTTATCAGTTTTCTGAATGGTTTTGATCAGGCAAGTATGAGTATGGAGAAGAGTGAACCGATCTTATACTATTACCGGAGTGCTTTTGACCGGGTGATGGACGGAATTAAAAACTCCAAAGTAGAGAATGGCACAGCAGAAATCTGGTTGCTTTATAACATGGGATATATAGTTAAGACTCCTTCCGGATGTTTTGCTATTGATATTTCTCATCGCTGGGCGAAGGAACTTGCACCCTATATCGACTTCCTTTGTGTGACGCATAAGCATTCTGATCATTATAATACAGATTTGATTCAGGCAATGTTTGATTTGGATAAGCCGGTATTATCCAATTATTTGAAAGACACCACTTATCCCTACACGGCAAAGGGGGATAAAGATTATGAAATAGGTAAATTTAAAATCCGTACTTGTATTACCGATCATAATAATTCCGGATTATCAAATTTCGTAACTATTTTCCAGATAGACTGTGGGGACGATACTGGAAATTTCGTCTTTATGCATGTCGGTGATTCCAATTTTAAAACGGAACAATATACAAACATTGCGCCACATGTTAATGTCTTGATTCCCCGCTATGCTCCTAATGCGCTGACTGAGAATAATATTTTAGGTACCGGAGCGGGACAGGTACAGCCGGATTATGTTCTGTTATCCCATATTTTGGAAATGGCTCATGCAGGTGTTGATGCATCCAGATGGTCATTGGACATGGCACTAGAACGGGCGTCCAAGATTAACTGTGACCAGACCTATGTGCCTATGTGGGGAGAAAAGATGGTCTGGAAGAACGGTAAGCTGAACTAATAATTTTAATATTTGAATTTATGAAACGAATTTATAACTTTATATTGCTTGTATGCCTGGTGCAACTGGCTGTTGCCCAAAATCGGATTGCGGAAATCAGAGAAAACCTGTTAGGAAATTATTCCGATAGAGTGTTGGTCGTTTCTCATCGTGCCGATTGGCGAAATGCTCCCGAAAATTCATTGCAAGGAATACGGAATTGCATTGATATGGGAGTGGATATGGTAGAAATAGATTTGAAGAAGACCAAAGATGGTCACTTGGTCGTCATGCATGATAAGACAATTAACCGTACAATGACAGGAAAAGGAAACGCTGAGGATTATACACTGGCAGAACTGAAAGCAATGCGACTTAAAAATGGAGCAGGCTGTAAAACCAGACATCAGATTCCTACTCTCGAAGAAGTTATGTTACTTTGCAAAGGGAAGATAATGGTGAATATCGATAAAGGTTACGATTATTTTCAGGAAGCTTATGCTGTACTTGAAAAAACAGGAACAATTGACCATTGCGTAATTAAAGCAGGACTCCCCTATGAACGAGTGAAAGCAGAAAATGGTGATGTACTTGATAAGGTTATTTTTATGCCTATTGTGAATCTGCACAAAGAAGGAGCGGAAAAGATAATCAATGATTATCAGTCACACATGAAACCGGCTGCTTATGAACTGGTATTTAATGATGATAATGAAGAAATGCTTCGCTTGATCAGGAAAGTACGTGATAGTGGTGCCAAGCTTTTCATTAATTCTTTGTGGCCTGAACTTTGTGGAGGTCACGATGACGATCGCGCGGTAGAACTACACCAACCGGATGAAAGCTGGGGATGGATTTTGAATCAGGGGGCTAAACTGATTCAAACAGACCGCCCGGCATTATTACTCGAATATTTGCGTAAAAAGAAACTGCACGACTAAAGATATTCCTTCATGCTGAAACATCTTATAAATTTTTACAAGGTCTCTTCACCGGGGCCTTGTAACGAAGACGTTATGTCTTCATCCGGCAAGCGTCGGTTGAAATATCTGCAATGGTCTACCTTTCTTTCGGCAACTTTCGGGTACGGTATGTATTATGTCTGCCGGTTGAGCTTGAATGTAGTAAAGAAACCGATTGTAGACGAGGGAATCTTTTCTGAAACGGAACTCGGAATAATCGGTTCGGTGCTGTTCTTTACGTATGCGGTGGGTAAATTTACGAATGGATTTCTGGCAGATCGAAGTAATATAAATCGTTTTATGACTACCGGCCTGCTTGTTACCGCATTGATTAATCTTTGTCTCGGTTTCTCCCATTCATTTATTTTGTTTGCTGTTCTTTGGGGAGTCAGCGGCTGGTTTCAGTCTATGGGGGCTGCTTCGTGTGTAGTCGGACTTTCCCGTTGGTTCACGGATAAAGAACGTGGCTCTTATTATGGCTTTTGGTCCGCTAGTCATAATATTGGTGAAGCACTGACATTTATAATTGTAGCATCTATTGTTAGTGTTTGCGGCTGGCGTTATGGTTTCTTTGGGGCGGGTATGGTAGGATTGCTGGGGGCATTAATTGTATGGCGTTTTTTTCATGACAGTCCCGAAAGCAAGGGCTTTCCTCCGGTCAATGTTCCGAAAGAAAAGAAAACGATGAGTGCTTCCGAAACGACAGATTTTAATAAAGCTCAACGGCAGGTTCTGACAATGCCTGCTATCTGGATCCTTGCTTTATCAAGTGCATTTATGTATATCAGCCGATATGCGGTAAACAGTTGGGGAGTTTTTTATCTGGAAGCACAGAAAGGATATTCCACTTTGGATGCCAGTTTCATTATTTCCATTAGTTCTGTTTGTGGTATTATCGGCACCATGTTTTCCGGTGTAATTTCTGATAAACTGTTTGGTGGCCGGCGTAATGTTCCGGCTTTGATTTTCGGACTGACGAATGTTTTAGCATTATCTTTGTTCTTATTAGTGCCAGGGGTACACTTTTGGCTCGATGCTGTGGCAATGATCCTCTTTGGACTGGGCATCGGAGTACTGATTTGTTTCTTAGGTGGGCTGATGGCTGTTGATATTGCTCCTCGCAATGCTTCGGGAGCTGCTTTGGGAGTTGTTGGAATTGCCAGTTATATCGGAGCTGGGCTGCAAGATGTCATGAGCGGAGTTTTGATTGAAGGACATAAAACGATCCGGAGTGGGGTAGAGGTTTACGACTTTACTTATATCAATTGGTTTTGGATCGGATCGGCTATATTGTCGGTATTTTTCGCTTTATGGGTGTGGAATGCGAAGCAAAAATAAATCATTGATTATCAGTGGAGTATAAAATAGGTACTTTTTCTTTTAAAGGAACGGGCTCTTGGTTTAAAACCAACGACCTGTTCCTTTAAAACCAACGGGGTGTTTCTTTTAAAGGAATGAGCCTTGATATTTCAGAATTATTTCAGTATCATAATTTTTCTTTGCGGGAGATTTATTATCTTTGTACTTTTAACCCGGTAATCGATGAGTAGAATATTTGCAATTACTAAAATACTGCTGTTTGTGCTATTGGCTGGAATGACTTCCACTGTATTTGCGCAAAGCGATGATTTCACTACATGGACTAAATTCAAAGTGAACTATAAGATCGATCCCCGATTTTCACTTTTAAGCAATCTGGAGTTTCGGACAAAGGATGACGTAAGTAGAATGGACCGTTTGGGATTGGCCATTGGAGGCGAGTATCGGGCTTATTCATTTTTGAAACTGGAAGCCGGATATGAAACTCATTTCCGGAATTTGGGAGATTCGGAATGGAAATTCAGACACCGTTATAACTTTGGAGCAACTGCAAGTTTTCAATATCAGTGGTTGAAAATTGCTTTGAGAGAAAGGTTTCAGCAAACTTTTGACCGTGGAGATTCAAAAGCTCGCCTTCGTTCCCGCTTAAAATTAGCTTATGCGCCCGAAAAAGGAATCGTTTCCCCCTACTTTTCAATTGAAATTTATCAAAGTTTGGATGATGCTCCTTTTTGGAGAGCAGATCGTATGCGTTATCGGCCTGGAGTAGAGATAGCTTTGGCTAAACGATGGGCGTTAGATGTTTTTTATTGTTATCAGTATGAGTCTCCAAAAGGTAAACATATTGCCGGGGTAGAAATAGGCTATTCTTTTTGAAAATGTTAGATTACTAATATAATAATGTGTAAGCCTATTTGGTTTTGAAATATCCCTGATTCATAAAGTGCTACTAATTTGATACTTATGAATAAATATAAATATTATTTAAGAAAATGAAGTATTGGTTGATTTATGATTTATACTTTTGCTTTTGGCATTTCAGAATGAAATGTTGGAGTTGATGATTCTCCAGTCGCAACAGACGTGTTGTGTGGAATCTCATAACTGAAAGTGAATACTTCCTCTTATGTCCTTCTTTCTGCCCAATCAAAGATTTCTTATTATTTATATTTAAATAAAGAGGACATGAATATTTTGTTTAGAATGGAAAAAGGAATCGCTGTGTGCCTTTTTTCTTCTTTTTTTGTATTAGCATGTGTAAATCATATTCCGGGAGAGAAGGCTGCAGTCAGCAATGGAGATATTCCATTGAAATTTACTGCTGATATTCATGAAGCGACATATACACGTGTTGCTGGCAATGGCTTTGAAGAGAATGATGAAGTGGGAGTATTTGCCCTTGTAGGGTCCTCCACCATGAAGGAAGAACGTTATGCGGATAATTTGCGTTTCTTTCGTACTTCCGAAAAAGTTTTTGAGTCCAGTGAGCCGATTTATTATCCTGATGATGAGGTAACATTACGTTTGATCAGTTATTATCCTTATCAGGAAGAGGGAGTGAATATGGGAGAAAGTACGATGTCGGTGGCGGTAGAAACAGATCAAAATCTTTCTGCCGGCTATTTCTGCTCTGATTTTCTGGTTGCTTCTCAAAATCTGCAATCAGCTCCTAAAGGAGCCATCGCCCTGCACTATGATCACAAATTTTTCAAATTAAAAATCGCTTTGGTAGGAAAGGAAGGTGAAGAATTGCAGGGTATACTGGATGCTGACCCAAAACTTTCTGTTTGTGGTTTTTATACTAAGGCGATTTATGATTTCCAAAAAGAAACTTATTCCGCTTTTTCTAATGAGAAAAGCATTACTCCTGCCGGAAAATGGGAGATACAGGGAGATCGGTTGAGCGGAAAAGAAGTGATCCTTATTCCGCAGGAAACCACTTTGGGCTATCAATATATCGTATTGGATGTTGGAGGTAAGATATATACCAGCCCATTGCCCTCTTCATTGCAGTTGCAGAGTGGTAAGCAGAGTGAGCTGGCGATTTCCTTCATCCCGACCGAAGATGTTTTGATAAGTAAAGTCGAAGGAGAAATCAATAGTTGGGAAGATGGAAATACAGGGCAGTCTGGGTCCGAAGTCTTCCACAATTATGTGGATGTGTCAAAATTGGTATTTGACGATTCGAAGGTGTATAAAGTGTTGAGTGCTGGGCAGCAGGTAGCAGAAATATGTAAAGAATATCTAGTGACGCCTGATTTTTCTTCACAGGCAATTGTCGTTTATCCGATGAAAGATAACCATGCGGTTGACTTATCCAAGGGAACGGTAGTACAATTGGTCGGACATGCAGATAAAGTGCACGGCGGAACTGTAGCGTGGGATTTGAAAGAACATTCATTGAAATATACTCCTGGAAATCAGGCTGCCCGAAGTAAGGTGTATATTTTGCCTGACGGACAAATAGCATTGTCTATGCCTAAAGAAATGTTGCCCGTATTGGCCATGAAAGATATAATGCGTGATGTGCGTGGGAGTAGTATTCACAATTACCCGATAGTGAAAATTGGTACGCAGTATTGGATGGGAAGTAATCTGAAAACATCATTATATATAGATGGAGAAGAAATTCCGAAACTGGAGATTATGAATGCCGGAGCGACAGGTTATCTATTGTCTCAAACAGATAAGAGTTATTATTTTTATAGTTTTGGAACAATTGTCAGTAATAAGCTGCTTCCTGTAGGGTGGAATATGCCTGATTGGAATGATTGGAATATGCTGAAAACTTATTTGAGTAATGATGCCTCTTTGTTGAAAACCGGGACATGGAAAGCAATAAGTACCGGTGCCGGTGCAATAGTAGGAACTGCTACCAATCTCACGGGTTTTGATGGATATCCGGTAGGAATGTATGCCGGCAAGTTTCAGTCTGCCTATGAAGGAAAATATCTTTCTTATTGGACTTTGAATGAAGCAGGGACAGATGCGGATGAGAAAATATTCTTGTTGAGAAGTGATAAAAACGAAATAGCAGAGGGAAACACCGGGTTAGACAAAGCTTACGCCATTCGTTGCATCCGAAAGTAAATCGTGGAAAATTGTTCTTCTTTTTTATATTTTGCTTATATTTGGGAAGTGAAACTTAAATAGAAGTCATAGATTATGAAGAAAATAATAAATCCCTGGAAAGGTCTGGAAGGGTACAATTGCTTTGGTTGCGCCCCTAATAATGAAGCCGGAATAAAGATGGAGTTTTATGAAGATGGCGACGAAGTGGTAAGTATCTGGAAACCCCGTCCTGAATATCAGGGATGGATCAATACCTTGCACGGTGGTATTCAGGCTGTTCTCATGGATGAAATTTGCGCTTGGGTGATACTTCGTAAATTACAGACAACGGGAGTAACTTCAAAAATGGAGACTCGTTACCGCAAGCCGGTCAGTACTACTGATTCCCATATTGTGTTGCGTGCTTCTATTAAGGAAGTCAAGCGAAATATTGTAATTATTGAAGCTAAGTTATATAATAAGGATGGCGAAGTATGTACCGAAGCGGTTTGTACGTACTTTACGTTCTCGCACGAAAAGTCGAAAGATGAAATGCACTTTGATAAGTGTGATGTAGAGCCAGAAGAGATATTGCCTTTAATTTGAAATAAAAACTGAACTTTTTGTGATAAATGTTTGGAAGTATCAAACAAATGCTTTACTTTTGTCGCATTAAATAAAAGAAATATGAAATATACAGTTGCACATCATCATCATCATTTTCCTAACGAATAACTCGGTGGGCGTGATTGATAGTGTGTATAACTCTATAAAGATAACGAAGGCTTACCGAATACGGTAAGCCTTTTTTTATTTCTGAATTGTTCGAATTGTAAATCATAAAATAATAAATAAAATCATGTTAAGAATCGCAGTACAAGCCAAAGGACGTCTCTTCGAAGAGACAATGGCACTTTTAGGAGAGTCGGATATTAAAATCAGTACAACGAAGCGTACTTTGTTGGTGCAGTCTTCCAATTTTCCTATCGAAGTTTTATTTCTTCGTGACGATGATATCCCGCAAACAGTAGCTACCGGTGTAGCTGATTTGGGAATTGTCGGTGAGAATGAATTTATGGAAAAAGAGGAAGATGCTGAAATCATCAAACGATTGGGATTCAGCAAATGTCGTTTGTCTTTGGCAATGCCGAAAGACATTGAATATCCGGGATTATCATGGTTCAATGGGAAGAAAATAGCTACTTCTTATCCGGTCATTTTGAGAAACTTCCTGAAGAAGAACGGAGTAAATGCAGAGATACATGTCATTACCGGTTCGGTAGAAGTATCTCCGGGCATTGGATTGGCAGATGCTATCTTTGATATCGTAAGTTCAGGATCTACTTTGGTAAGCAACCGCTTGAAGGAAGTGGAGGTAGTGATGAAATCCGAAGCGCTGTTGATTGGCAACAAAAACATGAGCGATGAGAAGAAAGAAGTACTGGAAGAACTTTTGTTCCGAATGAATGCAGTAAAGACTGCCGAAGACAAGAAATACGTGCTGATGAATGCTCCGAAGGATAAACTGGAAGAAATAATTGCTGTGTTACCTGGCATGAAGAGCCCTACTATTATGCCATTGGCACAAGAAGGCTGGTGCTCTGTTCATACTGTACTAGATGAAAAGCGTTTTTGGGAAATCATTGGCAAATTGAAGGGACTGGGTGCTGAAGGTATTTTGGTGTTGCCGATTGAAAAAATGATAGTCTAATAAGTTTGAATGATGAAACTAATCAAATATCCCTCCAAAGAACAATGGGCAGAACTTCTGAAGCGTCCGGCTTTGAATACGGAGAGCTTGTTCGATACAGTTCGTACTATTATAAATAAGGTAAGAGCGGAAGGTGATAAAGCTGTTTTGGAATATGAGGCGGCTTTTGATAAGGTGATTTTGTCTGCTCTCACTGTGACTTCCGAAGAAATACAGAAAGCCGAAGGACTGATCAGCGACGAGTTGAAATCTGCCATTACGCTGGCTAAACGGAATATTGAAACTTTCCACTCTTCCCAACGCTTCGTTGGCAAGAAGGTAGAAACAATGGAAGGAGTAACTTGCTGGCAAAAGGCGGTAGGTATCGAAAAGGTGGGGCTTTATATTCCCGGTGGAACGGCTCCGCTTTTCTCTACGGTATTGATGTTGGCTGTTCCCGCAAAAATTGCAGGATGCAGGGAAATTGTGCTTTGTACCCCTCCCGATAAAAACGGAAATATTCATCCGGCTATTCTCTTTGCCGCTCAACTGGCAGGTGTCAGTAAGATATTCAAAGCGGGAGGAGTGCAAGCTATCGCTGCTATGGCATATGGAACCGAGAGTGTTCCTAAAGTCTACAAAATCTTTGGCCCTGGAAATCAATATGTGACGGCTGCCAAGCAGTTGGTAAGTCTTCGGGATGTAGCCATCGACATGCCGGCAGGTCCTTCCGAAGTGGAAGTGCTGGCTGATGCATCTGCTAATCCGGTGTTTGTTGCGGCAGATTTACTGTCGCAGGCAGAACACGGAGTGGACAGTCAGGCGATGTTGATAACAACCTCTGAAAAGCTTCAGGCAGAAGTAATGGAAGAAGTAAACCGCCAACTGGCAAAGCTTCCTCGACGGGAAATTGCTGCGAAATCTCTGGAAAACAGTAAACTGATTTTGGTGAAGGACATGGATGAAGCGTTAGAGTTGACGAATGCATACGCACCCGAACATCTGATTGTAGAGACTGAAAATTATCTGGAAGTTGCTGAACGTGTAATAAATGCCGGTTCCGTCTTCCTTGGCTCATTGACGCCGGAAAGTGCAGGGGATTATGCTTCCGGAACCAACCATACGCTGCCGACTAATGGTTATGCGAAAGCATACAGCGGCGTGAGCCTGGACAGCTTTATCCGGAAAATCACGTTTCAGGAAATTCTTCCTCAAGGCATGAAAGTTATCGGGCCGGCTATTGAAGAAATGGCAGCCAACGAACTTCTGGATGCTCATAAGAATGCAGTTACAGTACGATTAAATACATTGAAATGAAAACATTACAAGAACTTACCCGGCCGAATATATGGAAACTAAAGCCTTATTCTTCGGCTCGTGATGAATATAAAGGCGCTGTGGCTTCCGTTTTTCTGGATGCGAATGAGAATCCTTATAACCTGCCTCACAACCGCTATCCGGACCCCATGCAGTGGGAACTGAAAACACTGTTGTCTAAAATTAAAAAGGTTTCTCCCCAGCATATCTTTTTAGGAAACGGCAGTGATGAGGCGATTGATCTGGTGTTTCGTGCATTCTGCGAACCGGAAAAAGATAACGTAGTTGCTATTGATCCGACTTACGGTATGTATCAGGTTTGTGCCGATGTGAATAATGTGGAGTACCGGAAAGTTTTGTTGGACGAAAACTTCCAGTTCTCAGCAGAAAAGCTTCTTGCAGCTGCAGATGAGCGTACGAAACTCATTTTCCTGTGTTCACCTAATAACCCGACGGGAAACGACCTGCTGCGTTCTGAAATAGAAAAAATACTCCGCGAATTTGAAGGATTGGTCATATTGGATGAAGCGTATAATGATTTCTCCGAAGCACCTTCTTTCCTCGAAGAGCTGGATAAATATCCGAATCTGGTTGTTTTTCAGACTTTCTCCAAAGCTTGGGGATGTGCCGCTATCCGCTTGGGTATGGCTTTTGCATCCGAAGCAATTATCGGAATCCTGAGTAAAATCAAGTATCCTTATAATGTGAATCAGCTGACACAGCAGCAGGCTATTGCTATGCTGCATAAATATTATGAAATAGAACGCTGGATAAAAACATTGAAGGAAGAACGCGACTATCTGGAAGAAGAATTTGCGAAATTACCTTGTACAGTCCGAATGTACCCGTCCGATTCCAACTTCTTCTTGGCGAAAGTAACGGATGCGGTGAAGATTTACAATTATTTGGTAGGTGAAGGGATCATAGTGCGCAACCGTCATTCCATTTCGCTTTGTTGCAACTGTCTGCGTGTGACGGTGGGTACCAGAGTGGAGAATAATACGTTACTTGCTGCCCTCAAAAAATATCAAGGATAGTATATGAAGAAGAAAATATTGTTTATAGATAGGGACGGGACATTGGTCATTGAACCTCCCATTGATTATCAGCTTGATTCACTGGAAAAGCTGGAATTTTATCCGAGAGTCTTCCGTAATTTGGGCTTTATCCGTAGCAAGCTTGATTTTGAATTTGTGATGGTTACCAATCAGGACGGGCTGGGTACATCTTCGTTTCCGGAAGACACTTTCTGGCCTGCTCACAACTTGATGCTGAAAACATTGGCCGGAGAAGGCATTACCTTTGATGATATTCTGATCGACCGTAGTTTTCCGGAAGATAATGCGCCGACTCGCAAACCGCGTACAGGAATGTTGACGAAGTATATTGATAATCCGGAATATGATCTTGCGGAAAGCTTTGTAATCGGTGATCGTCCTACTGATGTGGAGCTGGCAAAGAATCTTGGTTGCCGTGCTATTTATCTGCAAGAAGCAACAGATGATTTGAAAGAGAAAGGTCTGGAAGATGTTTGCGCACTTGCAACAACAGACTGGGATCAGGTGGCAGAATTTCTTTTTGCCGGTGAGCGGAAAGCAGAAGTTCGCCGTACAACGAAGGAGACTGATATTTATGTGTCTCTCAATCTCGATGGAAATGGAAGCTGTGATATTTCTACTGGTCTTGGCTTCTTCGATCATATGCTTGAACAAATAGCCAAGCATTCCGGAATGGATCTGACCATTCGGGTAAAAGGCGACCTGGAAGTGGATGAACATCACACCATTGAGGATACTGCAATCGCTTTGGGAGAATGTATTTATCAGGCTTTGGGCAGTAAGCGTGGAATCGAACGTTATGGTTATGCTTTGCCTATGGATGATTGCCTTTGTCAGGTTTGCCTTGATTTCGGAGGTCGTCCTTGGTTAGTATGGGATGCAGAGTTCAATCGTGAAAAAATAGGAGAGATGCCGACGGAGATGTTCCTGCATTTCTTTAAATCATTGAGTGATGCTGCAAAAATGAATCTGAACATCAAGGCTGAAGGACAGAATGAGCATCACAAGATAGAAGGTATCTTTAAAGCGCTTGCACGTGCTCTGAAAATGGCATTGAAAAGAGATATCTATCATTTTGAGCTTCCTTCGAGCAAAGGAGTACTATAATTTGCCTCATCATATTATATAATCTCATAGGATTGCTATATGATAATCAATAACAAACGAATTTGGCTTGGTTTATTTATCGGGATAGTGATGTCTTTTTCGGTTTATGGTCAAAACATAAACGCTGAAAAGATAACTGTTCCCGATAGTAAACTGACTAATTTGTATCAGATAGACTCAGGTGTATATCGTTCGGAGCAACCATCGGATGCTGACTTTAAGGCTTTGGAGAAATACGGTATTCGTGAAGTGCTGAATCTTCGCAACAGGCATAGTGACGATGATGAGGCGGCAGGAACAAAGATTAAGCTTTATCGGCTAAAAATGAAAGCGCATTCAGTCAGTGAAGGTCAATTGATCAATGCATTGCGCATTATCAAGAACCGCAAAGGGCCAATCGTCTTTCATTGTCATCACGGTTCTGATAGGACAGGCGCAGTATGTGCTATGTATCGTATTGTATTTCAAGGAGTGTCAAAGCAAAAAGCTATTCAGGAAATGACCGAAGGAGGTTTCGGTTTTCATCGTATTTATAAAAATATCATTCGCACTATTGAGAAGGCTGATATAGAACGTATTAAAAGAGAAGTATTACAATAGTGCAATTGACCGTATGTTCTATATAACTCATGCGGAAGGATTAATGTTTTCTTCTGCATGAACTGGTATTTTCTCCTGATCTATTACTTTATTCTTCTAAATGATTTAATCTGTTAGACTTGAGTAACTAATAAACTACACTTGTGTAATCAAGAGGATACACAAGTGTAGCTGAATGGTTGTTTAAGTGTATTTGGCTAATTATTCGCATTTGTAGCTAATTGGCTGAAGAACTTACTGTTATAAAGAAAATGCAGTTTTTCTTCTCCAAAAGTCAAAAACAACCGCATGTTTTTTTGTAAACTTCTCTTGAATACGGGGTGTTTTGTGAACTAAATGATTGATATACAGTTATGTGACATTTTTGTTTTACCCCGTATAATACTTAAGATAAATACAAAAATGTCACAGAAGAAAGATCAAAGAGATTATAAATCTTCTATTTCTTTGAGCCAGATAGTTGAACTTGCATCACTTGGCATTCGCCAGTCACCTCTGGGACTGATGGAAATACTACCTACCTTCGGACCATCGGGCAGACAGGAGCGCTTGAACTGCTGATTAAAGAAACGTCGGAAGAAAGTAGATAACCATTTCTTTATTGTTTCTTTGTCATATACATCCTTGAAAGCTATATTAGCCAGATAGTAAATCTTGGAAGGGCGGAAACCAAAACGCAGGAAGTAATAGAGGAAAAAGTCATGCAGTTCATAAGGCCCTACCAAGTCTTCGGTCTTCTGTTTGATTTCCCCGTTTTCGTCTGCTGGAATTAATTCGGGACTGATAGGAGTATCTACAATATCCAGTAAAGTCGCTTTAGCGTCCTCATCCATATCATTTTCCGCTACCCATTGCACTAGATACTTCACAAGTGTTTTGGGAATACTTCCATTGACACCGTACATAGACATGTGATCTCCATTGTACGTAGCCCATCCGAGTGCAAGTTCTGACAAGTCACCCGTACCCACTACCATTCCCCAAGTTTGGTTAGCGATATCCATTAATATCTGTGTGCGTTCGCGTGCCTGAGAGTTCTCATAGGTGACATCATGTACATTGATATCATGATCGATATCTTTGAAATGCTGGATACAGGCATCTTGAATACTGATTTCCCGGATAGAAATGCCCAATGATTTCATTAAATCAATGGCATTGTTATAAGTACGGTCAGTCGTTCCAAAGCCTGGCATTGTAACTCCCAGAATATCTTTGCGGGGTAAACCGAGTTTGTCGAAGGTCTTCACGCAGACTAATAATGCCAATGTTGAATCCAATCCTCCGGAAATACCGACTACAGCTGTTTTAGCTTTGGTATGAACCAGTCGTTGTGCCAAGCCGGCTATTTGGATAGAGAATACTTCTTCACAATGCTCATCCAGTTCTGCTCCTTGGGGGACAAAAGGATGTGAATTGAAGTCTCGGGTCAAAGTAAGCTCTTTGCTATTAATAAACTCCGTTGCGACGGAGATTGCTTTTTTATCTCCTGGATTTCCCTGGCTGGCGGCAAAAGTGGTGTTGATTCTACGTTCTGCCCGTATGCGTTCCACATCGATTTCGCTAATGATCAGTTGCTCCTCCATGCAGAAACGTTTGCTACGTGCCAGTAATGAGCCGTTTTCGTAAATCAATCCGTTTCCCGCAAATACTACATCCGTAGTAGACTCCCCGAAACCACAGGAAGAAAATACGTATCCTGCAATGCAACGTGCTGATTGTTGGCTGATAAGAGAACAGAGATAATGATGCTTTCCGATTCCTTCATTATCGGCAGACATATTGAAAATAATTTCTGCTCCTTGTAAAGCCAATGAGGAACTGGGAGGTATGGTAGCCCAAAGGTCTTCGCAAATTTCGATCCCAAAAGTCGTATCGGAAGTTTCAAACAGCAGGTTGGCACCTATGGGAACGATTTGTCCGCATAGGCGTACGGTATCTTCTGTCAGTTGAAGGGCAGAAGTAAACCAGCGCTGTTCGTAGAACTCCTTATAATTGGGGAGGTAAGTTTTGGCAGCAACACCTAGTACTTTTCCTTTTTGAATCACTACGGCGGCATTGATCACGGTTGAATTGACTACTACCGGCATGCCGACAATAGAGATGATGTCCAGTTGGCGGGTATTATTGAGTATCTGCATTAGCCCCATCTCTGCTTCTTCCAGCAAAATCTGCTGTCCGAATAAGTCACCGCAAGTATATCCGGTAATACTCATTTCCGGGAATACTATGATTTGCACACCCTTACCTTCAGCTATTGCGATTTGGCTTTCTATTCTCTCTACATTGAATTTACAGTCGGCCACTTTAACGTGTGGCACGGCTGCAGCTACTTTTACGAATCCGTAGTTCATCTTGTACCTTTTTATATATAGTGGGTACAAAAATAGGAAATAGTTTTGGATTTTTGCCCTTTTGACTCTGAATCCTCAAAATGAGGTGTCTTATGTCGTTTTAATGACTATTGCATAAGCAACTAATAAGAATGTCAAATGGAAAGTAAGATGGTCTTATTTTTGACGGTTTATATGGGATATATCTATTTGTTTATTAATATTTTGTTAATTATGCAATAAAAAGACATTTGAGGAAATTTGGTATAAAAAATGAGACTTTTTGTTTTTTCTATTTAACTATTATAATTATATTTGTAGCCAAATTAAAGAATTTTATAGGCAATTTACACCTAAACAAACGATAAGCACTTATTAATATCTATAATTTTAGAGAGATGGACATACACTTTATTAGTATTGCAGCGACACAAGACATTTATTTAGACATATGGCGTAATATTAAAAACCAGCCAAGCTAATTTCCCTATTCTATATATTGTATAGACTATTTGATAGTCTGTCCTGGAACGATGATAAAAGTATACTTTTCAAAGTCGCTCCAAGGGGAGAAGTATATTGCTGTTTCATGCGTGAAGCGTAATATGCTAAGTTTTCGTTTTGTAGATAAATCTGTAAAAAATAAATCAATTCATTAATTTAAATTCAAGTATCAAAGATGAGAAAATCAATTCTCTTGTTTGTACTCTTTGCTCTACTGAATATTCCTCTTATGCTTTTTGCACAGAGTGGATATAAGGTAAAAGGACATGTTGTTTCGGCAGAAGATAATGAGCCGATGGTTGGTGTGTCTATTTTAGAGAAGGGTACTACAAATGGTGTAATTACCGACATTGATGGTAATTACACTCTTGAGATTAAGGGTACGGCAAGTGCTACTTTGCTGTTCTCTTATATCGGTATGCAATCACAGGCACATGCGGTTAGTGCCAAAACCGGAACACTGAATGTTCGTCTGGTTTCAGATGCTGCTTTAATAGATGAGGTAGTGGTAGTAGCGTATGGAACTCGTAAAAAAGGGACGATTGCTGGTGCCGTATCCACTGTTAAAGCGGAAAAATTAGAAAATGTGCCTGCTGCAGGTTTTGATCAGTCACTGCAGGGACAGACACCGGGATTATCTGTAATCTCTAACTCGGGAGAACCTAGTAAGGCGGCTGTTTTCCAGATTCGAGGTACGAATTCAATTAATTCGGGTACAGCACCGTTGTTTATTTTGGATGGTGTGCCTATTTCCAGTGCTGACTTTAATACGATCAGTCCGGGAGATATAGAGTCCATCTCTGTGTTGAAAGACGCTTCTTCAACCTCTATTTATGGTGCCCGTGCAGCGAATGGTGTGGTTGTAATCACTTCCAAACGTGGGTTGGCAATGGATAAAGCAAAAGTGACATTGCGCGGACAGTGGGGGTTCTCACAATTGGCGTCGGATGATAACTGGATGATGATGAATACACCGGAGCGTATCCAATTTGAAAAGGAAATTGGCTTGGACACAGGTAAGGATTATAATTTGCTTTCTCGTACAGATATTAATTGGCTGGATAAAGTATTTAATGATCGCGCTCCATTGCAGAGTTATGAACTGTCTGTTAACCGTGCTACCGATCGTTTGAACTACTATGTCTCAGGAGGATTTTACGATCAGGACGGTATTGCCCAAAGTTCAACTTTCCGTCGTTATAACATGCGTGCCAATGCGGAGGTAAAAGCCAGCAACTGGTTGAAAATAGGTACCAATACGATGATGGCTTATGAGGAAATAGCGCAGGCTGAAGAAGGGGATATGGCACTTTATACTCCTATTTCCGGTTCACGCTTTATGTTGCCTTACTGGAATCCTTATAATGCTGATGGCTCTTTGGCTTCTGAAAATGACGGAACTTGGAAAGGGACAGGACAGAACCCTATTGAGTGGATGGCAAATAACCCTGTAGAACATAAAAAATATAAGTTGTTGTCAACTGTTTTTGCAGATATTACTCCTGTTAAGAACTTGACTGTCCGGGCTCAGTTTGGTGCTGATTATTCTCATTCTACGTCATTTATGCAATCTTTTCCTAGTTATATAATTAATAATAAATCAGGAAGTGCCGGACGTAGTTCGGCGGATATTTTGAGTCTGAGTGAAACTCTTACGGCAAATTACCGATGGGCATTGAATGACGAACATTCATTCAATTTCTTGTTGGGACAAGAAGGTATAGATTATCGTTCAACTGGGTTTCAGGTTGTTACGAGAGGGCAGACAATAGACCGGTTGACAAATGTAACTTCCGGTACGCGGGCCTCTTCATGGCAAGATGTCAATAGTAGCTATTCTTATTTATCGCTTTTCTTCCGTGGCGAGTACAACTATAAGGATTTGTATTATGCGGAAGTTGCCGGGCGTATGGATGCTTCTTCCCGTTTTGGTAAAGATCATCGTTGGGGAGCTTTCTGGTCATTGGGCTTTATGTGGAACATAAAGAACGAGGCTTTCCTGAAAGATGTGGAATGGTTGACTAATGCGCAGATAAAGTTGAGTACCGGTACTTCGGGTAACTCGAGTATCCCTGACTACGATCATCTTGCACTTGTTTCCGGGAATGCCAACTATAACGATGAAGCGGGTATCTTTCCTTTACAGAGTGGAAATGAAAAACTAGGCTGGGAGCAGACTTGGGCTAACAATGTTGGTTTTACTTTGGGGTTCTTTAATCGTGTTAATGTAAACGTTGATTTTTATCATAAGAAGACTACTAATATATTGATGTATGTACCCACATCTTATGCCATAACTGGTGAGGGGTATCGTTGGGAGAATATCGGTGCTATGATGAACCGGGGTGTTGAAGTGGCAGTAGATGGTAATGTCATCCATACAAAGGATTTTACTTGGAATCTTAGTGCTAATTTCTCTTATAATAAGAATAAGTTGTTGGAACTTTACAATGGGGTAGAAGAGTATGTAAATTCTACGACTGGCTTAAAGTATATGGTCGGACATCCTACAACTGAGTTCTTCCTGAATCGTTATGCAGGTGTGAACCCCGCTAATGGGGACGCTTTGTGGTACACAGCCGACGGAGAGTTAACAACTGAATTTCGTCAGGAAGATAAAGTTATGACTGGCAAGACTTTCGATTCTCCATGGGCAGGTGGTTTTGGAACTACCCTCGTGTGGAAAGGGCTTTCATTGTCGGCGCAGTTCAGCTGGATGGCGAAACGCTACTTGATGAATAATGACCGCTTCTTTGAAGAAAGTAACGGACTGTATAGCGCATATAACCAGTCTAAGCGACTGTTGTATGATCGTTGGAAAAAGCCCGGTGATATTACGGATATTCCCCGCTACGATGTGGTGGCACAACTTGACGACCGCTTTCTTGAAAATACTTCATTCCTTCGTTTGAAGAATCTGACATTGGCTTATTCACTTCCGCAATCGTTGTTGAAGAAAAGTAATTTCTTCACAGCAGCACGCGTTTACCTGCAAGGACAGAATTTGCTGACTTGGACTGGTTTTACCGGACTTGACCCGGAAGTTGCAAGCAATATTTATAGAGCACAATACCCGGCATCACGCCAATTTACTTTGGGTGTTGAAGTTTCATTCTAAATAGTATATTAAAGAAAGATGATTAAGAAATTTAAATTATATATCTTGTTGGCTGCCGTGGCATTTTCCTGCACTTCCTGTTTGGATAAGATGCCTGAGGATGCAATCCCTTTCGATAAGTCTATCCAGACGGTAGATGATGTAAATCTGGCAGTTATAGGTATTTATGATACTTTTAAAAGTAGTGCCTTGTACTCCGGAAGTCTTACGTTATTACCCGATTTGCAGACTGACTTTGTGTATGGAGTAAACGGAAATACGAATACTTATGGAGATATTTGGCGTTGGAAAGACATTTTGGCAACCAATACAAATATTGAAGGTGTTTATGCTGCATTATATAATGTAATCAATCGTTGTAACTTTCTGCTCGACCGTGTGGATGGAGTAAGAAATAAAACTACTAATGATAACGATTTGGATAAAATAGACCAATGTTGTGGTGAAGCCTATTTTGCCCGTGCGCTTGCTTATTCGGAATTGGTAAAACTTTTCTGTAAGGCTTATGAAAGTGATGAAGACGCAGCCAATCAGTTGGGTGTTATCCTGACCGAGCATTATGCAGGAGACGAAGAAATGAAGCGTGCTTCACTGAAAGATTCTTATCAGTTTATCCTTAGTGATCTCGATCGTGCAGCTGAATTGCTGGCATTGGATGAGGATTACAATCCGGCTACTGATGGTGCTTTGTTCAATAACGCTACTTATTTCAATGAATACACTGTATATGCTTTGCGTGCACGCGTAGCTCTCTATATGAGAAAGTGGGATGAAGCTATTAAGTATTCTAGTAAAGTAATAGACAGTGATTACTTTGTCTTGTCTAGCTGTACTCAGAATATTTCTTCCGGAGTGAGTTATTACAAGTATATGTGGACGAATGACCTCTCTACTGAAATTATTTGGAAAGTTGGTTTTACCGTAAATTCTTATGGAGGTCGCTTGGGACAGATTTTCTTTAATTACGACTACAGTAATTATCGTCCTGATTATGTGCCGGCAACATGGGTTCTCAACTCATATGATAATAACGACTTACGTGTATCTACTTTTTTCCAATCATATACTACTGGCTATAGTCACCATCTTTCTTGGCCTTTGCTGATAAAGTATTTTGGTAACGAAGCATTCCTGGAAACTAAGATACTTCACGTCTGTATGCCGAAAGTACTTCGTTTGTCGGAACAGTATCTGATACGTGCTGAGGCTTATGTACAACAGGAGAAGCCTGATTATGGTCGTGCCGGAAAAGATATCACTACTCTTCGTACAGCACGTTATTCCAGTTATGGTGGTTCTACTTCTTTGACGGCTTCCAATGCAATGGATGTTATTGAGGCAGAACGCGTGAAAGAACTTTATATGGAAGGTTTCCGTCTTCATGATTTGAAACGCTGGCACAAAGGTTTCGAGCGTAAACCACAAGACCAGTCATTGGCAAATGGTAGTAGCTTGAAAGTAGAAGCTGACGATCCTTTGTTCGTGTGGCCTATACCGCAGCACGAATTGGACGCTCCGGGCTCACAAGTCCAACCGAATGAAAGTAACAAATAAGATTAAAAGCATACGATAATGAAGAAATTATTAATAGGATGTATGGCAGCCATTGCTGCTCTGATAGCTCTTTCCGGATGCGATCAGGACAAGGTGTTATACAACGGATCCAGTTATCTTATGTTTTCTGACACGCTTTATACTTATGCCGTGCAAGAAACGAATGAGATATTTAATGTTCCTGTCTCTGCTACTAAGTCTGTTGACTACGACCGCACGCTGGCTGTCGAAGTGATAGACAAAGAAAGCAATGCCGTGGAAGGTAAGCATTACAGAATTTTGTCGAATACCGTTACCATTAAAGCGGGCGAAATGAGCACTAACGTGGAGGTGGAAGGTATTTATAAGAATATTGGTATTAGCGACTCGCTGGGCTTTGCTTTGCGGCTCGTAATTCCTGAAACTGAGCAATGGAGTATGTATGGAACTGAGGCAAAAGTTGTGATGCAGAAGGTTTGTCCGTTTGATATCAAAAACTTTACAGGATATTGCAAGGTGACTTCTACCTATTTATCATCGGATTACTATCCGAAGAATGTAGACTTGCGTTTGGTAACTTCTGATGTGGTAGAGGGTAAAGAAAATACAGTTGTTATACATGACCTCTACTTTGACGGCTACGATATGGAAATCACCTTCAATCGGGATGATATCCTGCAACCGATCGTCGAAATGGAAGAGCAAATTTGTGGAACGACAGGTGAGGCTTTCAACACCATTCACGGTGACGACAAATTGCGGCTTAATCAACCTACCGCTTATACTTCTTTTTATAGTACTAATGAGAACTTTGTCTTCCAATATGTCACAATGAGTGTGAATAATAGAGATGGCTCATTATATGGTGTAGTAGGAACATTTGCCAATGTCATAGAATGGATAAGTGAAGCGGAAGCAGAAAAATTAAAAGAACAAGGATATTAAAAAATAAGAATATAAATGGATATGAAAAAGTTTAGTTTAAAACCACTAGGAGATTCTTGTATGAAGATGTCGTGCAAGAGTTGGTTCTTCATTGGCTTACTCATGACTTTCTGTCTGGCAGCGTGTTCGGACGATGATGACGATGCAGTGGCTCCGATATTTCCGGAAAAGCAGAACATTGTTTGCAATGCAGGTGAGACAAAAGAGTTTACTTTTACGGCTAATACGAATTGGAGTTTGGCATCTTCCGCCATTTGGTGTAAGTTTCAGTCCAATGATATGGAAGAATTTGTTGTGTCCGGAACAGCTGGTACACAAACTGTAACAATCTTAGCTACTGATGACAATCAGAAAGTGGATAACATTAGTGTGGCTAAATTGGAATTGACAATGGGTGGTCAGACTATTGTGATTGGAGAGGTAACTCGTTCGGCTAAGGGATATGAATTGGAAGTATATGATGAAGCAGGCGAGGTGGTCAAAGAACTTAAAGTGGGCTATCAGGACTTCTCTAAATTTAGCGTTAAAGCTAATTTCCGTTTTGCCGCTACAAACCTGCCGGGTTGGGTAGAACTGGAAGGCGGCTCTCTTGTAGGTGCAGTTAATCAAGAAGTGACTGGTGGCTTGAAGATAATAAAAGATGAGAATCGTGAAAAATATCCGGTTGAAGCAAGCGATAAAAACGTGATTACATTCTCTGACGAAGAAGGTAAAGCATTCTATTCTTTTAAAGTTTCTTATGATGGCATGACACCTGGGGTTATGGAATTGACGCTTCCGTCAACTTATCCTACCAATTGGGTTGTTTCAATGGATGGAAAGACATTTACACAAAAAAGTACGGGTGGTAGTACTGGTGATATTACTTTACACAAAAGAATGCCATTCACTATTAAAACTTTAAGTGATAAATATGTATTTGTATATATGGAGGAATGGGAAGATATGCTGGGAAATAAGAATATTTCAACAATAGACCCTGATATGATATGGATGCATTGTGAAGGTGAAAAAGGTAAAATAAATCTCACAGTTGATGAATATACTCCTAATGTTAGTTGGGGAGAGCCTGAATCTAGAACTGGTTATGTTCTTGCGTTCTCACAGGCTGAGTATGAAAGTATCAAAGATAATTTGGAAGAAACTATTGTTGAAAATGGAGAGATAGCTTATAAGTATGAACAGAGAAATCTTTTAATTGGCTTTACTCAGAAAGAAGTGAAAGAAGAACCCGGTAATCAGAGCTTCATTATAAAAAAAGCCGGATGGGAAGAAGTTTCACCTACTAAAACAACAAATACTTCTATTTTAGAACTCCTCCAAGGAAACTATTTTATTGATGATGTTTATTCAATATCTGCTAATGCAGGCGAATATTATGCGGTTAATCCGTTATTATCCGAAAGTGAATGGATAGGTGAAGCTTATGCAATTAATGCTGATGATGAGGATGTTACTGTAACTCTTGAGGCATCAATGGATGAGACTGGAAATATGATTTTGGGGGTCACTGTACCTGACGTTTTTAAGGAAGATTTAATCATTGTTTTTAAGGGAACAGATATGCTCTTTAAGAAGGCTTTGGTGATTACCCCTGCCAATTAATTAATTTAGATAGTATATTAAATGAATCTACATAAATTATACTCAATATTCTTCTTACCCCTCATCGTCAGCTTACTAACGATGGTGGTAACTGGTTGCTCTGATGACGGTGACGAGGTACTGCAAAGCCAATACGGCTATGTGCAGTTCAAGCTCTATAAGAGCACCTCTTTTGAGAAAGGAACAACCACCCGTGCAACAGACAAACTGGAAACGTTGTCTAGTGCACAGAAGATAAAGGTTGTGATGACGCACAACGGAACGACCGTTTCACAGACTGTACCCTTGAACGCATACAATGCGAACAATGCGGAATATGGTCTGCGTAGTGATAAATTGCAGTTATTGGCCGGTACTTATAAGATTATCGGTTACTACCTGTATGATAAACTTGATGAGGTTCTGTTGGCAGGACCTGGTGGAGATGACAGCGAATTTACCGTTGTCGGTCAAGGACTTCAGGAAAAAGCGTTGGCTGTAGATGCTGTAGCACGCGGAACTGTTACTTTTAAGCTAACGAAAGAAGGTCTTAGCACACGTGCGGTCGGTGAATATTTATTTAGCAATATTCGCTATGTCGATGTTACTGTAATGAACACCTTTACTCGTGTCACAACAGAGATGAAAGGGATGAAAGTTACTTATGAAGAAGGCTCTAAGGAAAACCAGAACCCTGATAATGCTAATGACAAGTATATGGACATAGGTGTGGCAACATGTGATTCTGCCGTATGGCTTCCTGCCGGTACTTTTCAAGTAGTGGCATATACCACCTATACACAAAGTGGTGGTACGCGACCGGTATTGGAAACACAGTCCGTAAGAGGAGAACCTTTTACAGTGAAAGACAATGAATTGACAGAAGACGCTAATGTGCCTATCCAATTGAAAGAGACTGCAGAATACATTAAGGACTACAAAGCGCTGAAAATTATTTGGGAAGCCTTGGACGGAAAGAACTGGAAGTACAATGGCGGTACTGTGAATAATACTGTCAGCAGCTCAAACTGGAACTTTAATAAAGAACTGGATATGTGGGGGGATCAGCCTGGAGTTGATCTCGATAACAATGGACGTGTTATAGGGCTTTCACTTGCTGGCTTTGGTGCTAAAGGCAGAGTGCCTGATGCTATCGGACAGTTAACTGAACTAAAAACTCTTTCTTTTGGTACGCATAGTGAAATATTGAGCGGCAGACTCTTTGGTGAAGATGAACTGACCCCGGATATGAGCGAGGAACAGAAGCAAAGAATACGTATGCATTACAAAAGAACATTTCTTGATCGCGATCCGCGTCTGAATATGTCGGAACTTTTGCAAGATGGTATCAACAGACATCCTGACCTGCAACCGATAAAGAAGAATAACCGCATTTCATTAAAGGATACTCAAATAGGTATCCTTACTAATCGAATAACATTTATTTCAAAGGCTATTCAGCGATTGACTAATTTACAGACAATCTATTTTGCCAATTCGCCGTTTACTTATGATAATATCGCTGCCGATTGGGAAGATGCCGATTCAGAATATGCTAAGCAGTATGCGGATGAAGAGTTAAGTTGGAGTAATCTGACAAAATTGACGGATCTGGAATTATATAATTGTCCAAATCTGACACAAATACCGGAATTTATATATGATTTGCCGGAGTTACAGTTATTAAATATAGCTTGTAATAAAGGTATCAGTGGGGATCAACTGACTGCTGACTGGCAAAGGCTGGCTGACGATGAAGATACAGGGCCAAAAATTCAAATCTTATATATGGGTTATAACAATCTGGAAAGATTCCCCGAATCTGCATCCTTACAGAAAATGGTAAAACTTGGCTTATTAGATTGTGTACACAATAATGTAAAACAATTGGAAGCTTTCGGTACAAATGTTAAACTGACAGACCTTAAGCTGGATTATAACCAGATTGAAGAAATCCCGGATAACTTTTGTGCATTTACCGATCAAGTAGAAGGCTTGGGCTTTTCTCATAATAAGTTGAAATATATACCGAATATTTTTAATGCTAAATCGGTATATGTTATGGGTTCTGTCGATTTCTCGTATAATGAAATAGGTTCGGAAGGAAGCAATATCGATTGTCCGATGGCCCAATTCAAGGGTATCAATGCCAGTACAGTGACTTTATCGTATAATAAAATAACGAAATTCCCTACAGAACTGTTTGCATCAGGTTCACCGATATCGACTATTGACTTGAGTAATAATCTGATGACATCGATTCCGGAAAATTCGCTGAAACCCAAAGAAGGAAACTATAAGAATACGTACATGCTGACCATTATAGATTTGCGCTTCAATAAATTAACAAGCTTGTCTGATGACTTCCGGGCGACAACCTTGCCTTATTTGAGTAATATGGATGTTAGTTACAACTGTTTCTCTACGTTCCCGACACAGCCGTTGAACAGTAGTCAATTGAAGGCTTTTGGTATTCGTCACCAACGTGATGCGGAAGGTAACCGTATCTTGCGCCAATGGCCGACAGGTATCACTACCTGTCCGAGCTTGATCCAGTTGCAAATCGGTTCAAATGACATCCGTAAAGTAGATGAAACTCTGACACCGCAGCTTTATATATTGGATATCGCAGACAATCCGAATATCTCTATTGATGTGACCAAAGTATGTCCTTATATTGAGGCAGGTATGTATGCGCTGTTCTATGATACTACGCAGGATATTCGTGGTTGTGATGCTTTAGGTATTGAACGATAATATAAAAGATTCTATTAATGAAATATTTTAGTAAAATAACATTAGGACTGATTCTTTGTGCGGGGTTCGTATCCTCGTGCAAGGATGATGATGAAGTGGGAATCGATGGCATTACGATAGATAAGGAAGAAATTACTATCGGTGCCGAAGGAGGAACTGAGAAGATTGCCGTTTCGTCCAATGATCAATGGGTGGCACGTGTGTCACAACCTTGGATTGCCGTTTCACCGGCAAATGGGCTGGGCTCGGCAGTATGTGATCTTGCTATAGACTCTACACTGACAAATGTTGCGCGTACGGCGCAGGTACGTTTCACTATGGACGGTCGGGAACCTCGATTGGTTACAGTTACACAGTTTGGTTTCGGTAAGCAAATCTTAGTGAGAGAACCGGAAGTGAAAATCCCTAGTTCGGATGTTTATAAAGATCGTCATTTCGAGTCTACTATTTCCACGAATGTGAATTTCAAAATCGGAAGCGTGGATTATTCTTTTGCAGAAGAAGCAACCATGACCGATGAAGAGAAAAAGGAAGTGGAAAGAGAACGTAGCAACTGGGTGACATTGCCGAAAGATAAAGACCTGGAAGTGAATTTAGACAGAGGAGCACGTCCCCGTACTTTGAAAGTTGATTTTCGATGGGGAATGAACGTGGCTCCATATACTCGTGTGGCAAAGATTCATCTGATTCCGGTAAATTCGGATGATCAACTGGTGGACGACAATGGTAATAAAATAGATGCAGTTGTGCTGACTGTTACACAGGAAGCTGCCATGAGAATCGAAGACAATCGTGCAGGTGACTCATTAGCTATTATCACCATTAATAACAAACTCCAGAGTATGATGAGCTTTGATACCAGTGAAAGTATGATGAACTGGGATTTCGTGACACTTTGGGAAGCTACGGATAAGGAAATAAAAGATGGAGAACTTCCGGAAGAAGCTGTGGGGCGTGTACGTTCTGTACATTTTGCTATGATCGATCTGCAAGACGGTGAAACATTGCCGAAGGAAATTCGTCATCTGAAATATCTGGAATCATTTGCTGTCATGAGTAATGCCAACAGACAGATACGTACGATCCATTTAGGTGAAGAAATCTGTGAATTGGAATATCTGAAAGATTTGAAGATGTTCTCTTTCGGTATGAATGATCTCCCTAAGAATTTTGTTAAACTGGGTAAAAAGATGGTAAGTCTTGACTTGTCAAGTAATAATTTCCAGAAGTTATCTGTGATTACAGATGTGGTAAACGAAGAAAATTTCCCACATTTAAGATCATTATCATTGACCGGATGTCGTGCTACAGAAACACTGAAAGACTTAACTCAGATTGATGGAAACAATCAATATAATGGTAAGGATGTTGGGTTGCATGTTAATATTTCACAAGGACAGCCGGAAAGAGCAGCATTCCTGAAATTGCTGACTTGGGATAAACTGAATGCACTGTTCCTGTCTTATAACTTCCTTGAGGGAGAATTACCTACTGACGCAGAAGTTAAAAGTGCATTGGCTGCTGCCAGAAAACCATTAACTTATCAACATGATGATTTCTTCACTAAAGAGGAATTGACTGCTACACCATCATTATTCCTTGATAAGATATCAAAGGATACTTGTCAATGGTTGCTGACGGGTGACAATCAGGTTACTTATCAGAAGCAGTCTCCGGTAACAGGACAGGATATTCCACGTGTACTACCATTTGCCCGTACAGTTCATATTAATTTGAACTTCTTGACTGGTGCAATACCGAACTGGCTTCTGTTCCATCCTTACTTTGTATATTGGTATCCGGAAACTATGGTATTCAATCAGCAAGAAGGAGGTATAAATTCAGAAGGAAAGGCAGTTGGATTTAGCAATGTGGATGTTGTGAATTACGATTATTCTTACTACTATGGGGATAAAGACCCGGAAGCAAGTCAGGTTGTTAAAGGTGTAGCCTATCCGCTATATTACAGAAAATTTGTATTATCGGGGACAACAGACTAAGATAACTGTGGAATAAATATCATTAACAAGAATAACTTTTTAAAAAGGAACAATGAAGAAAAAAATCTTATATACAGCACTGTTTGCCCTGCTGCTGGCTTCATGCTCGGAACAAGAATTTATTGAACAACCGTCTACCCCTGCAGGGGGGACGGAAGTTCAGTTTCCGACTGATGTCACTTCTGGTGAATTGCTGATTAAATTCGATCCTGCAATGACCGAAATTCTTGACCAAGCCCTCAAGGTTGCGACAAGAAGTGGAGGAGCCATGACCCGTTCCGGGATTCCATCTACTGATGAAGTATTGGCTATTTTGGGTGCATACCAGTTTGAACGTATATTTCCGGTCGATGCTAAAAATGAAGAACGCACCCGTAGTGCCGGACTACATTTGTGGTATCGAGTGAAGTTTAATGAAAATACGGACCTGAAGGAAGCGGCCAGCCGTCTTGGTAAATTAGGTGAAATATCAAAAGTACAAGGCAATAGCCGTATTAAACGTGCTTACAAAACCGAAGGATATCGGAGTTATATCAACGAGAGCGCTTTGCGGCAAAAGGCTGCTACACGTGCTGTATCAGCAAGAAGCTCGTTCTCCGATCCAGGATTGTCTTATCAATGGCATTATAATAATACTGGAGAGAATGAATTTGATAATCAAAATGATTTAGGTAATGGTTCGGAAGCAGGGTGTGATGTCGGTTGTACGGAAGCCTGGCAGAAATGTAAGGGCGATCCGTCTATTATAGTCGCTGTACTGGATGAAGGTGTAATGAATACACATCCTGATCTGGTTGGTAATATCTGGATTAATGAAGGAGAAGAACTTTATGCTGATGACGATGCTGATGGTAACGGATATAAGGATGATAAATATGGTTACAATTTCGTAAGTAATACAGGTGTTATCTCATGGATGGAAACAAGCGATACGGGACACGGAACACACGTCGCCGGTACTATTGCTGCTATGAATAATAATGGTATCGGTGTTTGTGGTATTGCCGGTGGTGATGGGACGAAAAATTCGGGTGTGAAGATTATGTCATGCCAAGTGTTTTCCGGAGACTACGGTGTCAGCTTGGATGCTGAGGCCAGAGCCATCAAATATGCTGCCGATAATGGCGCTGTTATTTTGCAGTGTAGCTGGGGATACAACTCTTCTTTAGCTAATATGATCGAAGGATATACTCCAGGGCCGGGAACGGAAAAAGAGTGGGAGAGTATTTATCCATTGGAAAAAGAAGCATTAGATTATTTTATCAATAACGCCGGTTCTCCCAATGGAGTGATTGATGGTGGTTTGGCTATTTTTGCATCCGGTAACGAATATGCAGGAATGCCGGCATTCCCCGCTGCTTATTCCAAATGTATAGCAGTGAGTGCGGTGGCTGCCGATTTTACCCCGGCTTCTTATACTAACTACGGTGTGGAAGCGACAGTTTCTGCTCCGGGTGGTGATACGGAGTACTATAATCCGGTAGGTAAAGAAGATCCTGAAGCTTGGGCAGAAGGTATATACTCCGGTTCTATTCTTTCTACTTGGATACAGAACGGTACTGCTACTTATGGTTTTATGGATGGTACATCTATGGCTTGTCCGCATGTATCGGGAGTAGCGGCATTAGGCTTGTCCTATGCTGTAAAACAACGCCGTCATTTTAAAGCAACTGAGTTCATTGAACTGCTGAAGAATTCTGCAAAACCATTGGACGGCTGGTATACTGGCGGAAAAGTGAAAACTTATTATCGCAATCATCTTTCTGCCGGTGCTTCTCCTACAAAAGTAGAACTGTCGAAGTATGTCGGCAAGATGGGTACAGGCTTAGTAAATGCCGGAAGTTTGCTTAACAGTATTGAAGGGAGTGGTTCGGATATGGTAGTGCCAAATGTCTATGTGGCAGAAAGTACAACATCGACTCTTAATTTGGCTTACTACTTTGTAAATGGTGAAACACTGACTTATACTTGCACATCGAGCGACCCGGCTACCGCTGCAGTGAGCGTAAGTAATACGCTTATGACCGTATCTGGTATAAAAACCGGTACAGCTCGTATTACAGTGAAAGTAAGCAACGGAAGCGAACAGTCCATTGCCGTTACCGTCCGTAAAAAGGCTAATGATAACGGTTGGATGTAATTTTAATATTCAATGAAACCAATTACTTGGATACGGTTATTTTTACTCTGTGTGGTCATCGGATCATTCCGGGCGGTTGAAGCCAAGGGGATTCGTTTCATTCCGCAGGAAAAAACAGATACGCTGATAAATCCGCCGCTAATGAAGCATGGGGAACAAATTCTGCGCTTCGACAGTACTGTGTTGAATGTTGGAACAATGACGGAGGATGATGCTCCAAAGACCTATCGTTTCACATGTACTAATATAAGTAATAAAACGATAAATCTGACTCGTGTAAGGACTACCTGCGGATGTGCAGTGGCGGATGTTCGTACCGGAGAAATACCTCCCGGTGAAGCGAGTGTTATTGCATTGACCTATAATCCGAAAAACCACCCGGGGACGATAGATACGAATGCTTTCGTTTATCTGTCTCTGTCGGACCGGATGCCTGTGGCACGCCTCACATTGACGGGTAATGTATTGCCCGGAGCAGATGAATGGGGACGCTATCCTTATGCGATGGGCAAACTGAGGCTAAAACAAAACCGGATGGAATTTCGGGAGGTGATGTCAGGAAAGCGTGCTTCGGAACGAATACTTTGCGGTAACAGCGGGGAGCAATCATTGCGTTTGACAGTTCTGAACCTTCCCTGTTTTGTTACTTTTCGCACAGAACCGGAAGTAATCAGTCCGGGCAGTGAAGCCGATATAATAATCACGATAGATGCTTCCCTGATTCCTGTGGAAAAGGGCGATTCGTTTATCTTTCCTGTTATAATAGAAGGAGTAAGCGGACAACAGGCTGACCGGACATTGAGTATTAAAGTAAACTGTATTAAGTAACGATAAAAATAAAAAGAAGACATGAAGAATATTCTTAAATTAATGGCTTTATTCGCCTTCCTGCTTTGTTTCATATCTTGTGATGAAGATGAGAAGGCAGAGATCCCTACATTGCCGGTCACTGCTGCTAACCTGAACGGAACATGGCAACTTTCTGAATGGAATGGACAGCCTATGGCAGAAGGTACATATTGCTACATAACCTTTAACCGTAAAGAATTGACTTTTGAAATGTACCAGAAGTTCGACAGTATGTACGCGCGCCATATCACTGGTCATTTCAGCCTTGAAAATGATCCTTATTTAGGATATATTATCAGCGGAGAATATGATTTCGGTAATGGTGATTGGAATAATGATTATATCGTAACCGATTTGTTGGAATCGGGTTCCATGATCTGGACTGCAAAAGACGATGACAACGATGTGAGTAAATATGTTCGTTGTGAAAAAGTACCTGCATCGATCATAGAAGAAGCCAAGGTGGACAAAGACTAAGGCAGAAGCGAGGTATATTAACGCAAAAAGGTCATCTTTCAAAAGGTGGCCTTTTCGTTTGAATGGATTTTGTAATACTTCTCTGCAAAAAAAGATTGAATTTATTTGGAAATGATATTGGGACTTTCTATATTTGCATCGGATTTATAATTGTAATGAATACAACTTTGAAAAGAGGGAGAACTTATGAAACCATACGAACGATTGTTAGAGCATAATATAAAGCCTTCCATGCAGCGCATAGCGATCATGGAATATTTGATGAATCATCCCATTCATCCCTCGGCTGATGATATCTATACAGCGTTATCTCCTTCTATGCCGACACTTTCGAAAACGACGGTATACAACACTTTGAGATTGTTTTCGGAACAGGGAGCTGCATTGATGCTCACGATTGATGAGAAGAATACAAATTTTGATGCGGATACTTCTGTTCACTCTCATTTCTTATGCAGGTATTGCGGACATATTTACGACTTAAAATCTCCGGAAGCCGTGAAGAAAGTTGAAAGTCTGGAAATGGATGGGCATCAAGTGACGGAAGTTCATTATTATTATAAAGGTATATGCAAGAATTGCTTAAGAAAAGATAAAGAAACACGTATTGACTAATTAATTTAAAATTGAGAAGAAAATGAAAAAATTTAGATGTACTGTATGCGGTTACGTTTATGAAGGTGACGCAGCTCCTGAGAAATGTCCTTTGTGTAAAGCTCCTGCCAGCAAATTCGTAGAAGTTGTTGAAGTAGAAGGTGGTGCATTGTCTTTTGCTGACGAACACGTGATTGGTGTTGCAAAAGGTTGTGACGAAGAAATGATCAAGGATCTGAATAATCACTTTATGGGTGAATGTACTGAAGTAGGTATGTATTTGGCTATGAGCCGTCAGGCTGACCGTGAAGGTTATCCTGAAGTAGCTGAAGCTTTCAAACGCTATGCTTGGGAAGAAGCTGAACATGCTTCTAAATTTGCAGAATTGCTGGGTGACTGTGTTTGGGATACAAAAACTAACCTGCAAAAGCGTAAAGATGCTGAACAAGGTGCATGCGAAGACAAAAAACGTATCGCTACTCGTGCTAAAGCTTTGAATCTGGACGCTATTCACGATACTGTACACGAAATGTGCAAGGACGAAGCTCGTCATGGTAAAGGTTTTGAAGGACTTTACAACCGTTATTTCGGAGATAAGAAATAATAAAGCCTTATAAATAACTTTTAAAAGGTCTGTGTTCTATAGTGAATGCAGACCTTTTTTGTTTATATTTGCCTATCAACTTTATAAATACCACAATTATGAGAAAGGTACAACTATTGTTCGTTTGTTTAATGCTTTCAGCGGCTGCTTTTGCTGCTGATAAGGTTGTTAAGTTACCAAAACCTAATTTGAATCGTACTGGTACGGTGATGAAGGCATTGTCTGAACGTCAATCTACGCGTGAGTATGCTTCGAAAGCGTTAACTCTTGCTGATTTGTCAGACTTATTATGGGCGGCCAACGGAATCAATCGTTCGGATGCTGGAAAACGAACGGCTCCTTCCGCTATGAATAAGCAGGATGTAGACGTATATGTGATATTATCGGAAGGAAGTTACTTGTATGACGCAAAGAATCATCAGTTAAATCTGATTGCTGAAGGAGATTACCGTGGAGCGGTAGCGGGTGGCCAGGCTTTTGTAAAAACGGCTCCGGTATCTTTAGTATTAATCAGTGATGTTTCCCGTTTTGGTGATGCTCAGAAGATACAGAATCAACTAATGGGAGCCATGGATGCCGGTATTGTTTCTCAGAATATTTCTATTTTCTGTTCTGCGGCTAAACTGGCTACAGTGCCACGTGCTTCGATGGATGCCGCTCAGCTGAAGAAAGTATTGAAACTGAAAGATAGTCAGATTCCTATGATGAATCATCCCGTGGGATACTTTAAATGATCTTTATTCTGCATATAAAAATGGTGACACTATCCACACCGGATAGTGTCACCATTTTTATATTATAATGTCATTATCCTGACCGGATAGTGTCACTATAATTAGGGCTCTTTATTTCAGTAGAAATTCATCGATAGCTTTCTTGTAAGTTGCTTTGTCAGCCGCTCCACGGAAAAGCTGCGGATCTCCTTTCATAGGAATGAATACAAACAATGGAATGCTTGTTGCGTTGAACAAGGCAGCAAGTTCTTTCTGTTTGTCTACATTGACTTTGTAGATTGTTATTTTCCCTGCATATTCCTTTGCCAATTCTTTCATGATTGGGGCTGTCTGGCGACAAGGACCACACCAGTCTGCATATAAGTCGATGATGGCAGGTTTGTCACCTTTGTATTTCCACTCTTTTGATTTTTCATAATCGAAGACGTCTTTCAGAAACATTTCTTTGTCCATTACGACGACTTCACCGTTACCTGTTACCTCTTTTTTACCTTGATTGGCATCCGGTTTGTCATTGAAGGCGTATACGATAACGCTCAGCATGACAAAAGCTACCATTGCTAATACTTTCTTCATTCGCTATTTTCCTTTTATATGTAATTTTGTTCGATGATTCCTTTTAATTCACTACTGTGGATAACTCCGGAATGTCTCCATACGGCTTCTCCATTTTTGAATAAAATAAAAGTCGGCACTGCCTGTATGCGATATTTAGTAGCCAAATCTTCATGTTGGTCAACATCTATCTTCACAATACGGGCTTTATCTCCTACCATTGTTTTCAATTCTTCTAAAACGGGTTTCATTGCTTTGCAGGGTCCACACCATTCTGCAAAGAAATCAACTAAAACGGGTATCGGTGACTGTATTAAATCTTCAAACTTTTCCATAATCTTTCCTTTCTTAAATTTAAATATCAGTCTTTGAAGACTGCAAATATAATTTCTATTTTATTAATATAACGGGAAAAAGCTGTTTTTGTTCATAAAATAGTAATTGTAGAGTCATCTTATTGTAATCTGGAAAAGGGAACTTTGCATAACGAAAAACAAATAAATAAGAAATAAACTAATAATGATAGCCTCATGAAATTTTTATTTATTGTACAAGGCGAGGGTAGGGGACACTTGACACAAGCTATTACCCTTGAAGAAATGTTGTTGCGTAATGGACATGAAGTAGTGGAAGTATTAGTCGGTGAGAGTTCATCACGTATCTTGCCCGGATTTTTTAACCGGAATATACAGGCACCGGTCAAACGTTTTATCAGTCCTAATTTCTTGCCTGCGGCAGATAATAAACGAGCGAATCTAAAGAAAAGTTTTATTTATAATTTACTGCGTATTCCGGAATATTTTCGCAGTATGTGCTATATTAACCAGCGGATTAAGGATACAGGGGCGGAAGTAGTGATCAACTTCTACGAGCTTTTGACAGGACTTACCTACACACTCTTTCGTCCCTCCGTTCCATATGTCTGCGTCGGACACCAATACTTGTTTTTACATCAGAATTTTGAATTTCCGGATAAAAACTCTTTTCAATTACGGATGCTGCGTTTCTTCACCAAGATGACAGCTGTAAGATCTTCGAAGAAACTTGCTTTATCTTTCAATGATATGGAACCGGACAGGGTAGAACAAGTGGTGGTAGTTCCTCCTTTAATTCGGCAGGAAGTAACTGCTATTCAACCGGAAGAAGGAAATTATATTCATGGATATATGGTAAATTCCGGTTTTGCAGATAGTGTGGAGGAGTTTCATACGATATATCCGGAAGTTCCTTTGAGGTTTTTCTGGGACAAAGCAGATGCAGATGAGGTGACCAGGATTGACGAAACACTAAGTTTCTATCAGATAGATGATGTGAAGTTTCTTAATGGGATGGCCGGTTGTCGTGCTTATGCTACCACTGCCGGGTTCGAATCTATCTGTGAAGCAATGTATCTGGGAAAACCTGTATTGATGGTTCCGGCACATATTGAGCAGGATTGTAATGCCCATGATGCAATGAGGGCAGGAGCAGGGATTATCAGTGATTCTTTTGATTTGAAGCCTTTACTCCGTTTTGCCGGAACGTATTCTCCTAATCGTACATTCGTTCGTTGGGTACGTAGTGGTGAACGACGTATTATTCTGGAACTGGAAAAACTGGCTGCTCCACAATCAGCAATTACTTCAATACCAACATTTACTAATTATTTACCGATATGAAACTGAATAAAACAGATTATGTACTTGAGCGGGCGTCAGATGGCGGATATTATGCCTGGTTGACTGTGAATATGCAATGTAATGCTTACGGAGAGTCTCCTGAAGAAGCTGTGTTGAATTTGCAGGAAACAATGAATGAAATGATAGATGAGATGTATATGGTAGAAGAGTTTATTTAATGGAAAATGGATAATGGAAATGTCACCCTACATAGGGACTTTCCATTATCCATTTTTCATTATCCATTTATTCAATACTCAGTTCATCAATAATGTGGGAGGCTCCTGCATATTTATCGATAATAAATAAGGTATAGCGGATATCTACACAGGCGGCACGTTGTGAGGAGGGGCGGAAAGCGATGTCTCCGGTCAGACCTTCATAGTTGCGGTCGAAAGCTGTGCCCACTAGTTGTCCTTTGCTATTGAATACCGGACTGCCGGAGTTTCCTCCTGTATTATCAGTATTAACAATAAAGCAGACAGGCATTTCATCGTCTTTACCATAGCGTCCATAGTCTCTGGCTTTATATAGTTCCTTCAACTTCTGCGGAACTACAAATTCCCAGTTTCCTGGATCTTCTTTCTCCATAACTCCTTTGAGTGTAGTATGAGCATCATAAACTACTCCGTCGGCAGGTTCGTAAGGAAGTACCTGTCCGTAAGTCAGTCGTAAGGTTGAGTTGGCGTCCGGATAGATAGGCATTCCTTTTTCCTGTCTCATGTCCATCATTCCTTTTACCCATACCTTATGAGCAGCGTCGTAGTTCTGATTGGCCTCTTTCATAGCAATGGCAGTTTTCAATATTCCATCTGTGATGGAGTATTTGAAAAGTACCATCCAGTCATGACCTATCTTATATAAGCTTGGCTTTTTAATAAACTTTTCAAAGTTTTTGGGATTACCAAAAATCGAATATTCAAAACAAGCATCTACAAATGAATCTATATTTCCTTTGAAACGTGAGTTTATGATCTCGAAAATATTGATTCGTTGTTCCTCCGGAATGTAATTGGCATAAGTTTGCAGCATGGTTTTGGCAACCATTCGCTCTACTTCCGGGAAGGGAATGGAGGCAAAGTATTTTTCACCGGCTTGTTTCAGATTTTCGGTAGCTGTTTTTATTTGTTCTTTGTTTTTTGACTTAAGGGCAGTGACCATTTCTGTTGTAGAAGGGAGGCGCATAAAGTCAAGTGCTGTGACAAGTGCTTCGTTAAGGGCTTGCTGGTGATAGAGTGCATCCCGTCGATGAGCAACGATAGAACGTATTTCATCAAATGCCTTCTGATAAGAATCATCACCTTTTTCGCGGCCACGGGCCAAAAGTTCTTCTTGTTGCTTACGTTTGGTATCCAGTACTTTGAGACGTACTAATCCTTCGTTCATACCAATTGCATTTTTCCAGTAATTGGCTGAAGATGCATACTTACTTGCATAATGGATTCGTACGGCAGGATCTTTCAGCATCTGCTCCATCAGAACTTTCTGACGGGCCCCACGTACATGTTGACGCATAAAGTTGGTAGTCTGCATACGCTCTTCCACTTCGTCAGAAATCATATATCGCCAGTTGCGTCCCGGGAATCCCATAACAAAGGTGAAGTCACCTTCCTGTACTCCGGCAATGCTGATTTTCAAATGTTTTTTTACCTGCAAAGGAACATTGTCTTTAGAATATGCGGCAGGTTTCCCGTTTTTATCAGCATAGATACGGAAGAGGGAAAAATCTCCGGTATGGCGGGGCCACATCCAGTTGTCTGTGTCGGCTCCGAATTTACCGATAGAAGAGGGAGGAGCACCTACCATGCGGATATCGCTGTATACGGTCTTTACAAACATATAATATTTATTTCCTCCGTAAAAAGCTTTAAGTTCAAGTTTGGTTGCAGGAGTGACTTCTATATTTTCATCTTTGGCGAAGCGTTCTGCTACTTTGCTTAGGTAGCTTGGCGACAGATAATTAGTACCGTTCGGATCTTCATCTTTCTTCAACTGATCGGTTACGTAACTAGTTACATCAAGGATACGGTCAATAAAAGTGACGGTCAATCCCGGTGTGGGAAGTTCTGCATCACGGTTCATAGCCCAGAATCCTTCTGTCAGGTAATCATGCTCTACGTTACTATGTTGTTGGATAGCTCCGTAACCACAATGATGATTGGTGAGTACCAGTCCTTCAGAAGAAATGACTTCTCCGGTACATCCGCCACCGAAGTGTACAACAGCATCTTTCAGAGAGAGGCCATTGGCATTGTATACCTCTTCAACAGGAATCTCCAGACCGAGTTCCCGCATGGCAACTGCATTTTGTGCTTTCAGGTCAGTTAGCATCCACATACCTTCATCGGCGTGGATGCTAAGAGTTGCCAGTGAAAAAATAGCAAATATAATTTGTTTTCTCATTTATTCTACGATAGTCATTTCATTAATCAGATGGCCGCAGTTTCCTAATTTCTCAAGGATAAACAGGACGTAGCGGATATCAAGATTGATACAGCGTTGCAGGTTGTTATCAAAGTTTATATCACCACTCAGAGATTCCCAGTTGCCATCGAATGCACAGCCGATCAATTCTCCGTTTTCGTTCAATACCGGACTACCGGAGTTACCACCGGTAATGTCATTGGTTGACAGGAAGCAGACAGGCATATCACCGTTAGGTAATGCATAACGACCGTAGTCTTTCTTTTCTATAAGTTCTTTCAACTTGGCCGGTACCACAAATTCGCGGTCTTCCGGATTTTCTTTTTCAAGAATACCTTTTGTTGTTGTGTAATAGTTATAGTGTACACCATCTTTCGGATCATATGGTTTTACGTTACCATAGGTCAGGCGAATGGTAAAGTTTGCGTCCGGATATGAAGGAACAGGTAATTTCATTTCGCCTAAACCGCGGATGTAAGTTTTGTGGAGCAGAGCAAGTTCTTTGTCCAGCTCTTTTAGCTGATCAAGGAGATTGCCGTATTGATCGTATTTGGATTGAGCATATTGCAAAGCCAGATCCTCATCAATAGCTTTTACTGTCGGCTTTTTGAGGAATTTATCAAAGTTAGCCTGATTAGCAAAAATAGACTTGTCGTACATGTCGTCTACGAACTTATTGTAGTCTCCTTTATATTTCTGTTCAATCACTTTATAGATAGCAGGGCGTTGGTTTGCCGGAATCATTTCTGCATAGAGAGGAAGCAGTACTTTAGCTACTTTGCGGTCTACTTCATGATCATAGTCTTTGTTATGGATGCTTTTGAAGTTTTCTTTCAGACCTTCCAGACGAACTTTGATCAGAGAGTCGTTTTTATCAACCAAAGCTTCCCGTGTTTTAGTTAACATTGAGTTACCAAATTCGATAGCTCCGAAGAAAACTTCAGTCAGGCAAGTCAGTTGATAATTGAGAGGGGCTGTTTGTGCTACCAGATCATCGATCTTTTTCACAACATTGGCATATTCGGTATTGTTTTGTGCCTTTGCAAATTCAGCAAATTTAGCTTCCTGTTCTGCTTTAGTGCCCAATACGTCATTGTCAATGATCGCTTTGTTCATTCCGATAGAGTTTTTCCAGTAGTTACTGGAGCCTGCATATTTGTTTGCATACTGAATACGGATTTTATCGCTGGCGTTCATCACTTCTTTCAAAACAGCCAGGCGTGCACCACGAATGCGGATACGCGGTTCATTGGTTGATTCCATTCGTTCTTTTACTTCTGACACAGTCAGATAACGGCTGGTTCTTCCGGGGAATCCCATGATCATTGCATAGTCTCCTTCTTTTAAACCTTTGATGGAGATTGACAGATGTTTCTTCGTTTTCAGCGGAGTATTGCTTGCGCTATATTCAGCCGGCTCTCCGTTGGCATCTGCATAGATACGGAACATGGAGAAGTCACCGGTATGACGGGGCCACATCCAGTTGTCTGTTTCGCCACCGAATTTACCTACAGAAGAAGGAGGAGCGGCAACCATACGTACATCCGGATATATTTTCTTGTAGAACAGGTAGAATTTGTTTCCTGCGTAGAAAGGAAGGGCTTGCGGAACAATGCCTTTCTTATCTTTCAGGTCACTTTTCTCATAGAGTTCTTTAGCCAGTCCTTCAAGGAAAGCACCGGTGAATGACTGAGATTCTGTAATCTCTTTGGCGGCGATTTTAGCATTCACAACATCTGTTATATCTTCGATACGTTCGATGAAGGTGAACTTTAATCCCGGAGTAGGAAGTTCCTGATCTCTGGATGTAGCCCAAAAACCATCTGTCAGATAATCGTGTTCTACACTACTGTGTTGCTGGATAGAAGAATAACCGCAGTGATGGTTAGTTAGGATCAAGCCTTCCGGTGAAATGATTTCTCCCGTACATCCTCCTCCGAATATACCGACTGCATCTTTCAAAGAGACACCATTGGGATTATATAAATCCTGGGCTTCCAGTTTTAATCCTTGCTTCTTCATCATATCTATGGAATGTTGCTGTTGCATTAGTTGCAATAACCACATACCTTCGTCCGCTTTTACGGTACATACCAGCAGCGCTGTCAGCGCTAATAAATAAAGTCTTAGTCTGTTCATTACTTTATGATAACAATTATAAATTATGATGTTAATATTCTATTTTTAAACTTCCGTCTTTTAGTGCTTTCATGATGTTGGCAGGAGCCTGTTGATTCATTAATTCTTTTTTCATGAAATCCATATAGGGAGCTACATGCTGAAAGTATTGGTAATATCCTTTGCACAAATAGTTCAGACCGGGTTCGCCGTCCGCTGTCCGACTGAAGCGGTTCTTTGGACATTCTCCGTTGCAGGCAAATAGAAAGTCGCACTCCTTGCATTGTGTTGGGAGTGATTGGTATTTCATTGTCCCGAAGTTTTGCTGTCGTTCACTATGCATCATTTCCACCAAAGTCTGGCTATAGATATTTCCCAATTTATATTCCGGGAATACGAAGTGGTCACAAGAGTATACGTCTCCGTTGAATTCCATAACGCCGGCATGTCCGCAATGCTTCGCCATTGTACATACGCCCGGTTGCTCACCCATCCAGTTAGCCAATGTAGAATCGAATATCTGTATGAAGAATTTGCCCACATCTTCTTTTACCCATTCATCAAAAATTGTACAGAGAAAGTTACCCCATTGTTCCGGACTTATGGAGAAATCAGCCAATGCTCCTTCTTTACCTTCTGCCAGAGAGGCAAGATGACGACCGTCCTGATGTGAAACAATGCGTTCAACAATCGGGGCGAACTGGATATAATGGCAATCTATTTCTTTGAAGAAATTATAAAAGTCTAATGGATATTCGGCATTGAAATCGTTCACAACAGCCATAGCGTTCCATTCTACTCCATGTTTTTTCAGGAGATTAATCCCTTGCATCACTTTGACGAAAGAAGGTTTGCCCATTTTGTTCTTGCGGTATTCGTCATGAAACTCTTGCGGGCCATCAATAGAAACCCCTACCAGCCAGTTGTTTTCACGGAAGAACTCGCACCATTCGTCTGTGAGTAAGGTCCCATTCGTCTGGATACAATTGTCAATCGTACGTCCGCGGGCGTATTTCTTTTGCAGTTCCATCGCCTTTTTATAAAAAGAAAGCGGACGCATCAGCGTTTCTCCACCGTGCCAGGTAAAAAGCACTTGAGGCATGGTTTGAGAACTGATATACTCGTCGATAAACTTTTCCAGTAGTTCATCGCTCATTACATGTTTGGGGTTTTCTTTGTATAGGTTCGCCTTTTCCAAATAATAGCAGTATTCGCATGCGAGATTACATACGGCTCCCACGGGCTTTACCATGACATAAAGCGGTTTGGCAAAAGGTGCATAAGTTGTTGCTTTCATGGCTGCAAATTTAGATAAACTAAATGAAAAAAATGATCTCCCACCTCTGTTTATAAGGATTATTAAAGAAAAGAGTCTTACAAGTTTTAAATATTGATAAAATGTTTCTTTTAAGTCCGAATCAGTTGTACCTTTGTACCCAGAATTTAATGAAACAATGAACGTGAATAAGATTTTGCCTTTTGTGCTTTTGCTTCCCTTTCTAGCTTCGTGTACTCATAAGTATAAGATAGAAGGAACATCTTCAGTAAATGGTCTGGATGGAAAAATGTTATATCTGAAGACTTTGAGGGATGGAGAATGGACAAAACTGGACTCGGCCGAGGTAGTACATGGATCATTTTCAATGAAAGGGAAAATCGATTCTGTACAAATGACAACACTTTATATGGATGACGAAAGTGTCATGCCGGTTGTGTTGGAAAGTGGCAAGATCGTTATTACTATTAGCAATACCGATCTCAAAGCGGTTGGAACTCCTTTGAACACAGCATTGTATGACTTTATTGCAAAGAAGAATGCAATGGAAGAAAGTATCGGTGAACTGGAAAGAAAAGAAACCCGTATGGTGATGGATGGTGCTGATCTGGAAGAAGTTCATGAACAGTTACTTGCAGAAGGAGATTCACTGATGAAAGCGATGAATCAATATGTCAAGACTTTCATCTCGGATAATTATGAAAATGTATTAGGACCTAATGTCTTTATAATGCTTTGCAGCTCTTTGCCATATCCTATTATGACTCCACAAATAGATGATATAATAAAGGATGCTCCCTATTCTTTTAAGAGTAATAAGATGGTGCGAGAGTTCTTGACGAAGGCCAAAGAGAACATGCAGTTGATAGAAGAACATCAACGGATGCAACAAAATGTAGGTCCGAAGAAATAAATCTTGAGTTTTTTGCGTATTTTTGCATAAAACTCAAGATAAGATGAAAACGTCCTTTTCTATTCGTATTGCTTTTTTCTTTATTCTTTCTTTTTTGATAGTTTCCTGTCATAGAGATATGGACGCTCTCAACATGACTTTTTCAAATGTGGAAAAGTGTATGGATCTCTGTCCGGATAGTGCTCTAAATCTATTAAAAGGTATTCCTGAACCTGAAAAATTGTGGGGCGAGTCACAGGCGACTTATGCTCTTCTGATGACGCAGGCAATGGATAAGAATTATATGAAGTTTAGTTCGGATTCGTTGATTGCATTAGCCTTGAATTACTATACAATAACTCAGACTTCCCCAGTAATGTATGCAAAGGCTCTATTTTATCATGGAAGAGTTATGCTTGAATTGGATAAGGAGGAAGAAGCCTTGAAATTTTTTCTTGCTGCTAAAGATATTTATGAAAGAACTAAAGATCATAAAATGTTGGCATTGATAGCAGAAGAGGTTGGTATGATTAATCGAAAACAGGACTTGTACGATGATGCTTTGACGAATTTTAGGGAAGCACTTACTACATATAAGCAGTTAAAGGATTCTCTTTCGGTTATTAGTGCTAGTTTGAATATTGCTAGAGTTTATTTGTTTAAGTCTGAATGGGATAGCTGTTCCTTATATTATAATAATGCATTAGAAATAGCAGTACAGAAGAATTATTTATCTGAAATTACAATATTGCATGAATTAGGTATATTGTATCGCTCCATGCAAAATTTATCAGAAGCAGAACGTTATTTCTTAGCTGCTTATGAAAAAGAAACAGATGAAGAAAAGAAATATATGGAATGTTTGTCTTTAGGATATTTATATATGCAAATGGGGCAGACAGAAAATGCTAGAAAATATTTAATGATGAGTGCGAACTCTTCTAAAGCATATACACAGATTAGTGCATACGATTGTTTATATTTCTTGGAAAAAGACATTGATAATTTTGAAGAGGCAATAGTTTATCATGAATTGGCAGATTCCATAACTAATGCTATGGAGGAGCTTAACTCACGAGAGTTAATAGCAAGCTTACAGAAAAATATGAGAATGAAAAACTACGGAATGATAATTTGCAAATGAAAGTACGATATACGAACTTTATTCTGTGGGGTACGATTGCTTTTTTATTTGTTGTTGCATGTATGTGTTATTATTATTATAAAAATAGGAATAACAAAAAGAAAATAGCCGAGATTGAATTACAGATTCAAGAGAATGAAGAAGAAATAGAACGATACCAACAGGAAATAGAGGATATTCAAATATCAAAAGATCAGGTGTTAAAGGAAAATCTGGTGTTAGAAGAAAATCGTACTAAAGTAGGAGAACTCAATGGAAAGATTGTTCTTTTAACCATGCAGAATAAAACTTTGTCGGAACATCTGAAAGCACTGGGGGGTGAATTAAATGTTGGTATATCTTCAGGCTCATTTATACATGCATTTCGGCTTCTATTGGCAATAAAAGAGGGGACCTTAAGAGGAAAACTTTCTAATGAAGAGCGTCAGAAGTTATTTAGTCTGTTTGATTTGATTTATTGGAATTATGTTAGTCGTTTATTGGAAAGAGCTCCAACTCTTACTAAACATGATCTTGAGATTTGCTGTTTTCTTAAATTTGGTTTGAGTCACGAAGAGCTAAGTTGTATCTTTCATACTACTTCTGATTCTGTAACGAGGGCAAAAGGCAGGCTTAAAGGTCGATTAGGCATTTCTCCGCAAGATGATTTGGACCTTTTTTTGAAGGAATTCTGAGAAATAAAAAATGGATTGTCCGGGTAAATGTTAAATTGATAATTAATAATATGTTGATTAATAGGTTGTTACTTTTCATTAACCTCTTGTAATTTGTCCGGGTTGATTTTTTTGTTTTTTCGAATACATACCGTACTTTTGGCGAAACAAAAAAGCAATATAATTATGAAAGTACGTTTTATTTTATCTTTTCTAGCTGCATTATTTATTGCAGGGAATATGATCGCTATTGAGAGTACAGAACGGGTAGAGAGAAAACTGCCTCTTGTGTTAAAAGGAGAAGTTCCGACTACGACAAGTCGTTCTATTCCTGTAATACCTATTAGTGCGTCTGTTTCTACAGATGATAATATTGTAGAAATCATTTTCACAGCTCCTTTGGGCGAAGTGAAAATACTAGTGGATGGACAAGTACAGGAAGTCTGTCAGGTAACGGCTCCTGGACAAACAACTTCTTTCTCTATAGAAGGATGGGCTCCGGGCGTTTATAAACTAGAATTTAAAGTAGCCGGAGGCGGATACGTATACGGAGAACTAGTAATAGAGTAAATAAGGAACTAGACCTTAACTTTTATATAATGAATAGTCATCATACAGTTGCTATTGGCACTTGGGAAGGTGACAAACAGCAATCTATTGAATATAATTCTTCTATTGCAGTCGGGATTGATTGTCCCCGTGCAAAATTGAGAGTAAGTATTCTATTAGATACAATACAAGAGTATCAGGTGAGATATATCTTTTCTGACGAGGAGATAAGTGAAGCTGTAAATGAGGCTGGGCTTATCATTGGCGCAAGGGGTATAGCCTATGAAGGGGTATTACAACGAAAACCGGTTATTGTAGTGGGGGAATATGGTTTTGGAGGTTTAGTTACTCCAGATACATTGCATGAACAATACAATAATTATTTTAGAGGCAAAATCAATGGAATAAAAGCAGAGTACTTCTCTTTAGAGCGATTAGAAGAAGAAATAAGAAGAGGATTTGCTTTGACATTCCAGGAATTGCAAATGATGTCTAACCAGACAATAAGATTTCTACATAATATATAGACTTTTTGATTTAATAGATTAATGCATAAAGACTGGTTAGGTATGCGGGGGTGCGTGAGTATCCCCGCATTTCGTTTCTTACCGATCCTGGTCTTCGTTTGTGATCATTCCTTTATGCTTTTCAGGAAGTGCACTCTCAACAGCAGCATAAGCCTCTGCCATAGTAGCTTTTATGTTTTCCATACCTTTTCCTTTAGGAGGAATAGGGTCATGAATGGTCAGAATCATGCGATGGCGATGTATCCATTTGCCTGTACGTGGCAGGATTTCAAAAGAACCGTCGATTGTAACGGGAACAACTGCCAGCTGCAAGTCATCTGCCAATTGAAACGCCCCTTTTTTGAAATATCCCATGTGTCCGGTGAAAGTACGTGCTCCTTCGGGAAAAACGACTAAGGATACCCCGTCTTTCAGCGAATCTTTTGCTTGCCGAATGGTCTCCAGTACTTTTTTGGGACCGGACCGGTCTACAAAAATGTGTCCTGCACTTTCACATGCTTTTCCTACAAATGGTATCTTACGCAGGCTTTTTTTCATCATCCACTTGAAATTTCTTCCGATGAATCCATAAATAAGAAAAATATCGAAGGATCCCTGATGATTCGGCACAAAGATATAAGAGGTCTTCCCGTGTAATTTTTCACGACCGTGAATCTTTACAGGAATCAACAGAAAAAGACAGATGAGTTGTGACCATATTTTGCCCGGATAGTATCCCCAGAAATGAGCTCCTCCTAGTAAAGAGCCTACAATGGTGACAATCGCTGTAAGAATAGTCAATACCAATAGGATAGGTAAAGCAATACAAATTTGATAAATATAATATAGTATCTTCATGGGGAGTTTATTTTTATATATATGCAAAGATACATGATTATTGGTAAAAAAAGCAGTAGGATACAACATAATCTTTGCGATTATGTTATTTTTGTCTTCTGTTATAGACAGATAATGATATGATACGTATACTACATACTGCCGATTGGCATTTAGGACAGACATTTTTTGGTTACGACCGCGCGGAAGAACATAAGGCTTTTCTTGATTGGCTGACCGAAGAAATCCGACAAAACGAGATTGATGCATTGGTTATAGCCGGAGACGTGTTTGATGTTTCCAATCCTTCTGCTGCGTCTCAGCGCATATATTATGAGTTTATTTATCGGGTGACTGCGGAGAATCCGAAACTGCAAATTGTGATTGTTGCCGGTAATCATGACTCTGCGGCGCGTTTGGAAGCTCCTCTGCCTTTGTTGCAGGCGATGCGGACGGAAGTCAGAGGGGTAGTGCGCAAATTGGAGGGCGGAGAGATTGACTATGATCATTTGACAATAGAATTGAAGAATTGTGAAGGGGAAGCAGAAGTACTTTGTATGGCTGTTCCTTTTTTGCGGCAGGGAGATTATCCGGTAGTGGAGACAGAAGGAAATCCATATATGGAAGGAGTTCGAGAACTTTATGCGCGACTTTTGCAAAGATTGTGGGCACGCCGGGAAACGAATCAGGCTATTCTTGCTGTCGGTCATTTGCAGGCTACCGGATCAGAGATTGCCGAGAAGGATTATAGCGAACGGACAGTGATTGGTGGTTTGGAATGTGTATCACCCGATACTTTTTCGGAAAAGATAGCGTATACGGCTTTGGGACATATCCATAAAGCACAGCGGGTATCCGGCAGGGAGAATGTAAGATATGCCGGAAGTCCGATTCCTATGTCTTTTGCCGAGAAGCATTATCATCACGGAGTGGTGATGGTGACTTTAGATGAAGGCTGTGCGGTTGATATCAGAAGGATAGAGTGTCCACAATCCATACCTCTTATCAGTGTGCCGGGTGGAGAGGCTGCTTCACCGGAAAAAATAATAGAAATATTAAGAGATTTACCGGAGGTGGATGGAGAAGCTCCTTATCTGGAAGTCAAGGTTTTGCTTGAAGAACCGGAACCTATGCTTCGTCAGGAAATAGAAGAGGCATTGGCTGGTAAGAAATATCGTCTGGCACGTATCGTTTCTGCTTATCGTCAGGAAGAAAGAGTAGAAAAGGAGGCTGATGGCTGGAAAAAGGGATTGCAGGAAATGTCTCCGTTGCAGATTGCTCAATCTGCATTCGAAAAGGTTTATCAGACGGAAATGCCTGCCGACCTGACTGATTTATTTCAGGAAGCATATATTTCCGCAACTCGTAAAGAAGAGGAGGAAGGAGAATGAAAATTATAGCAATAAGATTGAAGAATCTGACTTCGATAGAAGGCAGTGTTGAAATAGATTTTACGGTGGAACCGTTATCTTCGGCTGGTATATTTGCAATTTCCGGTGCTACAGGAGCGGGAAAGTCGACTTTGTTGGATGCTCTGTGTCTGGCATTATATGATAAGGCTCCCCGTTTTGCGGCTTCGGTGGAGAGTATCAATCTGGCAGATGTGGGAGATAACCAGATCAATCAGTCAGATGTGAGAAATCTGCTTCGTCGGGGGACGAGTGACGGATATGCGGAGGTCGATTTTCAAGGAGTGGACGGACATCGATATCGTTCCCGGTGGTCGGTCAGACGGACAAGGAATAAGGCGAGTGGTTCTTTACAGCCTCAAGTGTTGGAAGTGAAAGATTTGGATACGGAAAAAGAATTTCAGGGAACGAAGAAAGAATTGCTGGCACAGTTGGTAGAGTTGGTCGGTTTGACGTATGAGCAATTTACCCGTACCGTATTGCTGGCACAAAACGACTTTGCAACTTTTTTGAAATCCAGAGGGGCAGCGAAAGCGGAACTACTGGAGAAATTGACGGGAACAGGAGTTTATTCCCGCATCTCCCAGGAGATTTTTGCCCGGAATAAGGCTGCACAAGAAGAGGTGGCAATGATTCAAAGTAAGATGAGTGTGATTGAGTTGTTGCCGGAGGAAGAACTTTTAACCTTGCAAAATGAGAAAGAACAGTTAGTTGAGAAACGTGCGGCAGGGATTAAATTGCTGGCAGAACTGAATGCGCAATTGAATGTGGTTCGTTCATTGAAAATGCAGGAAGCTCTTTGGATGAAAAAGCAGCAGGAAGAGCAGGAGGAACTGAATAAACAAAAGAATCTACAGGATGCTTTGGTTGTTCAGGAAGAAGGGCTGGTTCATTTTAAAGCACAGTGGGAAGCGATACAGCCGGATTTGAAAAAGGCACGTCAGCTGGATGTACAAATACAGTCGCAGCAGGCGGGGTATATACAGTCGCAACAAATTTTGCAGGCTGCCCGTCAGCAGGTGGCGGATCAGGAGAAGAAATCTGCATCTGCGGTAGAGCAGTTACGGATTTCCTATCATTCTTTGAGTCGTCTGTTGAATCGTACGGATGTGGAGTCACTGCAGCTGGAACAGATTGAAGTCATCCTTAATGAGGAAAAGGATACATTGGAAACATGGACAAAGGTGAATGAAGAACGCCTTGGCCGGTTAAATTCTTTCGGTTATCCTTCTTTGGTAGATGAACAGGGTAAAATTCAAAAAGAACTGACGCGCTTGCAGAATATAAAGAAATTGACTGAAGAACAATCGAATGCGAAGCAGGATATAGAGAAACTAGAAAAGGAAGTGACTGCTTGTACACAGCAGTTGGCAGAGCAGGATGCTGTAGTTAAAGCCTTGCAGCGGCTTTATGAAAATGCCCGTATGGCGGTAGGAAAGGATGTGAAAGCATTGCGTCAGCAGTTGCAGGAAGGGGAGGCTTGTCCGGTTTGTGGAAGTACGACACATCCTTATCATCGGGAACAAGAGGTAGTGGATACTCTTTACCGGAATATGGAACAGGAATATAATACCGCAGTGTCTGCTTATCAGCAGATAAATAATCGCAGCATTGTCCTGCAACGAGATTTAACCCATCAAAGGGCAACTGAGGTACAGATAAAAGAACAGTTGTCCGTTTTACAACAAGAAGGATTGCCGGCTGGAGAGGAAGAACATATACAGAATCGGTTAAATGAGTTGGCGGAACGTATTTCAGCTTATCAGCATCTGTATGCGGAATGGCAGCAGAACGATGAGAAAATAAAGAAATTGCGGACACACTGTGATGCTCTGCGTGAGAATGTCTCACAGTGTCGTTTGGCTGCGCAAAAGGTATCAGCAGCTAAAGAACAGTCGGCTATTTTACAGAAAGCAGCTGTTGATGAGCAACAAAGATTCGAAGTGATCGCTAAAGCGTTGGATGCACTCCGACAGGAACGTTCTTTGTTATTAAAAGGGAAGAGTGCGGACGAAGCTGAGGCTGCTGTTGCCCGAAGAGAAAAAGAATTGAATGAGGTGTTGGAAAGGGCTCGTAAACAAGTGGAAGGAGTACAAAATCGTCTTTCCGGCCTGCAAGGAGAAATGAAACAACTGTCCGTTGTCATTGAAGAACTTCGGGAGCAACAGAAAGGTATTGAATTTCCGGAACAGCTTCCTCAGACTATAGCGAAACAACAGGAAGATAATCTTAATACGGAACGTGCGCTGTCGACTGCGGAGGCACGTCTGTTGCAGCAGGCAAAGAATAAAACAATCTTTGAGCAGATAACCAAAGAGCTTGCCGAAAAGCAGGCAGTTGCCGTACGTTGGGTTAAATTGAATAAATTGATTGGTAGTGCCGACGGTGCGAAATTTAAAGTCATAGCCCAAAGTTATACTTTAAATCTGCTATTGCTCCATGCCAACAAACATCTGGCTTATCTTTCCAAGCGATATAAATTACAGCAAGTTCCCGATACACTGGCGCTTCAGGTGATTGATTGCGATATGTGTGATGAGATACGTACGGTATATTCGCTTTCGGGAGGTGAATCTTTCCTGATTTCACTGGCACTTGCATTGGGCTTATCTTCGCTTTCGAGCAATAATCTGAAAGTAGAATCCCTGTTTATCGACGAAGGATTCGGCTCGTTGGATGCTGACAGCCTGAGAACAGCCATGGAAGCTTTGGAGCAGCTACAGATGCAGGGACGGAAAATCGGAGTCATTTCCCATGTACAGGAAATGAGTGAACGTATTTCAGTTCAGGTGCAGGTACATAAGAAGATCAATGGAAAAAGCGTGCTTACCGTCGTAGGGTAAGCACCGTTATTTCCGGCCATGCACCGAAGCGGAAAGGAAGTCCGACATAGCCGATGCCTTCATTTACGTACAAACCACGTGTTCCTTCCAGATACATCCCGCTCCATTCGGGATAGATGTAAGAGGAAGGAGAATGATTACCGAATTTTAACTGCATGGCGTGGGTATGCCCTGCCAGCATTAAATCGATGTCTGTTTGTGGAAGTACTTCCCGTCTCCAGTGGGTAGGGTTATGGCTTAAAAGTATCTGGAACATTCCTTCGGTTCCCCGCATCGCTTCGGGGAGATCAGCATATTGGGAGAAAGGAGGTTCTCCTTCGTTTTCAACTCCAATAAGGGCGATACTGTCGCTGCCCTGAATCAGAATCGTATGAGAATTATTCAATAACTTCCAGCCCATAGCGGCTTGTCTTTGCAGAAGATCGTTCAGATTATCATCTTGCTCATCTTTGCTTTTCCAGCGGAAATAAGGACCGTAATCATGATTCCCTAAAATGGAGTAGACTCCATCTTTGGCTTTCAGTCCGGACAGTATATCTTGAAAATCATTCAGTTCGACTGCACGATGATTAACCAGATCTCCGGTAAAGACAATAAGATCGGCCTGTTGCTCATTCACCAGTTTTACTAACTTCTGAATAGCGGAAGCATTTCCCTGCCAACTTCCGATGTGAATATCCGACAGCTGGACAATACGGTATCCATCGAAAGCCGATGGAAGCTTGGGCGAGGAATAAGTTACCTCTTTGACGTCAAACTGCGTGCGTCCGATAAAAGACCCGTAGATGATCATTACGATAGAAATCACGGCTAATGTCAGCCCGGTACAGATAAAGGGAGTTCGGGGCCACCGTAGCCATTTGTGGAAAGGTACCCCGATAATCGTGCAGAGAGACAGCAATAGTTTAGGAGCCGTAAACAGGAAGAAAAAGATGGAAAACCATCCAATAGCCTGTATATGGCGTTCGGCAAAGGCGTTATTGGAGAAGTAAACCAGATAAAGTAATCCTGTGGATAACAGGAAAGCAGGCAGCCAGTAGAGGATTCTCAGCCAGCGTTTTGCCGTCAGATGAACGATAAATCTGAGATACAGATAAATGTCTGGTAGAATAAGGAAAATAAGTAAAAATATAAATAGGCGTTGCAACATAACAGCACGGATATTAAATTTTTAGTTGAAATAGGCGAAGCATCTGACTCTGGTCAACTGTCTATGATTTTAAGTTCGTCCAGGTTCTTCTTGATTTCCTGAATACGGTTCAGGAATTTCTTGCGATAAATCCACAAGATCAGCCCCAGCCCAGCTCCCCAAAGCAGGATAAAAAACAGAATGATGGCTATTCCATATTGCCATATCTGCCAATAAATAAATGAGAGTACTGCCAGTATAAGAAGGAAAGCAGTAGCAATCAGACGTTCCCGAATCATCCATCGGTGGATGCGGTTGACACGACTGATCACCTCTATCAGAGGCATCTCGTCCACTTTCGTCTGTTGTAGAAAACGGGTGGTGGTGATGTCCCAGTAGAGTGCGGGAATCCACGATAGAATGATAATGATATAGATCGGATTCAGTCTGCCGTGCAACAGGACTTCCAGCAGGAATAAGACCAATACCGGCAAAGAAATCAGGATTAGTTTGATATTCAGCCGGGCAATGGCATGGATACCTTTGTCTGCATGTCCTATCAGTTTGCCAAGTTCTTCCTCTTTGATCAGCTCCTTGTCTTTTAAGTGCTCATCCAGGGCATTCCATGATTTTTTCAGTTCTTCCAGTTCCATATATGATTACTCCTTTTTCATTTTTTTTAGTTTGTCTTTGATACGGCTCAGTTTGGTAGCCACATTGGTCACCGTCAGTCCGGTGATCTCCGCAATATCTTCGTAACTTTTGTCTTCAAGATAAAGCAGGATAATTGATTTGTCGAGTTGTCCCAGCTGATTGATCATTTGATAAAGTTGCCTCAGCATTTCGTGGATCGGGTCATGTTCTTCTATCATCCAGTCCGCTTCGCGGGTGAGGGTGACGATTTCCGGTACATTCTTTTCTTTGCGGAAAAAGCTGATACACGTGTTCAGAGCGATGCGGTAAATCCATGTGGACATTTTGCATTCTCCTCTGAACTTGGGATAGGCTTTCCAGAGGTTGAGTATTACATCTTGATAGAGGTCATTGAGCGGGGCGTTAGGATTGGTATATAAGTAACATACCTTGTATATCACCCGTTCATATTCGCGGATGACCGATAAGAACTCCTGCTCAATAGGGTTGGTTGCCTCTGTTGTTCGTTCTCTCATGAATTAAATGGGTTACTTTTCTGGTTAGTTAGTCGTGCGAAAAGGAGAAAAATCACAAGTAAACGAAAGTTATTGCAGATTGGCAGCCAGGAATTTTCGCATTTCCTCCGTACTTTTTCCCCGACGGCGGGCATAGTCTTCGAGCTGGTCTTCTCCTATCTTTCCGACAGAGAAGTATTCGGCAGCCGGATGGGCAAACATCAGACCGCAGACCGAAGCATGAGGGTACATGGCACCATTCTCGGTCAGTGTGATGCCTATCTGTTTCATATCCAGCAGTTCGTCCAACAGGAAATTGATGGATTGATCGGGCAGGGACGGGTAGCCTACGGCAGGGCGAATCCCTTGATATTTCTCGACCAACAGATCGGGCATTGACAGACTTTCATCTTTGGCGTATCCCCACGCTTCTTTGCGTACATATTCGTGCATCTTTTCCGTAGCAGCTTCTGCCAGACGGTCGGAAAGAGTCTGGACGAGTAAATGTTTGTAGGGATCCTGCTCGTACAGGCCTTCCATATCTGCATCTATGCAAGAAGCAAAGGCACCTATTGTATCCGGAATGCCAGAAGAAAGAGGGCGGATAAAGTCACTCAGGCAAAGGAACGGGCTTCCATCCCGTTTAGGCGTCTGCTGGCGGAGCAAAGGGAAAACTAGGAATTGACCGGTTTCTTTTTCAATCACCAGGTTATCTCCGTCCGAGTTTGCTTTGCAAAGTTTGAAGATAGTTCTCACTTCATAATCCCTGTCAAGTAAATCCAGCATCCGGTTGGCCTCCTTAAACAGTTGCATAGCTTCGGAAGCCTTGTTGCGGTCTTCTTCCGGAAAAGTAGTCAGCCACGAAGCACGGCAGACATCGCAACCGTGAATGTTGGCGATCGCTGCGAAACGAGGTTGGAATCCCCATGCATGGAAAAAGTAAATCCAATTGATGTAGGGGGCGACGTTATGTATCTTATAAGATAAAATCATATGTTTATAAGTGACGAGTTGCTGTTTATCTGAATCTTAACTCCTGTCCACGATAATTCTCGTCAATGGTTCCGTTATCATATAACAGATGACCGTTCACAAATGTTTTTTCTACTTTCCAGTGGAAAGTATGACCTTCCAGCGGGCTCCATTTACATTTGCTCAGGATGCAGTCTGTGGTAACAGTCCACGCACTGTCGGGACGAACCAAAACCAGATCCGCCTGATATCCTTTCCGGATAAATCCGCGATTACGTATCTCATACATTTGTGCAGGAGCATGAGACATCTTCTCTACTACCTTTTCGATGCTGAAAGCGCCTTTGTCTGCCAATTCGAGCATACTAACCAAAGAGAATTGTATGGTCGGCATGCCGGACATGGCTTTTAATGCACCTCCTTCTTTTTCGCTCAAGGAGTGCGGAGCATGGTCGGTCGCAATAGCGTCGATCAGACCGCTGTTGACTGCCTCCTGCAAAGCCTTCCGGTCTTCTGCCGTTTTGATGGCAGGATTACATTTGATGCGCGCTCCTAAGGTCTGATAATCTTCTTCGGTAAAAATTAGATGAGACACACACGCTTCGGCAGTAATACGTTTCTCTGCCAAAGGTGCTTTGGAGAATAAACTCAGTTCTTTGGCAGTAGAAATATGCATAATATGCAGACGCGCATTGGTCTCGCGTGCCAATTGTACCGCCAAAGCGGAAGAACGGTAGCAAGCCTCTTCCGAGCGGATGACCGGATGAAGTGACAAAGGTACATCGTCACCGTATTCTTTTTTATATTTATCCGTATTCTCTTTGATGATTCCCTGATCTTCACAGTGTGCTGCAATCAGTAAATCCGTACCTCCGAAGATATTGCGCAGACTTGCCATCCGGTCTACCAGCATATTTCCCGTACTGGAACCCATAAATAACTTCACCCCACATACCCGGTTTTTGTCCAGCTGACTGAATAACGGATAATTATTGTTAGTCGCTCCGAAATAACAGGAGAAGTTGACAGATGATTTTTCCGCCAGCAAAGCCAGTTTGTCATTCAGCGCCTCCAAAGTTGTGGTCTGAGGATTTGTGTTCGGCATATCCATGATCGAGGTAACTCCTCCGGCTGCCGCGGCATGGCTTTCCGTTGTGATATCTGCTTTATGAGTCAGCCCCGGATCGCGGAAATGTACGTGCTCGTCAATAGCCCCCGGCAAAAGATAACAGCCGGATGCGTCAATCGTTTCGTCACAAGGCATGGCAGCCTCTTGTCTGTCAACTAAGATCTCAGCAATCTTCTCACCTTCAATAACAACAGATCCCGGAACTTTTCTTCCTTCGTTGACAATTACGGCGTTTTTTATCAGTATACGTTTCATTTCTTTTGCGGGAATTTATGGAACCAACTATTTATTTTTAACTTGATCACTCCGAATATGGCTTCTCCAAAGATACTGCTGTTCATCTTGGAAGTTCCCAACTCACGGTTAATGAAGATGACGGGGACTTCTATGATTTTGAATCCGCATTTGTAAGCAGTGAACTTCATCTCGATCTGAAAAGCATATCCTTTGAAGCGAACATGGTCCAGATCGATTGTTTCCAGTACCTGACGGCGGTAGCATACAAATCCGGCAGTCGTATCATGCACCGGAATACCGGTAATGAAGCGGACGTACTTGGAGGCAAAATAAGACATCAGCACCCGTCCCATCGGCCAGTTGACTACATTCACACCACTTACATAACGGGAGCCGACAGATACGTCTCCTCCTTCTTTTGCACAAGCTGCGTACAAACGGGGCAGATCATTCGGGTTATGGCTGAAATCGGCATCCATCTCGAAGATATATTCGTATGCGTGCTCCAACGCCCACTTGAATCCTGCGATGTAAGCAGTACCCAATCCTAACTTCCCTTTGCGCTCGATCATAAAGAGGCGTTCGGGGAATTCCTGTTGCAAAGTTTTCACAATGCTTGCAGTGCCGTCCGGAGATCCGTCTTCTATAACCAGTATATGGAATACCTTGTCTAAACCGAAAACGGCACGGATAATATTTTCTATGTTCTCCCGTTCATTATAGGTCGGGATAATAACGATGCTATCTGATAATTGCATAGAAGTCCTATTTTTAAGACAAATGTAGCGCTTTTCCTTTAGTTATAGAGGGACTAAGGATAATTTAACGCGTTTGTATTTGTTCCCCGGTGTGAAACTATTGGTTTCATGCCTTGAAACTTTTAGTTTCATTGTTTGAAACCAATAGTTTCAAGGCTTGAAACAATCTTGAAGAAGAAAACTTCGGTGTGACTATATCAATCCCGGTTCTTTTTTCGTACTTTTGCGGTGAAATTTTATAGCTATGACAATAACTGAGTTGCAACAACAATATGCCGCTCATCCTAATACAGCAGTCATGGAACGACTGCTGAAGGATGCGTCCGTTCAAACTATTTTTTGCGGGGGCTTATGTGCTTCTTCCGCTTCTCTTTTCTCTTCTGTATTGGTGAAACAAGATGTGTGTCCGTTTGTCTTTGTACTGGGCGATCTGGAAGAGGCGGGCTATTTTTATCATGACCTGACACAAGTGCTGGGAACAGAGAAAGTGTTGTTCTTCCCGTCTTCATTCCGCCGTTCCATCAAGTACGGACAAAAGGATGCGGCCAACGAGATTCTGCGTACAGAAGTACTGAGCCGGTTGCAGAAAGGAGAAGAAGGTTTGTGCATCGTTACCTATCCGGATGCGCTGGCAGAGAAAGTAGTATCCCGCAAGGAACTGAGCGATAAGACCTTGAAACTGAATGTGGGAGAGAAGCTGGACACTACTTTTATCACAGACGTGCTGCATAGCTATGGTTTCGAATATGTGGATTATGTGTACGAGCCGGGACAATATGCCGTTCGGGGTAGTATCATTGATGTCTTTTCGTTTGCTTCGGAATATCCTTATCGTATTGACTTTTTCGGTGACGAAGTAGAGAGTATCCGTACATTTGAAGTAGAGTCGCAGTTGTCCCGTGAGAGGAAAGAGGGAGTGGCTATAGTCCCTGACCTGGCAGTGACGGGAGATGTGACAACTTCTTTTCTTGATTTCATTCCTAAAGAAACCGTTTTGGCAATGCGTGACTTCCTTTGGTTGCGCGAGCGTATCCAGGTAGTGCACGATGAGGCTTTGACGCCACAGGCTATTGCCGTACAGGAAGCCGAAGAAAATGGCGGTATCACGCTGGAGGGCAAGCTGATTGATGGCAGTGAATTTACGGTACGTGCCCTCGATTTCCGCCGGATGGAGTTTGGGAATAAACCGACTGGTACGCCGGATGCAAAGATCTCTTTCCATACTTCCGTACAACCTATTTTTCATAAGAACTTTGATCTGGTGGCCGGTTCTTTCAAGGACTATCTTGAACAGGGATATTCACTTTATATCTGTAGTGACAGCACTAAGCAGACCGACCGTATCAGAGCCATCTTTGAAGACCGGGGAGATAAGATTCAGTTTACTCCTGTAGTACGTACGATACATGAAGGCTTTGTGGATCATACGCTGCATCTGTGTATTTTTACGGATCATCAGCTGTTCGACCGTTTCCATAAGTACAACTTGAAAAGTGACAAGGCCCGTTCGGGTAAGGTCGCTCTGTCCCTCAAAGAATTGAATCAGTTTACTCCGGGAGATTATGTGGTTCACACGGATCATGGTATCGGTCGTTTCTCCGGTTTGGTACGCATTCCGAATGGAGATACTACGCAGGAAGTGCTGAAACTTGTCTTTCAGAATGAGGATGTCGTGTTCGTTTCCATTCATTCCCTTCATAAAGTTTCCAAATATAAAGGTAAGGACGGAGAAGCTCCGCGACTGAATAAACTGGGTACCGGTGCCTGGGAGAAACTGAAAGACCGTACGAAGGCGAAAATTAAAGATATTGCCCGCGACCTCATTAAACTATATTCGCAGCGCCGTCAGGAAAAGGGTTTCTCTTACAGCCCTGACAGCTTCTTGCAGCGTGAACTGGAAGCCTCCTTTATCTATGAAGATACGCCCGACCAAAGTAAGGCAACGATGGAGGTGAAGGCCGATATGGAAAGCGACCGTCCGATGGATCGCTTGGTGTGCGGAGATGTGGGTTTTGGAAAGACAGAAGTAGCAATCCGTGCAGCGTTTAAAGCCGTAGCCGATAATAAACAGGTGGCGGTCCTTGTGCCGACGACTGTTCTTGCCTATCAGCATTTCCAGACATTCCGCGAACGTTTGAAGGATCTGCCCTGCCGGGTAGAATATTTGAGCCGTGCCCGTACGGCAGCTCAGTCCAAAGCCGTATTGAAAGGACTGAAGGAAGGAGAAGTCAGTATTCTTATCGGCACCCACCGTATTTTAGGAAAAGATGTTCAGTTTAAAGATTTAGGCTTGCTGATCATTGATGAAGAGCAGAAATTCGGAGTCTCTGTGAAGGAGAAGCTGCGACAGCTAAAGGTGAATGTGGATACATTGACCATGACTGCCACACCGATTCCACGTACGCTTCAGTTCTCGCTGATGGGAGCCCGCGACCTGAGTGTAATCTCTACGCCTCCGCCTAACCGCTATCCGATTCAGACAGAAGTACATACCTTTAATGAGGAAGTGATTACGGACGCGATTAATTTTGAGATGAGCCGCAACGGTCAGGTTTTCTTTGTCAACAACCGGATTGCGAACCTTCCGGAACTGAAAGCGATGATCGAACGTCATATTCCCGATTGCCGTGTTGCCATCGGGCATGGACAGATGGAGCCCACACAGCTGGAACAGATCATTTTTGACTTTGTCAATTATGACTATGATGTGCTTTTGGCGACTACTATCATAGAGAGCGGTATCGATATTCCGAATGCCAATACGATCATCATCAACCAAGCGCAGAACTTTGGTCTGAGTGACCTCCATCAGATGCGTGGACGTGTAGGGCGCAGTAACAAAAAGGCTTTCTGTTATCTGCTGGCGCCTCCGTTGAGCAGTCTGACGGCAGAAGGAAAACGACGCTTGCAGGCGATTGAGAACTTCAGTGATTTGGGGAGTGGCATCCATATCGCTATGCAGGATTTGGATATACGTGGAGCCGGTAACCTGCTCGGAGCAGAGCAGAGTGGCTTCATTGCCGATCTGGGGTACGAAACGTATCAGAAAATTCTTGCCGAAGCAGTTCATGAACTGAGGAATGATGAGTTTGCAGAATTGTATGCAGATGAAATAAAGGGAGAAGGTCAGATCAGTGGAGAAGAATTTGTAGACGAATGCCAGATAGAAAGCGATCTTGAACTTCTGTTGCCGGCCACCTATGTGACGGGCAGCAGCGAGCGTATGTTGCTTTACCGCGAACTGGACGGACTGACGTTGGATAAAGACGTGGATGCCTTCCGTTTCCGCCTGGAAGACCGCTTCGGACCTGTTCCGCCGGAAACGCAGGAATTGCTTCGCATCGTTCCCCTCCGTCGCTTGGCGGCGCGATTGGGAGTGGAGAAAGTCTTCTTGAAGGGCGGACGTATGACGTTATTCTTTGTCTCCAATGCGGATAGTCCGTTCTATCAGAGTCAGGCGTTTGGCAAAATGATAGATTACATGATGAAATATACCCGTCGCTGTGACCTGCGTGAGCAGAACGGCCGACGGAGTATGCTGATAAAGGATGTGACTAATGTGGAAACTGCCGTTAGTGTGTTGCAGGAGATTGTAGCGTTGCCGGTAAAAGAACAGGATGATCATTAATTGATAAATAATAAGAGCAATGTTTGTTTTTTATATTCAAAAATGCTTATCTTTGATCTAAAGACACAGATAAGAACAGGTAAGAGCCATTTAAAATCTAAAAAAGAATGAATATGAAAAACATGCTGACATTGATCGTCCTATTATCATCGTGGTTGACGGTGTATTCGCAAGAGAGTTATACGGAAGCTGAACTCAAACAGAAATGTGATTCTATTGTAGAAGAAGCTAATACTTTGTACAGATATGAAACGGCTGCCTGGAATTTCACTGATATGATCTTTGCCAAACCGGGGTTAATTGAAACAATTCAGAATATTCTGACTTACCACCAGGGCGATTCTATTAAATGTGTTGCTATTGATAAGCAGTCTTATTGTATCTATGAGGCAACTTTTCTTAATGAATCAGCTCCATGTTCGGAAGTAACTACCCGCAGGAACTTAACAGAACAGGAAATACTTTTGGCTAAGATAAAAGAAAAGATACGGAGTGAACTTGCTGACCATGAAAAATATCCAATTTATCGCTACGATAATTATCCTCTGAATTGGGATCTCATACCATTTGCAGATGGATATAAATTCTATGCTATTTCAGGAGTATCTAAAGGGCGTGCCATACCTTTCGGCAATGATTACTTATTTATTGCTAATAAAAAAGGAGAAATTCAATCGTGGAAGAAATTTCATTCCAGACTTATTCCGGTGGAAGCTACAGAACAAATGCCGATGATTGCTTTTCCTGTTCACTCGCATTTGAAGTATGAACCATTCATTTCAGCTACTGATATTTGTACATTTAGATTATATTACAACAAAACCGGTAGTACTAAGTTTGCTGTATATTCTACAGCTCTTTCCATGTATTTCATTTATGAGTTAGCTACCAATACCATCACTCCGACAAAGGATATAAATTTTAATTCGGCTCCTCTTTCTGAAAAGGTTGCCCCATGATTTATTTATCATGATTGGAAAGAGAACAGGAAGGCATTAGTAAAAGTATATTGTTCTTTGTAAATGTGTGAATATATTTGCGTCTGATGCTTTTCTTCTGTCATCTGTGATTTTTGTTTTCTCTTTCTTATACAAGTTGCTTCATAAACCCGCAGCACGTTTATAATAAATAGTGAGGACGTTTATTATAAACGGGTCCCAAGTTTATTATAAACTATATTTTGCCAAATTCTTCGGAATGAGAGGAATTAATTAAACAAAATGGGGTAAAATCCTTGCGGACTTCACCCCATTCTTATTCCTTACAATGTACTCTCATACATGTAAATTATATCTTTATGTCTTTATATTTGTACGTTTCATGCTTTTGATTCCGGATTTGTTTCTACAAATATACGAAATTTAAAAGGCAAAGTCAATAGGGAAGCCGTTTTAATGGTTTCATTTGTTTCTCTTTCCGTATAACTTGTCTATCAGATCCTGTCGGCCGATACGTCTTAACTCATTCAGAATATTCTTTCGTTCTTCCGGCTTATACCAGAAGAAGAATTGTCGTTGCGCCAGTTTCTCCCGTTGTGTTTTGGCGCTGAATACAGGCTCCAGTGTATAGGGATGAAATCCGCTGTACCATGCTTCGGTGGCTACAGTCATCGGAGTAGGGGTAAAGTCCTGTACTTGCTCCAGATGAAAGTCCAGCCGCTTGGTGATAACAGCCAGTTCCGCCATGTCTTCTTCCTTGCAGCCGGGGTGCGAAGAGATAAAGTACGGTATAAGTTGCTGACGTAGATTCTCTTCCCGGTTGATACGGTCGAATATTTTTTTGAAAGTTTCAAACTGTTCGAATGAAGGTTTGCGCATGATGGATAACACCCGGTCGCTGGTATGCTCCGGAGCTACTTTCAATCGTCCGCTCACATGATTGACAATCAACTCGCGTGTGTATTCAGCCGTGCTGCGATTGGTGGCGGCGTCTTTACTCTGATGGAGCAATAAGTCGTAGCGCACTCCACTGCCGATAAATGATTTTTTTATGCCGGGGATGGCATCTACCGATTTGTATATGTCCAATAACGGGCGATGGTCTGAATTGAGATTCGGGCACACTTTGGGATGAATACATGACGGGCGTTTGCATTTTTTGCATATCGCTTCATCTTTACCCTTCATCTGATACATATTGGCGGAAGGACCTCCAAGGTCACTTAAATACCCTTTGAAGTCGGGCAACTGCATCACCTCCTTTACTTCATTCAAGATAGACTCCTTGCTGCGGCTGACGATAAACTTCCCCTGATGTGCGGAAATGGTGCAGAATGCACAACCGCCGAAGCATCCCCGATGGATGTTGACGGAGAACTTTATCATATCATATGCGGGAATCCGCTTTCCTTTGTATTTAGGATGGGGAAGGCGGGTATAGGGCAGATCGTACGAATGGTCAAGCTCTTCCTGGCTCATCGGAGGATAAGGAGGATTGACAACGACTACTTTATTATCTACCGCTTGTGTGATACGGGAAGCCGCATATTTATTGGATTCTTCTTCGATGTGCCGGAAATTACTGGTCTGTTTCTTTTTGTCAGCCAGACACTCTTCATGTGAGTAAAGCTGAATATCGTCTGCGGCAGGAGTCCACTCTGTCGCACGGCAGAGATAGGCTGTCTGAGGGATAGTTCCCGCTATTTTCTTGAGTTCACCGGCTGTCAATGAAGCATCCTCCGCAGGAAGCAGTTCCTTCATTTTCCGGGTTAGTTCTACAATCGGCTTTTCTCCCATACCATAGATCAGCAAGTCTGCGCCACTATCGCATAAGATACTTTTCTGAACTTTATCCTGCCAGTAATCATAATGACTCAGACGGCGCAAACTCGCTTCGATACTTCCTAATATAACAGGAACGTCCGGATAGAGTCTTTTTAGAATCTGACTGTATACGATGGAAGGATACTCCGGACGCATATCCGGACGGCCGTCCGGAGTATACGCATCCTCACTGCGCAGACGCTTGTTGGCAGTGTATTTGTTAACCATCGAGTCCATACTTCCGGCAGAGATGCCGAAGAATAATCGGGGACGACCCAGCTTTCTGAAGTCACGCAGGTCATCACGCCAGTTGGGCTGGGGGATGATCGCAACTTTCAAACCTTCCGCTTCGAGGATACGCCCGATGACGGCAGCGCCAAATGAGGGATGGTCTACGTAAGCATCACCGCTGAAAAGAATGACATCCAGTTCATCCCATCCGCGGAGTTCCACTTCTTTCTTGGTGGTAGGTAACCAATCGGTCAATCGATATTCTTTCATGCCGCAAAGATACGGATAATAAAAAACATCCCAATGATTTTTTTATTCATTGGGATGTTTAACTTCAATCATTAAGATGTTTTTTTAAAACTTCTCATTGATTGTAAATTGCAATGTCATTTGCTCTCCGTCATAGATTTCACGAAAACCGATGCTTTGCTCGGAAAGATATTCCTTTAAGTCTTGGAAAGCATCTGCATGATTCATGATAATTTCGAGCGTTTCACCGAAAGGAGCCTCGCATATAGCTTTGATTGCAGGAATCAAAGGACTGTAAGCTGTTGTTCCGCAGGTATCTACCGTAATCATTATTCTTCCTCCTCTTCCGCATCCTGAGTGGAAAGCCAGGTGAGATAGAGCTTGATGAGTTGTTGCAGGCCGAATGCTTTCATGTTATTGTGATAAATAACATCTATGCAAAGATCCAGCAATTCTTTACTGTCCTCTTCCTGACTGGCAATCAGGGAACGAATATTTAGTTTCAGTTTATCCAGTACGGGTTCGTCTACAATTCCGGTACTATCGATGAGATGGCGGAATAAGGCATATTTCTCGATTGTTTTCAGATTTTCGCTGGACACCTCTATGCTGCGTGTACCGCTAGGGTTTGCTTGTATAGTATACATCGTTTTTTAGTTTTAAGGGTTATTACTAGGAGCAAAGATAGAATTTAAAATGAAAAACGGATTAAAAAAGCCCGGATATTTTTATCCGGGCTTTCAGAAAATAAATCTTATATCCGTGAGTACTTTATTTCTGAGTAAAGAAACCTAGTATCCCTGCCATAATGCTGGCTCGATCTGTTTCGGACTGAATGCTTTCGAAAGGAAAGCCGAGTATAAAGGTACGATAGTCCGCCCCTTTGTAAGCAATACCTGCCGACTGATTGCCACGTGCATAAGTAAATACTGGAAATGCGGGAGCTACCGGAACAATACAATCCGGTGCTGTAACAGCATAACTGTTTTCATTGGGCAGGCGGGGGATCGTGATGCTGCGTCCTAATCCATTGATTTGACCGGAACTTTTGTCTGTCAGACTGTTCTGATAACCGTATTTCAAAACTTTCTCTGTAAACTCCCGGTTCCCTTGTGTTCCGCTCATGTCACTTCCCACATACGCACCGCTGACGAACAAGTTACCTCCTGACTGGCAATAGCTTGTAATCAGTCTTTGCATCGGTGAAGAGAATGTTTTGTAATATGCTTTGGCTATCGGGTCTTCCTTTTCAAGTCCGAGTATATAGTCTACGATCGGGTAATCTTCTAAAGTGACGATTCCATTTTCTACCGCTTCGTCGCTGCACGAAACAAAACTGTATTTCCCTGCTGCCTGAATGGCTTTTCCATGGATGAAAGGATAATCAAACGTATTTCCTGCTATCTCCATGCCTTCCAGTTCTCTGCCGCTATGTCCCAGGCTGCCTTCTCCTTCTTTTCCGGCTTGTGAACGGTTGAATCCGCTTTGTGCCCCACAAAAAGAGATATTGGACAAATAAGGCACTCCCGGATCCTGTTCCAAATCAAATCCGGCTTTGTCCGGTGTGTTAATGACAGCCGGACCGCTGATTCTGTCGAATCCATTGATAATCAAGATTCTCTCTCGTTCACGTTTTGCCTTATAAGCCGAAAGGATTTCAGAAGGAAAACTTTCTCCTCCCCGGTTTACGGCTGTCACTTTGAATGAATAGACAAGTCCCGGTTCTACTTTGACACTGTAATAGGGTTTGCTGACCAGAGTTCCGTTGTCGAATCCTCCGTATCCGATGCGTGTATATACCATATATTCCCGTGGACGGGCTGTCGGTTCCAGTGGATCGTCTTCCCCTTTCCAAGTAAGTTCCAGTGTATTTTTCTTTTTTCCGAAATGGATAGCGAAGTTGCTGACCGGAAGAGGTTGCACTACATAGTCTTTGCCATGCTGACTGTTTATAAATTGCAGGATACCTTTGTAGATAGCACGTCCTACGGTAAACTTGAAATTCGGATTATGACCGAGCTGCATATCTGCAAAGTTCTGATGAGAGAGCAATTCGATAATCGTGGAAGGAGTAGCAGGAAGTCGTGTCTCACTGTAATTCCGGTTCCACATGCTGCGGCGTGTCCATGGTAGATTGTAGTTCGTACGAATATCTTTCTGAATTTGAGTCAGCAGGATATCCGCAAGATCACGTGAAGCATATCTGTCCATTCCCGAATTTAGTTTGCCATTATTGAAATCGGTGGTATAGATACCGAGCGAACCGATGATTTCATCGTCTTTACTGCATCCTGCGTCACTATGAAGTGCCATAGTCATTTCCAGAGGTACACCTAAACCCGCTTGTCCCGGATTATAGACAGAGCCTCCCGACAGATAGTTGATTGTATTGGAACGTGTATTGATATCGTCTGTATAATCGTTTTCTCCTTTACGCCCGGCATATACATCGTATGGCATACCGGCCCACTGGGATGAATATCGTGCTCCTTCCAGATAACGGGGAAGTCCGCTTATTTTTCCTCCTCGTGAGATATTACCCATTCCGCCTCCGAAGCGTACGGCATCTGCACACACTACGCCATGCTCGCTACTTTCATTACTAAGCACAACCATACCGTAGTCATTATTTCCTTTGTCAAACTCAAAAGTTCCGAGATACACCCAAGTACCGCCGCCTATTTTCTGATTGACCTTAAATTCCGTGACACCCCCATTATGAAAGACGAGGTATTTGGCATCGCTCACGCTATTGGGTAGTGTCTGATATGAAACATAGACCGCATATTTTCCGGTTGCCGGCAGGGTAGGTACCCATTCGGCAAAAGCCTGATCCTTATTCTTCTTTTTTTTCTTTTCTGTTTGAATATATCGGCTGGTACCGTCAGTGAAAGGGTTTTCCCCATCTTTGTAAATGGCTTTTTTCTGAGCGAATCCTTTCACGGGAGTAGTCGTCCAGCGTGCCTTCTTACTGCCTGCTTCCAGGTAAAGGGAAGCATTCGGAGTATCGTTGTCAACGATGATTTCATTCTTTTGTGTGTCCCGTTCGCGAGGAGTATACACTATGGCACCAGCATTTTCCAACATCGGAATGACATATGGAAGAATGAAAGATTGAGTGAACATATCTTCTGTAGTGCAGAATAATCGGGGGCGTTGCCATCCCCATTCGCCTTTGTCATTCTTATAATAATTACCGTGACTTTGCCAGAGGGCAATATGCCGGTCCTGCAATCCTCGGGATATCTCATTGGGGCGGGAAGTGTTTTTCACCCATGGAGCACCTTTGTATTCGGTGTTCAGCGCCATTCGTTCTTTATCCTTTTTCTTGCTTCTGTATAAGTTGGGAACTAATTCTTCAATGGGCTTTCCATCTGCATAAATGGTGATCTGATAATAGTTTACCGGACCGGGGAGTAATTCTTTCATCTGATTGTAGATGGTTTCTACCGTTTCCGGCAGAAATGGCTGGTAGGCGAAGCTTTCCGAAGCATAAATCTGAATGGTTCTGCGGTCATAATCAATATCGAAACTGTTCAGTTTCGGTGTACTGATTTTTGCTGTCGCTGTGTATTTGGCAAAGTAATCCGTTAACCGCTCTTTTATATTTCTCTCAATGTCTTGAGCGAAGAGAAGACTGGTGCCCATTGTCAGGCACAGAAGAAAGACTATTATTTTTTTCATCGTTCCACTCTTTAGGTTGCATCCTATGATTATCTATGTCCGCCACTTTCCCCTTGATGGCATTTCCCCTTTTGGAAGGAGAATACGAAATGAATCTCGCGTTCATGTAAGTCCATTGCATTCTGTGGCAAAATCTCCTGCAAAAATAAACAAAAAAAGAGTGGGAAGTATCGAACTGCCCACTCTTCTTTGATTGTTTTATATTCTATTAATTAAGAATCTTCTTTCTTATAGAGGAATGTATTCTACAAATGCCTCCATTGCTTCATACGATGCCAGTCCTAACTGATCGTACAACGTTGCTGTGCCACGGTTACGGTCTTCACTACGTTGCCAGAACAGACGTTCGTCATTACCTAAGAACGGAGCGCTTTCCATCTGCGACTGATGCTTCAGGATAGAATTACGTTTTGCACGAAGCTCTTCCGGACTGATAGGTACAGCCATTTCGATGTTCTCAATTTCCCATTCTGCCCACGCACCACGGTACATCCAGATACGACAGTCTTTCAACCATTTGGCTCCTTCTTCTTTTTCAAGATCGACAGCAGCGAATACGGCATCCGTACATACACGGTGTGTACCGTGTGGGTCAGCCAAATCACCGGCTACGAAAATCTGATGAGGCTTTATTTCACGAAGCAGGTTACGTACGATCTCTACGTCAGCCTCGCTAATCGGATTTTTCTGAATCTTGCCGGTTTCATAGAACGGCAAGTCAAGGAAATGTACCCGATCTAACGGAATATTATTGTAAGAAGAAGCGGTACGGGCTTCACCACGACGAATCAAACCTTTGATAGTCAGAATGTCACGGCTGTCCATATCACCGTCTTTCTTTTCTTTCAGGAATTTGCGTATTTCTGCATATTTCTCGCTGATTACCAAGTCTTCGCTGTTATTGAAAATCTGATTGAATCCGTTAATGAAATGCATGAAACGAACCACTTCCTCATCACCTACGGCAATGTTACCGGAAGTTTCGTAAGCTACGTGTACCTCATGCTTCTGTTCTACTAGGCGGCGGAGGGTTCCACCCATGGAGATAACGTCGTCATCCGGATGCGGAGAGAAGATAACCACACGTTTCGGATACGGTTTGGCACGTTCCGGACGGTAGGTATCATCAGCATTAGGTTTGCCACCCGGCCATCCGGTGATGGTATGCTGCAAGTCATTGAAAATCTTGATATTTACATTGTAAGCAGAACCAAACAATGCCAGAAGTTCGCTCAGACCGTTTTCGTTGTAGTCCTTGTTGGTCAGCTTCAGAATCGGTTTGCCTGTCAACTGGCACAGCCATACGATAGCGCTGCGGATCAGTTTATCATTCCACTCGCAGGATGTTACCAACCATGGACGTTGGATGCGTGTTAAGTTCATGGAAGCCGAAAGGTCGATCGCTACATGAGCATTGTTGTGAGTTTGCAGATAAGATGCAGGAATAGTGTCGCTAATCGGACCTTCCACACATTCTTTGATCATTGCTGCCTTATTTTCCCCCCATGCCAGCAAATATACCTTTTTAGCGCCAAGAATGGTAGATACTCCCATTGTGATAGAACTGATCGGAGTATTTTCTATCGTTCCGAAAATCTTGGATGCTTCGTTGCGCGATGCATTGTCCAATAAGATCAGACGTGTGGTAGAGTTCAGACGTGAACCCGGTTCGTTGAATGCGATATTACCTACACGACCGATACCCAGCAGGGCAATGTCAATGCCTCCGAAACTTTCGATGCGCTGTTCGTACAGACGGCAATATTCAAAGATGGTATCTTTGGCGATGGTTCCATCGGGAGTGAATATATTCTGTTTGTCAATATCGACATGATCCAGCAACATTTCTTTCAAAGCATTGAAGTTGCTGTTGATAGCATCGGCTGTCAACGGATAGTATTCATACATATTAAATACGATCACGTTACGGAAGCTCAGTCCTTCTTCCTTATGCATGCGGATCAGTTCCGAATAGACATGACTGGGTGAGTTACCTCCGGGGAGTGCTAGTACGCAAAAGCGTCCTGCTTTCTGTTTTTCGCGGATGGTTTGTGCTATTTCGCAAGCAATGTAGTTAGCCCCTTCTTCTACAGACTCATAAATGTCTGTAGGTATTTTCTCGAGTCTTGTCAAGACTGATTTTTCAAATGCATTCTCCGGTCTGTAGTATCTGGGGGAGACCCTGTGGAGAGTGATTTGAGAACTAAGATTTGTTTTCATAAAGTTGTTAATTAAGTTATGTAAGATTAGAGTCCTTACGACTGTATTTTCACGACAAAGATACAAAAGAAGTCTATATAATTAACTACTAACTTCTAGGTATTGTTGCACCTTCAAATCGTTTTTAACATTTGTTTTATCACGAATGGCTGAGTTGGAATTCGTCTGTATCTTTCCATACCGGAAACTTTTCTCTGAACTGATGAAGTGCGGTCAGATGAAGCGTAGCAGTTGCTATACCCTCTGTTTCGTCGGGTACGGAAGCCGCTTCTTCTCCGAGCGCTGAATAGATTTTGCTTCCTCCGTTGTATTTCAGCCGATATCCGTCTATACCTACTCTGTTAACCCCGCACACATAACACTGATTTTCCAAGGCACGGGCACGAAGCAGTGTATCCCATGCCAGACGGCGGGGGATAGGCCAGTTTGCTACATATATTAATAGGTCATATTGATTGGCTACGTTCCGGCTCCACACCGGAAAACGAAGATCGTAGCATACAAGCAGGCAGATATTCCAGCCACGGTAAGGGATAATCAGACGTTCATCGCCTGCCGAGAAATGTTCTGCCTCACGTCCCATGCGGAACAGATGGCGTTTATCATAATAGAATTCTTCTCCTTCCGGCGTCAGAAAGAAAGCGCGATTGTAATATCTTCCGTTGTCTACAGTGATATAACTCCCGCAGATGGCCACTTGAAACAAAGAAGCCCATTGTTTCAGTGTTGCAATCGTCTCACCCGAATTTGCTTCCGCCAGCATATTACTCTGCATACTGAATCCTGTAGAAAACATCTCCGGTAAAACAACAATCTCCGTTGTTCCACGGAGACTTTGCAGCTTCTCGTGGAGCAAACGGAGATTTTCTTGTTTGTTTTCCCAAACGATATCGGTTTGTACTATGGAAATACGAATCGAATCCATGATGCCTGTTTTAAGTAATAGGGAATAAGTAATAGGTAATAAGGAATAAGTAATAGGTAATATACCATGCGGAGCAGCATTTCAGCAGCTACGATTAATACTTAATACCTATTACTTATTACTTTATTCTTAAAGTTCTCCAAGTGCAAAATTCTCAGGATGTTTTCCTTTGAAATCCTTGAAGTACAGTTTGATTTCCCGCATATCTTTATTAAGATCTCCCGTCGGCATAATTGCTTTAGTGGACGTTATGGTCTTTGTACTATAGTCAATACCGATCAGAACGATAGGCACTTGAGCCTTAAGGGCGATGTAATAAAACCCTTTTTTCCAGTTCGGGTTCGCCTTGCGGGTTCCTTCGGGTGTGATAGCCAGATGAAACTTTTTGCATTCAGCAAAATGATGAACCATCTGATCAACTAACGAAGTTTTCCGACTACGGTCTACGGGAATTCCGCCTACAGCTTTAAAAATAATTCCTAACGGAAAAAAGAACCACTCTTTTTTCATCATGAAACTTGTTTTACGGCCTAATGCTCCATAAAACAGTTTTCCAATAAATAAATCAAGGTTCGTTGTGTGTGGTGCGGCACATATCACGCATTTATCATAATTAGGTACCGTAACGTTTGTCTTCCACCCTAACAGGCGGTAATAGATAAAGCTATAAATTGCTTTCTTCATTCTGATCTTTAGTTCAATTTTCCGATGGCCTCAATAATCTCGTTAACTTTTGCATTGAAATCTACTCGGAATTTCTTATAAAAACCTTTCACATTGCCCGGTTCTGTATGGCTGATGCGGCTGACAAATTCATCCTGCATTTTTAAAACCTCAGCCATCAGTTCATCAGCTTTAGCCTTATCAGTACCAGGGATAAACATACTATTGATTAAGCACTCAGTGAATAATTCTCCTGCGATATAGTTTACGTTCTTTTTAAGTTCTCTTCTACTTGCCATAATATTTACATTTAATGGTGAATAATAAAAATTGCTTGGGGTAAAGATAGGGACTTTCTTTGATTCTAGCGAATAAATGGATTGAATTTTTTCTTTTTACTATTTGCTCTCTAAGTGTACTCTGCTTGGATATACAACTGACTAATCCACCGGATTTTGAAATGTTGAATTAAAATTGAACGGATTTGAATGAAATTTAGTCAAACGGGGAATTGCCCTCGACAAGGATGAGGTATTTTATTTATTACTGTTCCCTTTTGAATGATTATAGAACTTTTCCCATTTAAAAAAGAATTATCTTTGAATAATTACTTAGCAATGATATTTTTAATAACTATAATTAATTAAATGAGAAACAATGGATTTAGATTTATCTAAAAGAAGTAAGCCCTGTTTTAAGAAAAATAGGACGATGTCAATGGGAAAAGTAAAGAATCCTTTTTTAAAGGTTTGTGGTATTGGGTTGTTGACAGTAATATGCATTTCTGTTAAAGCCCAAAAAGTAAACTTTACAGTGAATTCGAAAACTGGAGCTATACAATCAATGAATATTGATAATGATAAACAGAACATGAATTGGCTGATAGCAACAGATGGTAGCCAATATCCTTGGATAAAGGAGAATTATGGTTGGGGACTTGGCTATTTCACTGAGGTGAGAAGAAATCAGAAAAACAAGCTGTTTTGGAATCTTCCTGCCAGTATAAAGCAGGATGGGAGAGAAGTTACTTACCGAGTTGGAGATATATGTATCCTTGTAGAAAGGAGTATGAAAGGAGAAGATTTAATAGAAGAGTATACTTTCCGAAACGATGGAACAGAGGAAATACTTTTATCGGATATAGGCATCTATACTCCATTCAACGATAACTATCCAGGGGCACAAGCTTGTATAAATATGCGGGCTAATGCTCATATATGGGAGGGTGATAATGCAGCTTATGTAAACGCAACACGTATGGGAGGATATGCTCCACATTTGGGACTGGTTTTGAGGGAAGGCGAAATTAAAAGTTATGAAATATCAGAGCGTGATAGAAATAAGGGTAACTCTCATACAAGGGGAATTATTTCTTTGAATCTTCCGGATATGAAATTGATGCCGGGTGATGAACAAGTATTTTCGTGGTATATCTTTTCGCATAAAGGTGGAGATGATTTCCGTCAAAAGTTATTGGAAAGAGAGAGTGTCTGGGTATCTTGCAACAAGTATGTATTTGAGAAGGGAGAAACTGCCCTTGTGAAAATATCAGGTGGGCAGATGGTAAAAGACTGTATACTTAAAAAGAATGATGTCACTATCCCTATGAAAAAACAAGGAACAGCATGGTATGCTGAAGTAGTAATGGATCAGTTGGGAGAAGTGCGTTTTGATATACTATATGGCGCAGGGAAAAAAACTCATGCAAATTGTTTGGTGATTAGTAATGTGAATGATTTGATTAAAAAACGAGTAGAGTTTATAGTTGCAAATCAACAGATGAAAAGTTCGAATACGCGTAGAGATGCTTATATGGTTTATGATAATGAAAAGAATGAAATATATCTGAATAATACGCATAACTGTAATCCGGTTGACAGGGATGAAGGTGCTGAAAGAGTCGGTATGGGGGTACTTTTAGCAAAGTATTATCAATTGCATCCTGTTGCTGAAGTAAAGGCATCTTTATTGCGATATGCAAGTTTTTTGCGTAATAGATTGCAAGATGCTGACTATAAGACTTTCTCTTCAGTCGATCAGAAGGGACGTAACAGGGCGTACAATTATGTATGGGTAGCGGATTTTTATTTCCAGATGTATAAAATAACCAATGACAAACAATATGCTAAACATGGTTATATGACTTTGCGGTCTATGTTCAAACAGTTCGGACATGGTTTTTATGCCATAGGTATACCGGTTCGCTTAGGACTACAAACTTTAAAAAATGCTGATATGCAAAGAGAATATCAAGAGCTGGAGAATGATTATATTGCAGTTGGTGATACTTTTTTGAAAAATGGTTTGAATTATCCGGCTAGTGAAGTAAACTACGAACAAGCCATTGTAGCTCCATCAGTCATGTTCTTGCTTCAACTTTATATGGAAACCGGAAGGCAGAAATATTTGGATGGGGCAAAGATTCAAATGCCTGTATTGGAAGCTTTCAATGGCAAACAACCCAGTTATCATTTGAATGAAATAGCTGTTCGTCATTGGGATGGTTATTGGTTTGGTAAGCGGGAAATGTGGGGAGATACTTTTCCACACTATTGGAGTACATTGTCAGGAGCTGCTTTTTATCTTTATTCGCAATGTACGGGAGATCATTCATATAAAGAGCGTGCAGAGAATATTGTGAGAAATAATCTGTGTTTATTCTTTGAAGATGGAAAAGCTTCTTGCGCCTATATTTATCCAAATAAGGTTAACGGAGTAAAGGGCGGATTCTACGATCCATATGCAAATGATCAGGATTGGGCTTTAGTTTATTATTTGCTTGTACAAAATGGTATATATTAACGAATAATGGAATCGTTAAATACAGAAAGCTTGATAGGGTAACTTTTAGTGATCTATTGTAAAATGAAAAGCCAGTCAACATTTAAATAGTTAACTGGCTTTTTCTAATATTTTGCTTTCTTATTTACTGTGGCTTTCCGTAAGCAGCAAATTCATAAATGCCATCTGCCCACATTGCAGAATTGTTTTTATGTACATTGACAACACCGTATACGCGGAGCCGTAAATATCTGTAGAGCGACGGATCTTCAATATTCAGAATCAGAAATCCTACCTGCCAGTTTAATTTGCCGTCTACGAGCATTTTATAACTTTTTCCATCCCGGCTTCCTTCAATGGTATATTTGTAGGCAGCCTCGGAACCGTTAACCAATCTTGTCGAAAGATTAATCTCAGAAATCACGGCTTCTTTCTGCATATCTATGGTAAACATATAAGGAGAACCTGTAGCAGCATTTGAACTTTTCTGGAAATAAGCAGAAGATTCTGTACAAGCTCCATCCGTGATACAATCAGCTTTAATTCCTCTCGCTCCTGGGACAGCGGCTGTCACCGGTACATTTAATGTCAGGTTTCTACCGTTCTGAACAGGGATAATACCATATTTGTCACTAAACTCTAGGTATCTGTAATAATCCATCGAAGCATATCCTTTGTTAAATGCGGCTATTGAAATTCTCGGGAAATTACCGTCCGGAGTTTTATATTTTCGTTGCGCTCCCCAGTGGTAACTCCATACTCCGCAGGTTTTTCCAACTGTACTGATTCTATTAAACTGTGCATCAAAAGTAGAATTGTTGCCGATTTCTCTCATAGGTGTCCATTCACCTCCTAAATCAGTGGCAGATGTATACATGGTTTGACTCGGATACCATCCGGAAGCCTTTGAACTGAAGAAATAGTATTCTCCGTCTTTTTTGATGATTGCAGGGGTTTCCCGATGCAGTCCTTTACATATTGTATTAACTAATAAAACAGGCTTAGTCCATGAAGTATCTAGCTTATAGATATTTATATCTCTGTTCATATTTGTAGCTGAAAGGAGATAAGCTGTACCGTCATCGTCAATGAAAAGAGATTGGTCTCTAGACTCATGGCCCAATGGTCGTTCCATAGTGCCTACTTCGAGCTCACCTTTGGGAGTTATTTGTGCCAGATAGATTTTAGCTGCAACATATCCACTTTGATCTTCATAATGTGCTGAAAGTACTACCTTGCCGGTTTTTGCGTTATATCTGAAAGCAATACCCTCAAATTTTACATTTGGGTAAAAAGCCAGTTCACGGGAAGCACTCCAACTACCATCGAGTCCTGTTGGAGAAAAGCTTTCTGTAGCTAGCCATCCTTTGAGTGTTTGTCCATCTATTTCCTTTTCAACGTTTTCCATTTTATAAGAGAAATAAAGATCTCCAATTTTCATACCCTGAGGTTTCTTGATAGATTCTTTGGTGATATATTTCCCGTTTAGATTATCATAAATTTTAGTTTCGCCGCTAGGGGTAAAGGTTGTTGCTTGTTGAGAAGCGGACGTGGCTATTTTCTTCCCCTCTTTAAATGCTTCTACATGGTAGGTAAAGGTTTTATCTGCTTTCAGATTATAATCATCGTATGTATTTCCTTTAGCTTCTCCAATACAATTTCCGTCCCGGTAGATTTTATAAAGGTCAGCGTCCTCTCGTTGCATCCAATTCAGTTTTACATTGTTGACAGCTTTTTCACCGACAAGTTTGAATACAGTGGCAGTGGCTGCCCAGATATCTGTTGTTATAACTTTTTTCGATTGAGTTGCGAAAGCTGGTTGCAAAGACAGACTGCATAGATATATAAATATGAATAGAAAACTATTTTTTGCCTGTTGACTTTTTATGTTCATAATGTAACAAATTTAATTTATCAGAATTACATATGAGAAATTTATTGGGCTTCCATCTGTTTTAGATTATTAGCCTTGTAGGTAGCAGAGAATATATCTGCTTCCTTATATTTATATTTATTGGAATCGAAATATACTGCAAAATCTTGCATTAACTTCTTGGATAGTTCAGTCAGATATAAATTACTTCCGGCAAATGTATTTGAACCGGAAACTGTAACATACTTCTTATCCTTCAGATTTTGTATCTGATAATAACCATCTTCCTGTAGGTTGAATACCCAGCATTGAGCGTCATCTTTCTTCTCGGGATTGAGGCGTAAAGTTCCGAACAGTGATTCCAAGAACTTTCCGGTTTTGGTATCTTTTATTTTATATGCGTTGGGTATATTAGTCTTTATAAACTCCAGACTTAGATTGATGTCATCATCATCATCCGCTATACTGAAACCATTGGCAGGTTTAGACACTAAACGATCAGAGGTCTTTTCTAATAATGAGTATATATTACCAGGTATGATTTCTGCAGCTCTTTTATAACGATACATACTATTAAACACGGTTAAATCCCATTGATCATACCATTTTACGACAGGATAGCCTGAGCGCATACTAATGGGCAACCACACATGATGAGACTTTCCTACATCCTTAGAGTTCCAACGGTCACCCATGTATATATAAGCTTTTTCTTTACCCTCCACTTTAAATACATAACAGCTTTGTGAGTTGTAAGTAACTTGTTTGAGTTTGTCTACAGCAAAATTATTCCCTGTTGTCCAGTTCCCCAGTATATCAGTACTGTAGGCACTTCTCCCGGGATTGGGTTCCCAGCCTGTGCAACCGGAAAACAATCCAAAATACATATCCCCAACCTTAAAAATAGCGGGTGCCTCATATTTTAGTCCCTTTAAAATTTTAGTTTCTGTTGGAGTCGGCTCCAGATAATCGTCTCTAAGTAATGCAATATTCATGTTGGTATTCATATCCGTAGAACAGAAATGATATGCTTTTCCGTCTGTATCTACGAATAACGTCTGATCACGGGACTCGTTTTTATTAGGGCGAAATGTTTTGTAAAGTACATAAGGCCCCATTATCTTATCGCTTGTTGCTACACAAACACGTGCAGCTCCATATCCATCTCCACTTTCCCAATGGCTCCACATTACCCATTTCTTAGTTTGGGGATTATAAATTACTTTAGGACGTTCAAACAAACGTCCCTGCGATATATCATTCATGTCTTCTCTGGCTTCACCTGTCGTTTTCATCGACAACCCCAGCCGTTTCCAGTTGTATAAGTCTTTAGATTGATAACAGCTTACCCCATTTGATTTAAAACCTGTACGATCTTCTCCAAACCAATAATAAGTTCCTTTTTCGTAAACGACACATCCACCGTGCGCGTTAATTTGCTCCCCATCTATGTCATTCCACAAAACACCCGGACTGATCTGGGTGTTTTGTGAAAAAATAGAGGTGAATGAGAACATAAAGCAGATAAATAAAGTTATTCTCATGTTTTCGTTATTTTAGTCTTCAATGTTAATCGTTATTTCAGGCTGTGCTGGTGCATAGGCTCCGGATTCATCAATTGTGAAATATTCCACATCGGCAGTATTATCTATAAAACCGAATTTGGGCGAGTATGTACGTGATGTGCCGGTCAGTTTAGCGTTGTCTACACGGACAGCTCCGATATCATTTCCCCATCCTCCACGTCCTACTGTAAAGGATACACGAATTTGGTTACATTCGGCAGAAGTAGTATAGTCCATTGAATAAGTTTCCCAGTTGTCACTGGCAATTTCTGTGATGACCTTTTTTTCAGGGTCTTGCACTTCTTCTATGATCATTTTACCGGTGAGTTTTCCTTCTTTTTTTGCTATTCCTCCTTTTAATAGAGCAGATAGTGTGTAACTTTCATTCGGTACAACATCTACCACTTGCATTAGGATACCATCACTCCAGCCAGCTGCCCATTTATAGGGTCTAATTTCAAAAACATGATTGTCCAGGTCCTGATTATTATCAATTTCTTCAGGAAGAATTTGTTGTTCTGAATTCCAACGGTCGCCAATAACAACATCCCACCCCTCAACTCTACTAACTAACTTTGTTTCTGGATTTACATCAAATTCTCCTTCGAAGTTTGGGTTCTTCAAAAGATTTTCTACTGGTTTGCCAACTTTCTCTGCAAAGTTTGGCTGGGGAGCGTAGTCTATAATTCTAACGGAATCTACAGGAATTCCATCTCTATAAATGAAGGCACGGTTATCTGGTGTTATGGCAAAACGATAAACATGTGCTTGTCCATCATTATTATAGAACTTGCCTTTTCCCCCTGCTTTTCCATTTGTTGCAGGATTATTGATCTCTTTTTTGTAGGCATTGAATAATCCAATTTCATTAGAGGTAATATACGCTTTGAATCCATAACCTTTTTCGTTTACAAAATAAGGATAAAAGTTTTTCTCCGAGTCATCTGTTTTTATTTTGAACTCAATAGTATATCCTTTTGAATTTGGAGTGAATGCTTTGGTAAATTCCGTATCATTCCCTTTCTTATAAACAGGAGATGCTGCAATGTCTTTCACTGGAAGGGCAGTTCCAAATCCTTTTACTTTTATATATGAACGGATATCTCCACTTCGCAGAATAATTTTCCCTTCAGTCAGTCTTTTAGTACTGTTTAAGGTCACCTTCACTTTTTGTTTCCCAGAGTTGGCTGCTATAACAGTCGGAGTTACGGTGAAACCGTTTGGAGCTGTAATTGTTATTTCTTTGCCGAGTAAAGCCTCGGAATTGACAATGAAGGATGATGATGCGTTTGTACCATTAATCGTTAGTAATGGTAGATGTTCCTCTGTTGAGGTTTGTAAGGCTTCATTTTCTTTTTTATCATCTTCGGGTTGAACTGCATAAGTAGCTGTTGTGCTAATTGTCAGCAATGACAATGATAAAAACATAATCTTTACATATTTTTTTTTCATGATACAGAAATGTTTTATAAATTAATTATTTATGATTGAACTGATAATCAGTGTTTACTTCTTGTTTGCAAAGTTGCTGAATCATATTCATATATAGGTGCTGGAATGATTCAAATACGTATAATTTTAAGTTATCTGTTCAAAGTGGGATAAAAATCATTCAGAAAGGTTTAAAAATAGACCACATATGTTTGTGTTAGTCTTAAATTAATATATTTTAAGGGATTTATGAACAGTGATAGCTTTCTTTGTTTTAATATTGCATGGAAAATACGTCTTTATATTTAATTCTACTATGAAACATCAAATAAAATTCTATATAGTACTGTTTTTTATTCAATTGTTTTCGTGTGCCTTTGCACAACAAATGTCGGTATCTACACTTCCATTAAATAATTATTTGCCGTCAAGTACTGTTTTACGGGTTCATTGTGACCGGGAAGGCTTTTTGTGGCTAGGAACCAAAGATGGCTTGTGTCGTTATGATGGCTATCGATTACTTGTTTTTCGTTCTGGGTTGAAATCACCGGATCTTTTGACGAATAATGAAATTACTTGTATTGCGGAAAATAAAAATGGATATTTATTTATAGGAACTAAAAAAGGGATTAATATACTGGATAAGCGAACTTATCAGATAATACCAGTTATACACAATGATTTGAAAGATCAAGAGATTCGGACAATGATAGTGGATAGTGATGGATGGATATGGGTTGGGACGTTAACTTCTGTTTTTCGTTGTTCTGCCGATTTCTCATTTTGCAAAAGATATGATTCTACTTTACCTGTTACTAGTGTGAATTCTATTTATGAAGATACAGATAAGAATATTTGGGTAACTTTATGGGAAAGGGGATTACATCGATATAATTCAAAAACAGATTCATTTATTGCTATGCCTCATATTGGAGTTTTAAATAATCCATTTAAAGTTTTTCAAGATAATAAGAAGCAACATTGGATTTTAACATGGGAAAGCGGGATCTTTTTACTTTATCCGGAGGAGAAAGATGATTTAATGTATAGTCATGTGGATATTAAAAGTAATGAGCATTGGGACATGAATGGTTGCTTTAGTATTACTCAGGATGATAAGTATGGTTATATATGGATTGTATCTACACAGGGACTTTATGCACTTCAAAAACGTCCTGGAAATATAATTAATACTGTGGATATATCTCATATTTCTTCTAAGTTAAATAATATTTTTAGTGAAATAGTAAAAGATAAGTCAGGTAATTTATGGATTGCTGCCTTTAATGAAGGAGTATCAATGATTGATTTAAATAAACCTTTAGTACAAAATTACTCTTTTCCAGTTATTCGGGAAAAGACGGGATTTGTTACAAATATAAAGAACATATATGAAGATAAGGAAGGAGATTTATGGATAGACCAGAATCGTTGGGGAATAGGAATTTACAATCCGGATTCTAATAAACTTCTCTTTTATAAAGATATTCCTTCTCTAAAAAACATTACTAACTTGAGAAATGTAAGCTGCATTACTTCTGCTCCATTGCTTAATGAGATATGGCTGGGGTCTGAGTATTATCCGGAAATTTACAGGGTGAAGAAGGATAAAAAAGAAATAGAACTATTGGGGACTTTGAAATTAACTGATTATGTGGATAATTCAGGATTCCCGCGTTTATTTTATACTGATAGTAACCATAACCTTTGGGTGGGAACAACTAAAGGTATTTTGGTTAAACCGGCAAACGAAAAGATACTTCAAGATGCTAAGTTTCCATTTGTAGATATAATAGGAATTGGAGAAGGTAAAGATGGTTCCCTATGGATTAGTACAAGAAAGCAAGGCGTGTATAATGCAAAAATATCCTCTGATCTGACATTAGAAGAGAAGAATTTAAGAAATCTGAAGACTCACGCAGAGGGAGTAATAAGTGATAATATTGGAGCAATCTGTGTGGATGATAATGGCTTGGTGTGGATGGGTAGCCAGGATGGGGATGTATTCACTTATGACCCTCAAACCAATAAAGTGGAAAACTTATCTGATATGTTTGATATGCTTGAAGAAGGTATTTTTAATATTATAACAGATCAGTTGGGACATATTTGGATTTCTACCAATAAGCGGGTAATTGAATACGACCCTAAAAATGGTGGTATCATGGATTACTCGACAATGACTGATGTGATGGTAAATTCTTTTATGCCTAATTCTTATTATAAAACTCGTGCTGGGAAAATATTATATGGAGGAAATAAGGGAATCTCAGTATTTACTCCTTATGATCATTTGTCTGATAATCCTCGTAGAATTAGAACGATGGTGGCAGATGTTAAGATAGATGGTGTTTCTAGTCTTTTGGAGAAAAACAACCAACGTTTTAATTTAAGAAGTCAGATCATTTCTTTAAATGCAGGAGATAAAAATATTGAGATAGATTTTTCTTCTTTAAATTATGCGTTTCCTGACAAAATTAAATATGCATATAAAATGGATGGAGTTGATGATGATTGGGTGTATGTCAGAGGCGATCGTCAATTTGCATTTTACAATCAATTACCTAAAGGTAAACGTACTTTTTATCTAAAGACAACTGATGTAAATGGTTTATGGAGCAATTATATAGCAGAAGTTCAGGTGTTTAAGCAGCCAGCTTTCTATGAAACATTGTGGGCTTATTTATTTTATATTGTGTTTACACTTTTATGTCTGTATCTTTTCTATCACAGGATGAAGCGTCGTATTCAGTTGCGGCACGAACTGAGAATAGCTCAAATAGATAAAGAGAAGTCAGAAGAATTGGTGCAAACTAAATTACGTTATTTCACAAATATATCACACGATTTATTAACTCCCTTAACTATTATTACTTGTTTGATTGATGATGCGGAAATGACGAATGGTAGTCGGATTTCGCAGTTAACTATGATTCGTTCTAATGTGAATAAATTACGTAGACTATTACAGCAAATTTTAGATTTCCGTAAGGTGGAAAGTGGGAACATGAAATTATCTGTATCAAAAAGTGATGTCATATCATTTATAGATGATGTTTGTAAGATACACTTTACTCCATTGATGAGAAAGAAAAATCAAACCTTTACATTTCTAACTGAAGATAGACATTTGATGGCTTATTTTGATAGAGATAAATTAGATAAGATAGTATCTAATTTATTATCTAATGCTTGTAAATATACAGCTAATGGTGGAGATATAAAATTAATAGTAGATTCATATTGGGAGTCTGAATATCATCATTTACGAATACAGGTCGTTGATACCGGAGAAGGTATTGCTCCTGCTGATTTGGAGAATGTTTTCAAAAGATTTTATACAATAAATAAAGGAGATGAAAGTGAATCTAATGGGATTGGGTTATCCTTAACAAAGGATTTAGTGGAGTTACATCATGGCACTATTAATGTTGAAAGTGAATTAGGTAAAGGAAGTACTTTTACTGTAGATCTTCCCATTAATAAAGATAGTTATCAGGAAGATGAATTAATATCAGAACATATTTCGGTAAATGGCATAAATACGGATCTTATTTTAGAGAAAGAAGAATTGATTGATTCAAAGGTTGGCGAAGGCGAAGATATGCAAATAGCTGACGTTCATTTGTTATTGGTGGAGGATAATGAAGAATTGTTGTTTTTGATGGAGAAAATTCTATCCAAGCATTATCATGTACTTATTGCAAAAGATGGATTAGAAGCTCTGAACGTTATAAAAGATAATGAAATAGATATTATTATAAGTGATGTGATGATGCCTGAAATGGATGGTCTAGAGTTTTGTCGCACTTTAAAGTCAAATTTGGAAACCAGTCACATTCCTATCATATTATTAACAGCTAAAAATACCGTGGAAGATCGCATTGAATGTTATAATGCGGGAGCGGATGGATATATATCCAAGCCATTTGAATTAAAAATATTAGAGGCTCGTATTAATAATTTTATAATGCATAAGAAAAACAAACAAGAAGAGTTTCGATCTAATGTAGAAGTCAATATTGATTCTTTAGAACCTTCTTCTATGGATAAAGAGTTTTTGGATAAAGTGATTTCTGTTATAAAATCAAATATGTCGGAAGGAGATTTTGATGTGGTTCAATTAGCGGATGCATTAGCTGTGTCTAAGTCTTCTCTATATAGGAAAATGAAAATAGCAACAGGACTGTCACCCATTGAGTTTATTCGAAATATAAGACTAAAACATGGTAGTCAGTTATTGAAGGATAAATCAATATCTGTAGCAGAGGTAGCTTATGAATGTGGATTTTCTAATCCTAAATATTTTGCAACTTGTTTTAAAGAAGAATTTGGTGTAACTCCAAAGGAATATCAAAAATCTTGTTAGGATAAAAAATAATATGAACTTAAAATGCACAAGTACGTATCTTAATGGAAGATGCGTACTTTTCTATATATCAATGATCTATCCCTTTTGAATGATTTCTGAACTTATATTGAACGATTTTTAGACCTATGATAGTTAATAGCGATTATGGTCCAATTTTGGAGGTTTTTGAATGATTAGAGAACTTCTTTCTACTGGATAACTCGCACTTTTGTGATGCATTTGATGCACAACTAATACTTATTTGGTCTAAATAACTTTATAAATCTAATAGTATGGTGATAATTTTACCTAATTTCTTTTTGCAGAAGCCTGTTTGTCGTTTGCTGGCTGTCATGGGCTTTTTAGGATTTAGTGGAGCGATAGCGTCTCAATCAAGTTCGCCTGTGAATATTGATTCTGTGGAGACCTATATGAAAAAAGACTCTTTTGAGAAGAATGTAGGATCTCGTTTCGTTACTAATCGTAGTATAGACTCCTTTGGGGTGAGTGATACTGTTGATATCAGGATGTTGCAGCGCTCTCAATTTTTATCTATTCAGCAATTACTGAAAGGGAATGTGGCCGGTGTATATGTACAGGAAAATAATGGAGAGCCTGGTACCATTCAAAGCATGCTGGTTCGTGGCTTATCTTCACCTGTCTTTTCTAATAAAGATGTGTCCGGTGTTCAGCCGACAGTTTATTTGAATGGCGTTCCTTTGATGTTGGAAAACAGCTATGTGTACGATATCAAACAGTTTGATATTAATCCGATAGGAGCTGCTGCCAATATGCTGGCGGGACTGGATATATCTTCCATAGAGTCAATCGAAATTATCAAAGATCCGCTTCAGCTTGCCAAATTAGGTCCTTTAGCTGCCAATGGCGCCATCTGGATAACAACCAAAGACGGTTATTATGGTGGTGAAAACGTCTCTATCGGAGTTTCGGCAGGGATGGCCTTTGCTCCGTCTTCGGTTCGTATGACGAATGGATCATACGAAAAAGCATTCCGTCAACGTTTCTATGATACGTATTCTCTTACACCGGGCAAACAACCCGATTATCTTATGGATACAAGAGATGTACGTTATTTTGGTAAACCGGACTGGGCAGACGATTATTATCAGTCATCACTCTTATATAATGTAAATGCTTCTATCGGTGGTGGTTCAAAAAAAGCGAATTATGTATTTACACTCGCAACGACAAAAGATGCGGGAGCAGCGGACAATACCTCTTATACGAAATATAATATTGGTTTTGCCTTGAATATGGTTCCTTTGGATGGCTTGAATGTTAGTACAATTATTAATGCCGCTAAGATAGACCGTGTCAGGAATCGGAATTTTAGAGACAGGTTTGCTGAGATGGAGTATATGGTTGATTTTTCAACTCCGCTTGCACCTGCCGGCAATTTGTATAATGACTTTTTAATATCCAATGATTTGACTAAAGATGATAATTATAACAATTTACTGAATGGATTGTTGGCTTTGAGCTATACTAAGCAAAGATTCAATGCTACAGCCAGCATCAAACTTGATTATACAACAAATGTTCGTCGCGCTTTTTGGCCTATGGCTTTGTTAGAGTCCGTCAACTTTGTCTCTAACTATTCAGGATACAATCAACGGATTATAGGTGAAACTTCAGCGAGTTATTTGTTGCCTTTAGCTGATATTCATAAGTTAAATATTCAGTGGAATGGCTCTATAACCAGCGATTTGTATCACTATAATTATACTCGTGCCTATGATGGTGATGATGATATGAAGCCGACAACAAGTACCGGGAACTTCAAGCAGTATCGTTATGTTGATCGTTTGGAGAATAGATGGGTATCGACTTCAATAGCTTTAGATTATAAGTATAAGAATTTGCTTAATGTGGGATTATTGGCAAGATACGACGGAAATTCCGCTATCCAGTCGGATCACAGATGGATGTTTACACCCGCTGCCTCTGCTGAATGGAATTTAAAGAATCAATTTTTTACAGGTAGTACTGCATTGTCTGGATTGTCTTTGCGTGCATCTTATGCACGAATAGCCAAATCAGTCCAGTCCGATAGATATGAATTAGGTCCTCAATACTTGGCTACAAGTATCACATGGAGTGGCGAACCGTTACTTTCCTCAGCTAATGGATTTGCAACAATCACTCGTCCGTATGCATCGGGTTGGGTTGGTTATGATTTAAAGCTTCCCTATTCTGATAAAATGGAGCTTGCTTTGAAAGGTTCTTTTTTCGACAATCGCATTATTGCGGAAATAAGTCTGTATAAGAATTATGAAAAGAATTTATTGACATATTTGCCTGTCACTCAAGAAATGGGATATGAGTATAAACTGGCCAGTGGAATGGATATCAGTAATCAGGGATTGGAATTAAATCTTTCGGCATCCATTCTGAAGAACACTCCGTTGAAGTGGGATTTGTCTTTCAATGCAAGTTATAATAAGAACAAACTAGAGAAACTTCCCGAAAACAAGGAGACAACTGTGATAGGCGACCATAAATTACAAGTAGGTCAGTCAGTTGATGCCTTTTGGGTGTATCAAAATAAAGGCATTTATACAAACGACTCAGAAGTTCCTGTTATGAATGGGAAACCACTGAACATAAATGGAGTTCCTTTTAAAGCAGGAGATCCTGTTTGGACAGACGTTGACGGAAACAATCAGATTAACGACAATGACCGTGTGCTGACCGGACATGCTATTCCACCCTATACAGGAGGATTGACTAACCTGTTTGCTTATAAAGGATTCGATTTCAGCTTCAATCTCTTCTTTGCTTTGGGGCATAGTGCTTTAAATATGCGCGATCAGCAACGTTACGACTTTGCGACTTTGGATAATATTCAGTCCTTGCAGTCTGTTAAAGAGATTTTCTTTTGGCAAAACACTAATCAGCGTGATAATTATCCTATATACAATCCGCAAAGCAGTGTTCATCCTTACCGTGCAGAACAGGATTTGTTCCTTGAAAAGCTGTCATACCTGAAACTGAGAAATATAACTGTTGGTTACACACTTCCTATAAAGAAAGTAGGTAGTAATATACCTAAAAGTTTGTATTTCTATCTGACAGGATCTAATCTGTTATCTTTCAGTAATTTTTCAGCAGGTGATCCAGAATTAGTAAACTTCAATGGCACCTATGACGGGTATTCGCTTCCCATTCCTCGCTCAGTTTCACTTGGATTGAGATTTAAATTCTAATTTACGTTTAATTAAAGAATAAGAATATGAAATTATTTGTAACAGCATTAATATTATTCAGCTGTATTTCTTCTGGTTATGCGCAAATAAGTGATGAGGAATTTGATTCTGAGATTGATAAATTATTAAAAGTCCGAACTGAAGATCTTTGGCAAATGTATGAGAAACATAATAATAGGCGTGTAGAATTAGAAAAAGAGTTATTTGCAAAGAAGCAGAAAAATAATATAACTTCCGATGAAGAAAAAGAACTCCGTAAAAAGATTGCAGTAGAGAAAGATTCTTTGGAAATGAGGAATAAAAAGCTGGCTGTTATTCGTCAACGGTCGGATAGTTTAAGAATTAGATGGGTGCGTGGTGTGTTGCCGCCAAAAGAATCTTCTGCATTTGTAAAACGTCTTTTAGAGATAAATGAAGAAGGTGATCGCCATAAGTTTTTTCCAGAATATATACGAACTGTATGGAAGCAAGATTCTATAGCGGGTATATCTGAAAATGTTCGATCTAGACGTATTAAGGCATTTTTGCAACTTTTTCGAGTGTATGAACAAAAAAATGTACAAAAGCCTAAACTTATTAGAAAAGTTAGTGGCGGGAAGATAGAATTTTAAATTTAAACCAATTGTTAGAATGATATAAACTCTTTTATTTGGTACTGCACGAGGTGGTCATAATTTTACCATGTCTGCAAAGATTTATCGATATGGAATACCTAAAAGGATAGATTAAAAAAATAATACTTATGAAGAATTATAGTATAATAAAAGTGAATAATGTGGCTACATTGCGGTTAGCTCTTTTCTCCGCACTTGTTTGTCTATTTCTGCAGTCCTGCAATGACTTTCTGGATGTAGATCCCAAACATGCAGCTTCGGAAACCCAACAATGGAAGACCCTTGAAGATACTCGATCAGCATTGATGGGAGTATATGGCTTGACACGCGCAGCCTTAGCTGATAACAATACTCATTGGATATGTGGTGATTTGCGGAAGGGGGATTTTACGGTTTATAAGCGTAGTGACTTACAAGCTGTGTCTGATAATGAATTGAACAAGCCATACGACTTGTTGAAGAAAGTATCTAACTGGAGAAGATTTTATGCGGTAATCAATGCGGCATCTGTTTTTATGGAAAAAGCTCCACGAACTGTCGAACTTGACCGGTCGTATTCTGAACAAAACTTGAAATATGACATTGCTCAAGTACGCGCTTTGAGGGCATTTGCTTATTTTTATATGGTAAGAATTTGGGGAGATGTGCCGTTAGTCACCTATTCTTATGATAACGGAACTTTTCCGTCTATGCCTCGTACAGACGCTCAAACGGTGCTGAGTTATGCTAAGGCAGAACTGTTGACAGCTATAAAGGATTTACCCTATCAATATGGTACTCAAACGAATTTATATTATGGTTCATATGGGGCCCAATGGCAGGGAAAACTGTTCAATAAGTTATCTGCATACTCTGTATTAGCTCACATCTGTGCTTGGCAGGGAAATTATGCAGAAGCCGAGACATATTCTGCATTTATAATAGACCATGCATCTGAGATTAATGCAAAATATACTTCCATTACCGATTTGACTTCAGAAACAGGGCTGTTTTACTCGAATGCGAGTGTAAAAGGTTCGAGGATTCTTGGATTTAATTTTGCTCACAATGATAACGAAGCAACTCAAAGCGGACATCTTGAACAGTTGACTTTAGCTTATCCGTTGGTACAAAAATCCTATCCTGAAATATACGTTTCAAAGGACAGCTTATTTTCGATTTTTACCAATTTCGATGACTTGCGGTTTGGAATCATGGACACCATCAAATATTCATCCTATTATGTTCAGAATTTGAATGAAGAAATTCCGGTGTTCAGTAAAATAAAGATTATTCAGGATGGATCGGCGAAAGACAATGATTTTGGAGTCTTTGGTTCGTCAATTGTTTTCACTCGTCTTGAAGATATCACCTTACTACGGGCTGAAGCATTATGCGCACTAAATAGAAGCACAGAAGCTGTATCCTACCTGAATATGGTCCGAACAAATCGTGGATTGAGAGAAGTATCCTTTAAAAAGGATTTTGGGAATAATCGCGAAAGCTTAATTGCCGAGATATTTGAAGAGCGTCGCAGAGAGCTTATGGGAGAAGGCTGGAGATGGTATGACCTTGTCCGTCGGCAAAAGCTGATGAAAGATAATGAGACATTCTTGCGACTGATCAGCAGTGGTGGAATCTACTGGCCGGTATCGGAAGATATCATTACTGCTAATTCACAGATTGAACAAAATGAGTTTTGGAAATAAAAAGAAAACGACAATGAATAAGATACTATTTATTTTATGTCTGACTTCGGCTTCCCTTTGGATGCTGTCTTGTACAGATTACGAAGTGGCTTCATATCCTGAGGAAAATGAAACCGAAGTATTTAATGGAACCGTTCTGGATTATTTGTCCACAGGGAATGAAAGGCTGAATTTGAAATTTGATTCTATGATGGTTCTTGTCAACAATATTCCCGATTTCATACAGCAGATGGAACAGACGGATGTGCAATATACAGTTTTTGCCATACCGGATGCATGTATCCGTTCCTCGTTGGCGCAACTTAACGAGTACCGTAAACAAAAGGAGTTAGGTGAAGCGATTTATTTGAGTGATTTATTAATTGAACCGTTTGTTGTTAAAGATACGATCGTTAATGTTGTAACACCGACTTTAAATGATACGATCATTAACGAATATCATTACGATTATGGAGCTGACCTTGAGCGAATGTTATGCAAGTACATTATTAAAGGTAGTTACGATACCGATAATATTCTAGCCAATGAAGGAAATGCCTCCTTAAATTCTTTGAAGTACAATTATCAAATGAATATAGAATGTTCTCGTAAACCGGCATCCGGATTTGTGGGTGGAGGAGTCAAACAGCTTATTTTCAGTGATATGAAAAACTCTCAGGTAAAAGATAACTGGAACAGAGTTTCTACGGTATGGAATGATGTTTATACAAATAATGGTATCATTCATATCCTTTCTCCCCAACACAGTTTCGGTTTTGATGAATTTATTTACGTATTTAATAATTATGGCAATGAATATAAGAAGTAAAAATATTGCGCTGCTGTTTTCCTGCGTATTATTAAGCATATCGTGTGTCGATAAATATTTGCCGGATAGTTTGGATGCTTTCGACAGAGACGTCAATTTTACTACAAAACTATATCGTCCTCAACTAGGAAAAAATACTTTGATGTCCGACAACTTTTCATCGGGTAATTCAACGCTTCCTCTTACTTTCGAAATATCACGAATCGTGAGGGCCGATGGAAGTCCTGCACCTGAATTGACGGAATATTTCCCGGTAAAAGTTTGGAAAACTCCATATATGGGTACCGAAAAGTCTATAGAAGAAATAGAAGCTAAAAGAGAAATAGAATATCGTACTCTTTTTCAGGTTAAAAAGCATTCCGGAGAATTTATGATGTGGTCCAATGCCGAATCTTCTTTTGTGCAGTGTGCTCCGAGTGACGGTTATATTTTTGATGTGCTGGTGAAAAACTCTGGAGGATATAAAACTTTTACCGATATGCAGCTTATACCTGTCAGAGAAAGTGATTACGAACCGAGTATATACGATCCGGAAACAGGGTTGGTGCAGGGACAGGACTATGTTACCCCCAATTCGTTAACCCTTTTTCAAACAGAAAGTGGAGACTATATGTTTCCTGAAGATGTACATATTTATTTTCGTGAGAATCAGGATAATGACGATGATGTAAAAAGTTTGACTTTCCGTTTTTATGGACCGGATTATACACCGATCTCACCATCATCTTTTAATCAGACAGACTGGGCTAATCTGATTCATGGTTTTAATATGGAGAAAACCGATGAATATGTAAAGTACGATGTCGTTTATCCGATGCCATTGGTTGAAATGAAATCAAAATATACCAATAAAGATGGTAATAGAATAAATGTCAATTTCTTATACGACCGTATTACAGCAAGTGGTTATCGTATGACATCCACTATGTCATTTGAATTTGCGATATACAAGGAAGCTCATTGGGAGATAATAGTTGTATTTACAGCAGGAGCCCCCTTGTTTGAAGATGGAAAATAACTAATTAATACCATGATTCTAATATGAGAAATATATTTAAATATGGCTTATTGGCTATGGCGATTGCCGTCACCTCAGTTGGTGTTCGGGCTCAGGATATTCCTGTCAGTGGTGTAGTCAAAGATAAAAGCAATAATACTACATTGCCTTATGCTTCTGTTATTGTTAAAAATGAAAGTGGAAAAACTGTGCCTCAACTTTCAACTACAACTGATGACGACGGAAGATTTTCTACAAAAGTAAAGAGTGGTTATCGACTTGTATTCTCTTTTCTGGCGTTCGACAGTCTTTCAGTCAAAGTAACTAAACCCTCAGAACGCATGCAAATATATTTGAGTCCGGTTGAGAACATGATTGAGGAAACGGTTGTGGTCGGATTTAAAAGAGTTAGCAAAGCTGCGGTAACAGCATCGGTTACGGTTATTAAAGCGGAAGACTTGGTTAATACCCCTGTTGCCAATCCGATGGAGTTGCTTCAAGGGCGTGTTCCCGGGTTAAATATCCAGGTGAATAATGGTACTCCCGGAGGTCTTCCAAGTTTTTCAATTCGAGGAGTCTCGGATATTTCCGTTCAATCTTCCGGTGATGGCGAGTTTATGATGGGACTGACTCCTCCTTTGTTTGTTGTTGACGGTATACCGCAGGAAGACGTAACGGGCTATGATGCAGCTGGTTTGCTGTCAGGTGCGACAGTCAGTCCGTTGGCTATGATTCCACTTGAAGATATTGCGAATATCCAAGTATTGAAAGATGCAGCTGCAACCTCTCTGTATGGTTCAAAAGGTGCTTACGGAGTAATTCTTATAGAGACCAAAAGAGGAGAAACAGCCAAACCGAAAGTTTCTTATTCAGCTAACTTTGTAGTCAAAACCCCACCGAGGTTGAGAGATGTACTTGCAGGCGGGGCGGAGAGAGCGCTTAGAATTATGCAAATTTTGGGAAATGATACATCCGCCTATCACGGATATAATGAAATCCATAAATTGCAGGCACTGTCAGATAGCTTGAATCCTTATTACAATAATAATACGGATTGGCAGGGTGTCTTTTATCAGACGACTTACAATCAAACTCATAATCTTAGTTTCTCTGGTAAACCCAATGAGAAATTTGACTATAAGATCAATGCAAACTATTATACGGAAAAAGGAATTGTGAAAAACACGGACTTTAACCGATATGGTATCAGGGCAGCAGTAGGATATAAGCCTAATGATAGATTTCATTTGAATCTAAACCTTGCCACTACATTAACCCGAAACAGTAATGGTAGTGGAAATGCTTTCTCACAATCCGGCGTAGCCGCAGGTTCGGCAGCTTCTTCCTTGTTACCTCCACCGTCTATGTATACAGCTTCTAATTCTGCATTGTCTGTTTTTTCCGTTCAGGCAGATAATCAGAATGTAGTATATGATGCAAGTATGAATGTCATGTATCTGTTGCCATTTGATATAAGATGGACAAGTACTTTAGGATATAAATACGGAACTGTCGAGAATGAGAAATTTACACCGGGTATTTTGAATGCCAATAGGGCTGCTTGGAATAACGGTAGTGAATATAGTTATAATATGTATGTTCGTTCATTGTTGTCAAGAGCCGTAAAATTGGGAATTGTGAATTTTGATTTACAGGGAGGTTTTGAACTTTCATCCGAAAAGTATAGCGGTAACTTTATTACGCTGAATGGATTGGCAAGTGACCATATATGGTCGTCCGGTATGCCGTCCATGGCAGCTGGAAGGTCGAATTTTTCAGATAAAAAGAATACGTTTGCACTTATTATAGATCCTCAGTTATCGCTGCCTGGTGGGAAATACGTATTTACTCCCAATATTCGTCCTGAAATAAATTCATCTTATGGGTCGCAGGCGAAGTGGGCAATAAATCCTTCATTGGGATTTCGCTGGAACTTCAGCCGTGAATCTTTTGCTAAAAAATGGAAGTTTCTGGATGCCGGAGCTCTTCGTGTAACTTGGGGACGTAGTACCACTTATAAAGCTAGTATTTATGATATATGGGGAAGTTACAATCTGAGCAAAGATACTTATAATGGAGTTTCTATTATTCCTATTGATAAAAACGCTATGCCGAATCCGGATTTGAAGCCGGTAACGTCAACATCATGGAATCTCGGAACAGACTTATCATTCCTTAATAATAAAATTATGTTCGTTGCCGAGGCGTATTACAAACAAATTGACAATCAGCTAAGTTCGATAGAGTTGGCTAACCACAATGCTTTTAATTCCGTAAGAAGTACGAAAACGAGTCTGGTTAACTATGGATTGGAGTTTTCGTTGAATGTCCGTCCGTTGTCAAGGCAAAGTAATTGGGATTTGAATGTAGCGACTTCACTGGCAATTAATAAAGACGTAATCGCAAAGCTGCCTAACGAGGTGCGGCAGATTATTAACAGTGATGCGGAAGTGGTGAATAAATTAGGTTCTAACGCGATGGGGAATTATCTCTATGTGTATAAAGGCGTATATGCGACTGACGAAGACGTGCCTGTTAATCCGCTGACCGGAGAACGCTTGCGGATGGGAGGGAATACTTCTACTCAAGCATACTTTAAGGCGGGAGACCCTATTTGGGTGGATGTAAATGGTGATTATATCATCGATGAAAAAGACAAGGTGATTGTAGGTAATTCACAGCCGCGAATGACCGGTGGTATTAGTATCAATCTTCGTTATAAAGCGTTTTCTATCAACACTAACTGCTCGTTTACGTTGAGACGTGATATTATCAACAAGGCTCTGGCAGACCGTTTTAGGGCTTATGGAACACCTGTAGCAGGTAAGGTGAACCTTACAGGTAGTGGAGCTTTAACACCTATTGAGGCATATAATTTCTGGACAGAAGATAATATCTATGCCCAATATCCTAATCCGTTTGATTATACCCGTTCAAGTATTATTCAGCCTTTCAGATACGACCAGACATTGTTTATGGAAGATGGCTCTTATTTTAAAATTAACGGTATATCTGTGGCTTATACTATTCCAAAGAAAATGCTGGATTTTTTTAGGATCAGCCGATGTCAGCTTAATTTTAGTATGAACAATATTTATACTTTCTCCAAATATTCAGGCATCAATCCCGAGAATGTAAACAATTTGGGATATGACACATCCGGTGGTTATCCCAATGGTCGTACTGTGACATTTGGTGTCTCAATGGATTTTTAGATGAACGATTAAATATAGAAGAATATGAAAAATATAGTTTTAATAATGACTTTGATAGTATCTTGCCTGTTTGCCGGTTGTGACTCGCTTGCAAATAAGAGTGAAGATAAATTATCGGGTGATGATTTTTGGGCGCAGGGAAATGAGACGAATGCGGAAGCTTTTTTGTTGAGCATATACAATTCGTTTCGGAATGCAACAATGTCACAACGTCCTTTCCTTACGTATAGCGGAGATATGCGGTGCGCTCCAATAACAGCCTACAGCACTGGGGATAAATATGTAGCTTATCTGGCTAACAACGATATGGGTGAATTGCGTAATACATATCCCGATGATGCTAGGGGCGGTTTAATAATGCAATGGGATGTGTTTTATACTGCTATTCAGGATGCCAATATTCTGCTTGCTGAAATAGACAAAGTGCCCGGCATGGATGAATTGAAACGGAGTCGTTTTAAGGCAGAAGCTATTTTCATGCGTAGCTTGTCTTATTTCTTCATTGTAAGGGCTTTTGGAGATGTGCCTTATTATACAAATGCCTATAATGAAGCTCCCTTGCCAAGAACCAATATGGTTATAGTTTTGCAAAATTGCCTTGCTGACTTACAACCTTTGCTTGACGATGATCCGGGAGCGGAAGTATTACCATGGTCATATTCATCTTATTCGAGCAAAGGGATTAGAGCCTCCAGAGGTTCTGTCATTGCGCTGATGATGCATATAAACTTGTGGCTTGTACAGTTTGATGCACAAAATAAAGAGCAATATTATAGGAATGTTGTTTCGCTAGGCGAGGAACTGGAACGTAACAATGGAGCTTATTCATTACTTGATATAAATAGAAGTTCCGTGATTTTCGCAGGAGGATCGGACGAAGGCTTGTTTGAGATTGCACAGAATATAAATTTCAATGAGATATTTATGATGAATGCAAAGTTTTCTGATAATGTTTCCTATTCCTGTTTGAATAAGTCAATGCCGCTATTCTGTTATTCAGGAGATTATCTTATGACGCTGTTCCCTATGTATGAAGATGATGCGAGAAAAGAATTATGGTTTGACGAAAAAATCTATTCTACATCGGTTTCAAGTTCTGCTCCTAAAGAAATCAAGAAGTTTTGGAATATTGATACTTATGGAAACGGAACAATTACATCTAATTCCGGCAATCAAATAGTATTCCGTTATGCAGGTGCACTTTTGTTGTATGCTGAAGCTCTTGCCGCTTTGGGGACTAACGATACGAAAGCCTGCGAATTACTCAACCGGGTCCGCAATAGGGCACATGCTTCCGAAATAAATACCTCGGGTAGTGAACTGATGGATGCTATTTTCTGGGAACGCTGCAGAGAGCTTATCGGTGAAGGACATTACTATTATGATTTGGTTCGTACAGGAAAGGTGTATAACAGAAACTATTGTATGAATCCGATGACGCGTACTAATTTCAATGTGGGGGCATGGACATGGCCTATTCATCGTAATGCGTTGAAAAACAACACACAGATTGGATTGAATTTATTTTGGGAGTAACTCTGATAAACTTAAAATGTATAGATATGAAAAATAATATCAAATTATGGAAGAAAATTGTCGGATGTTGCCTTTTGGCAGTACTCATGTACAATTGTGCCGATGATAGTTATTTAATTGATGGTGGAAAAGCGAACCCTTATTATAATGGGAATATGATGCAATATTTGGAATCAAGACCCGATTATTTTAAAGATTTGGTGGAAGTCATCCGGCTGTCCGGTATGGAAGATGTTTTTGAAGACGAACAAATTACCTTTTTTGCACCTACCGATTGGTCAATCCGTGGTAGTTTTAATTATCTGAACCGTATTTGGTATCGTATGGGGCATGATAGCATCAAGAGTTTTAGTCAGATAAAACCGGAAGTCTGGCGTGAAATGCTGTCAATGTACATTGTAAAAGATAAATATTTGCTGAAAGATATACCTCAAATTGATACGACTGCCATAGCAGCCTATCCGGGACAGGCATTTTTATCTTATGGTCAGCAGCCTATGAACATGGGTGTTGTTTATTATGATGCAAACAATGTAAAATATGCCGGTGCAAGGCAAATCATATACTCTTATGTCTATGATTTCACTATAGGAGATATGAAAAACGCTTATGTAGCAACATCTGATATACAACCGACCAACGGAGTGGTACATGTACTCAGATTAACCGATCATGCATTTGGTTTTGAACCATATCTTTTCGCTACCAAAGCTATAAATGCGACAATAGAAACAGAACCGGATAATTAACTATAAATAAAGATAGTACAATGAAACATATTACCATCTATTCGTTAATGATTGTTTGCTCCGTATTCACTTCGTTATTGGTAACATCCTGTAACAGTGATCTGAACAGCAATATTAAAGATGATCCGTACAGTGGTGGAAAAGCTCCGCTTGGAATCGGTTTGCTGGCTGAATCTCCTTCTCCGGAAAGCGCTTATCCCAATGATACGGTTGTATTCAAAGCAAAAGGGATGTTGAACTGGTGTGATCCGCAATCAGGACGTTACGATTTCAAGTTTTATATTTCTGATGAAGAAACTAAAATTGTAACTGCTACCGACACGACAATCACCGTGAAAGTACCTGGAAATCTTAGTTCGGGTACGGCTTATATTGTATTGAAAGAACAGGTTTTCTATGGACCTCGTCTCACTGTATTAGGAAATATTAAGATAGATCAGTCATACGGCTTTAAAGGCACTTCGGGGCCTATTTACGATTGTGCGGAACATTATTCAAAAGCACGGGTATATTATCCAGTTGGCGACTATATGCAGGCCTACTACAATGAAAATAGCTCGCAGAGTTTTTCTTGTATATCTATGGTTTTGACAGACGGCTCTGTATCGGGAAAATGGGTAACTGACTTCAAACTTGATCCTGGTCAGGGAGCCGGCATTGATCTGGCCAATCCGGGAGTGACAGATATTGAATGTTACCTTAATTCATTTACTTATTTTCCTAGTGACCACAGGGTTCTCCTGTCGGGTAAATTTTCAGAATACGGCTGGGATAAGTTGCCGGTCAATAACATCACGATAGCTACTAATGAAGTAGCCTCGTATTATAAAACTGTAGCGCTGCCTTCGAAAAAGAATAATACAAGCATAAATTGTAAGATACCGGTATTCAACGGGGGAACTCTTGAAGCGCCTGTCCGTACATTTATAACTTCCAATGAGAAGGTGGTAGCAGTAGGAAATATTACAAACTACTGTCGTATTAATACCGAAAAATCCTATGCTGAGAGTATGGTTTTGGATTATTCGAAGGTTGCAAGTGTATTGCGTATGTCAAGGACTGGAGAACTTGATGATAGCTATCGCAGGGATGCAGAAGGAGTTATCGGGCAGATTTTAGATGCTTGTATGGTCGAAAGTGACGGTATTGTCATAGTAGGGACATTTAGCAGTTTCGATGGACAGTCTGTGAAGAATATTGTGAAGTTGAATGCCGAAGGTACCCTTGATGAAACTTTTATGAGAAACATCGGTACGGGCGCAAATGGAAGTATTACTAAAATCCGGTACAATAAAAACAAAAAGAAAATCCTTATAACTGGGGAGTTTTCTGAGTTCAACGGTATTCCTGCACAGAGTGTAGTTATGTTGAATGATGATGGCACACGTGATGAAATTTTCAAGATCGGAAAAATGGAAGGAGGATTGGCCAATTTTGCCTGTCTGCTTGATAATGATAATATTGTTGTTTCAGGTGCGTTTACGAAATACGATGGTGTAACTCGCCGTGGTTTCCTTATATTGGGTCGTGATGGAAAGGCGCTGCAACAATTTAATGTACCGGGCATCTTCCAGGGTGAACTCTACAAAGTAATTGAAACTCGTACTTCGACCAATTCAAACGGATTGCTGCTGCTTGGTGATTTCAGTCGTTTTGATGGTAATATGGTTCGCAATGCGATAATGATAGAAGTTGATTATGAATAACTTATTATGAAATACAATGGAAAAGTTGATAAAAAATATAATGCTTTGCCTGTTTGCTGTATTTGCATTCTCGTGCAATGAGGATATGGAAAGGCTTTTGACTGATGATTATCCGGAGTCGGGTACTGAATATACTACGGGACACGTATTGATGGTGGTTATCGATGGTGCATCCGGAATAGCCGTTAATGAGGCGTATAATACACGAAAGGCTCCAGTTATCCGCTCCATGACGGATAAATCTTTGTTTACTTTTTACGGACTTGCCGACAATGAAGAAGGGGTAAGTAAAGAACGTGGATGGGCAAATTTGCTGACCGGAACAACAAAGAACGGGCTTGATGTCAATCAAGGAATTGACGAACTCGAAACGCCTTCTTTTCTTCAACGATTGAAAGAGGCGGATGAAAATCTAAAAGTCAGCTTTTATTCTTCCGATACGGAGTTTTTCGGAGCTTTCGGGAGTGTTGCCGATACTAAAAGAAAGACTTCGGCCGACAGTGAAACCGCTGATGCTCTTATTGCTGAAATCAATGGTGAAACAATCTCGGATATCGTAGTTGCACAGTTCGGCGGTGTTCAACAGACTGGTGAGCAATATGGATTCTGGAGCAATGAGACAACTCCTACCAGTGAGGTTATTGATGCGATTTACAATGTAGATGCTTTCATCGGTAAAATAATGAAAGCACTTGAAGCGCGTCCGCGTTACGTTCAGGAAAACTGGCTTGTAGTTATTACATCTTCTTATGGTGGTGTTTATGAAGGTAATGTAACTCCGGCATCGTTGTATGATGATCCGCGTCTCAATTCTTTCATGATGCTCTATAACAGTCGGTTTGCATCCAAATTGTTGCAAAGGCCGGGCTCGGATGAACTACAATACAAATTCTATAGTCCTTATTTCGTCGGTCCCGGACAAAAAGCGACAACAAATGCCGTTATGACTGGAAATACCGAGTTTTTTAATATGGGTAAACGATGGAGTTCCAATCCGGATGAAGAGGTGGATAAAAGTGGATATACCATTCAGTTTAAAATGTTTGATAAGCACGGCGACCCCTGGGGTAATAGAAATATAATATCGAAAAGATATCAAAAAGCAGGTACAGGTTGGCAGCTAATGTTTTCTAATAATACGCAAGTCGAATTTGCTGCTAATTTTAAAGAGGGTTCTTCAGTTTTCCGCTTACCATCTACGAGACGTGACGGATCATGGCATTCTTATACGCTAGTAATAAAGGAAGTTGATGATACCCAGAAAGGTGACTCCATCTTATTTTATCTTGACGGTAAGTATCAGATGGGATGTAAGATAGACGGCAGTAAAGATATGTGGACAGATGCGCCTCTTGCCATCGGACATACGTTTTCTCCGGACAGACCTAGTCAGGCAAATCTATATATAAACGATCTCCAGTTTTACAACGTTGCTCTACCTGCTGATATTATTGCGGAGTATCATTGTACTACAAAACTGGACCTTTTGGGTGAATTATATCCGTATTGGAATAATCTGGTGGGTTATTACCCCAACGATCGTGAAGATGATATCGGATTATCTTATTTGGAAGATTATTCGAAATATACATCAAAAGATAAAAGATTATACTTCAATAAACCGGTTGGTACGTTTGCGCCTACCGATGATTACGTAACGCGCAGGCAGGAGAGTATTGTAACGGATAAGGTATGCCCACTTATAGACGATTCCTACTATAAAACGGTTCTTAATACAGTCGATTTATCCTATCAGATTTTTCAATGGTTTGGAGAGCCGGTTGATTCTTCCTGGAATTTCGATGGTGAAGGCTGGGCATTAGATTACGTTTCTTTAAATAATTAAATTAGAATGCAATATGAAATGCTTTAATAAACTAAAAGCCGACTATGCAGTTTTGCTGTCATTCATTTCCTGTATGTTTTTTATGGGAAGCTGCAACATTGCTTATCAATATGATATCGAAAGCGGGACAGAGGATGATACCGCCGATTCTACCAATGTAACCATAGTAACAGGTGAAGGAATCGATGTCAGTATGTATGAAAGTGCCCGTATTTTTCCAGGTTTGGTAGATACTTTAGTCGATAATACTGTCAATACACTGCTTGCGCTTGATTTAAGCAAGAGATACATTCCTGCATACGATCTGGACGTGCAACAAGTTCCTCGTCCGATATACAGCACCGGGCTTTATGCCGGAGCAGGTGAATTGATTACTATAACCATTAATGACAACACTATGGGGTTGACGGTTATTATCGGTTCTCATTTAGATGATTTGACGGATATTTCTCCCTACTTGCGTTTGCCGGTAGTTACTACTTCGAAGCAACTGTTCCCGGGAAAAAACACCATTCGTAATCCTTTGGGAGGTATGATATGGATCGAAAAAAGCAAGGATGTGAATGGTAGTGCGGATTTTGTTATGGAGATTAACGGGGCTTATCGTTCGCCTGATTTTATTGTCGGTTCTACTGATGTAACAGCGTGGGTTGAGCAGTTGCGTACAACGACTGTACCGTGGCTCGAGTTGCGTGGCCGGCATGTCGCTTTTTCCGTTCAGCGTGAGCGATTATTGGATATGATAAATGATGATCCTACCATTGCTGAAAAGATGCCGAACACACTGGAAGCATGGGACAATGCTGTCGAGACCTATTATTATAACTATTACAGTTTGCAGGTTGGGGCACAGGATTTTTCAATGCGTGCTCCCGATTTTCCTGAGCGTGTGGTGCTGGATGTGGAGTTGTTGGACAATCTGTATATTCGTAATGCCGATTATGGTGTAGTGGCATTGAATACAAATTATCTGTTGAATGAGCTGGCTAGCTATCAAACGTTGAAATCCGGTAATTCTGTTGCTATTTTTAATGCGTTATATAGAAATTACTCTTTCAGAGATATAAAATCACCCTGGTGGAGCGAAGTATCTGATGCGGTAAAAGCAATTCCCCTATATCGCATGGCTGAGAAAGGATTAAGAGAGGATGGGTATCCGATGGGACCGATTTTCCCGGAAGAAGGCAGTAGCATTGCGGAGCAATTCCCCAAAGCATTGGCATATGCAGATACCGATAGTAGCCGCTGGTTTGTATCTGATATAAAGTCGGAAGTACGGCCGACATACGCATTGGCAAGCCTCGTTCAATTAGCTAACTACAAAGATGACGATTGGGCTTTTTATATAGAGTTGAACCGTATGATTAAAGATAAAATTTCCGTAGATCATTCTACTTCTACCTATTTCTTTAAGGCTTTATGTGACTATTTTAAGGAAGATTTTTCACCATTCTTTGAGCATTGGGGCTATTCGCTGACAGACGAAGCCCGTAGTTATGCATCGAAATATCCGCTGATGGATAAAGCCATATGGAAATACTCGCCTCTGGCAGAAAATCCATCAAGTGGTGTGGTTGATTTCCCAAGTAACGGGTATCACTACCGTCATAATCGAGCTGACTGGGAGATTTATGCACTGGATGCAAATGGAAGCGATAACTTTAATTCAGGGCAGTCGCCGGACCGATTGCTGGACAGCGACAAATCAACAGGATGGACTTCATATTACAACAACGATACAAGTACTCCGCCACTTCCGTATTATTTGTTTATTGATATGAAAGAGACGACAGATGTTAATGGTGTATTTCTGGCTGGCAACAACTCAGACTTTGCGGCAACTAAGCTGATTATCGAGACTCCTGTCAATCAGGATATTATTAATGATCCGCTTGACGAAAATATAGTTTGGAGGGAAATTGTGCAGATTGATTCCATTGCACATCCCGAGTTGCCCAATATTAAAAGTGAGGGTTTCTATGATTTTCCGTCAAAAGAACAAGTGAGATATCTGCGTATAAAACTTCCTGAACCTAATCGTAATGATAACTGGAATGAAACAGATATGTCTCGTTTTAGGTTCAGAGTACAGTCGTTTACCGAGTTTGGTACATTTTATTATAAACCGTAAATTTATATCAGATGAATAAACTATTAAATATTCTCACATACAGCTTGCTTGTTGTTTGTGTCCTGGCATTTAACTATGCTTGCACGGAATACGATACACCTGCTGAAATAGCAGACGATGGAACTATAGATACCAGCATATCTACCAAAATCCATCGTAAAGTATTATGGATAAATATAGATGGTGCGGTTGGTGAAGTGGTGAAGAACTCCCTTCCTGCCGATGGTGCCATTGCTAAGATGTTGAAAAATAGTAAATATTCGTGGACAGGAGTTAGTGACAATCGAACCCTGTCTGTCGAAAGGAACGAAGACCCTGTAACGTGGGCAACCATGCTCACTGGGGTCATACCCGAAAAGCACAGTATAACCGATGAATCTTATACTGCTAATGTGGAGTACAATCCGAACAATCCGAATGAAAAGGTAATTCACTATCAAAACATTATTAGCTATATTTCGAATAATGACGTGAATATGCTTTCATTGTGTGTGACACCTTGGGCGAAACTGAACAAAAATATGCTTAACAATGCTAAGACTACCATTACTTCAGAAAATGACGTTCAAACTCGGGATGTGGTTCTCAATCATATTGCGAATGAAGATTACACATTCATTCTGGCCGATTTTTCAGGAATGTTGGAGGCTGGGAAGAGTGGGGGATTCAAAGCGGACAACGCCGCTTATGTCAGTGCACTTAAAACTATAGACGGATACATTGGTGAATTTTTGTCGGCGATTGATGCCCGTGAGAATGCATTTTACGAAGACTGGCTTATTGTTGTAACTTCCAATCACGGTGGATCGGCTGACGGTCGTTATGGTGGCACTTCGGAAGTGGAGCGTAACACGTTTGGTCTGTTTTACTACAATCATTATACGGAAAAACAATTGAATGGTAATAGACTATACGGTGCATATTTTGATTCTCAGAATGAATACAAGGCTGTCGTTTTTGATAGTATAGGTAAATATTATTCTTTAGGTATGGATGCATTTTCAATGGAGATCATAATGCGTATGGTTCCTAGGCAGGACGGTACATATAATGGTAACAATTGGGATCGCATACTTGGAAAAGCCGGCTGGGGACTATATAGGCAGAGAGGAACTGTATCCATGAGAACAAATCCTAAGGAAGGTCCTGCTCTTGAGCAAGCTATTACCGGATACAATGATTCTAAATGGCATCACTATGGTGTTAGCATAAGTTCCGCTGCCTCCGGAAGGAGAAATTGGCTCATTACTTTAGATGGTAAGTTGCAGGGATCTGGAACTACGGATACCCAAGGATTGGCTCCGGATTCAAGCCTTTTGGCGATAGGTGGTTATTCTGTGCCAACTTCCTATTATATATCGGAAGTACGTCTATGGAAAAAGGATCTTGCTGAAAGAGAATTTTTGCAACTATCGGGAGAAATTGATATTGAACCTTCTAGTGATATGCTCGGCTATTGGAAATTCAAGCCAACAGAGCAACTTGAGAAATTAGAGGAGGATACATTAGTAATTAAAAATCAGATACAAGGTGGACTCAATATGTATTATATTAAAGATAAAACAAGCAGTTCTCCGGATATCGAACAGAAAGCTTCTGCCATGTTTGCAAATACATTGCCTACCAATGTCAATGCTGAAAGAATCTGTGTTGAGAATACGCTGATAGTACCGCAAATTCTCTATTGGTTAGGCATCTCGGTGCCATCCACATTAGATGGATACGTGTTTATCAATAACTATGCGCTTTCAGAAGAATGGCGCGAAGAGGTGGATACGGAATAGTTCTGTATAATTTATCAGCCCTTCACCTTCTCTCTACATCCCTTATCAAATGGGGAAGAGCGGGTGAAGGGCTTCCTGTTTCATGGCTCTTTCATCGTTCTTTATATTTTAAATCCACCGACACCCTGTAATTACCCGGAACCGGAGTATATATCGGTTGATAGATCGTCCCTTTATTTTGCAATTTCTTTTCTGCCATTAACCTCTTGATATGGCGATATGCAGTGATTTGCGTCATTCCGCAGAGATATTGAAAATCTTTCCGGGTGATAATCTGATTTTCAGCAAAATATTCAGTCAGTTTCATGTCTATTTCTACTTCTGATAAATTGGCGGAGTGCGGTCTGATTTTGGAACGCTGGAATTTCATGTGACACAATTCCCCTTTCAATTCTTTATCAGCTTTAAACTTTATAGCTTTCAATTTTACCCGGTGCACACGTTTGTCTTTCGGGTTACGTATTTCTTCTTCGCAGGAAAGAGTGACCTGAAAGAATCCTAATCCATCGACATGCACCTTTTTACCTTCCAGGAGGCACTGAGCTACTTCATTTTTCAGTTCCTCCAAGGTTGAAATAATATCCGATACTCTTAATGTGGAGCGATCATGGATGCGATAAGCCAGTTTCTCGGTATTGACGGTCTCAAAACTTACCGGACGGGCATGATAACGCGTCTTGTTCTTTTTCTCCTTTGGCATCGGAGTCTTATATAATTCAAATTGTACTGCCATTTCTGCTTTATCTTTAAATGATTTCTTGTTTTTAGTGCTGATATTTTATACTTATCATTACTATGATAAGATCTTATCACAATAATGATGTTACTTTATCATAGTAGTGATAATATCTTATCACATTGGTGATAAATATAATTTGTCGGTGACAAAGATAAGGTTTAATAGTATGATAAACAAGAAATGATAGGATATTAATGATAAGTCTGGTTTTCATAAAATGAATAGGATAAAAAGTTGCAAATGGCTTTTTTTTGATATTATATTCGCATCCATTAATCATAAAAAAAAGAAGAAAATGGAACAAAAAAATGGTTGGTTTGCCTTTTGGCAAAAATTGATGAAGTGTCTTTCAAAACAAGATGAAACGGGAGTAGGGGATACAAAAAGTGTAGCACCTGTCAATACTATTATTCAGTCGATTAAGGGGGTATCATCGTCTAAAGAAAAAGACTCATCGAAAGTGAAGTCACTAACTGAGAGCGTAGATACTTTTTTAAAATCCCGCTATGATTTCCGCTACAATGTGCTGACAGAAGAAACGGAATATCGTTTGTTGGAACGAATGGAGGAAGGATTTACGCCTGTGAATCAGCGTGTCTTAAATACATTCTGCTTGGAAGCTCACGAATCAGGTATTTCTTGTTGGGATCGTGATCTTTCACGCTGTATTTTCTCCACCCGTATTGCAGAGTATCATCCTTTCAAACTTTATTTGGAAGAATTGCCGGTATGGGATGGAGTGGACCGTTTGGCGGCTTTGGCACGCAGAGTTTCGAGAGACCAATTGTGGGTGAAAGAATTCCATATATGGATGCGGGGTATGACAGCACAATGGATGGGGGTTACGGGAAGTCATGCCAATAGTGTGGCGCCTTTACTTATCAGTGCGGAGCAAGGATATTTAAAGTCTACTTTTTGCAAATCGCTACTTCCTCCTGCGCTTCAGCGTTATTATATGGATAAGGTGGATTTAACCAGTCAAGGGCATATAGAACGGAGATTGGCGGAGATGGGACTTCTCAATCTGGATGAGTTTGATAAATATGCTCCGACGAAAATGCCGTTATTGAAGAATCTGATGCAGATGGCTTCATTAAGCCTGTGCAAAGCTTATCAGAAAAATTATCGCTCGCTACCTCGTATAGCATCTTTTATCGGGACATCGAATCGAAAAGATTTATTGACTGACCCGACTGGTAGTCGCAGGTTTATTTGTGTGCTGGTAGAGTATCCTATCGATTGTGAGGGGATTGACTATGCACAACTTTATGCTCAATTGAAAGCGGAGATTTTGGCGGGTGAACATTATTGGTTTACAAAAGAGGAAGAGACGGAATTGCAGCAAAGTAACATGACGTTCTATCGTCAGGGACCTGTGGAAGACGTATTGCGTTCCTGTTATCGGGCGGCAGAAAAAGGAGAAGGGTGTGAACTTCTTTCGTCTGCTGATATCTTTCAGCGATTGAAGAAGATAAATCCGGCAGCTATGCGTGGGGCAAATCCGGCGAGTTTGGCACAAATACTGATAGCAGTGGGGATAGAACGTAAGCATACCAAGTTTGGGAATGTGTATCGGGTAGTCTCCGTCTGATGGGAGGTGAAGCGGATGGTGAACAGGAGACCTTCACCCGCAATCGTCGTGCCAGAGGGAGTTGTGAAGGGTGAAGGGAGGAAAAAGGAGGAATGAAAATTGTATCCTTTTTGGGGACACTCTTTCCTTTTCTTTTTCGTTTTTTCTTCTTATCTTGCAGACTATAATTAGAATAGAGAGGTTTGATAATAGAAAACGTGAAATTGAAGTAGCACACCATAAATTCTCATTTATCAGAGATTTTTTCTGATAGATAAAACTTGAATATAAATAATGAGTAAAGAATCTAAAGCTGGGAAGGTAACCTGTCGTATACTAAAAGAAATCAGGCAGCAGATAGCTAATGCAAATGATATAAAGTTTGTTACCTCTAAATGTCGATATCAAGGAGATTGTTTGGGGACGTGTCCGAAGTGTGAGGCTGAAATTCATTATTTGGAACAGCAACTTCTCTCACGTCGGATGGCAGGGCTGAATGTAAAGGTGATAGGTGTTTCTTTGGGATTATCAGCACTTTTTTCCAGTCCTTTGTATGGACAAGAAACGGTAAAAGATAGTTTAAAGGATACTTCTAATATACTTCCACAAATAGAAGTGATTGGTTTTAAAAGTGTGAAGAAAGTGACAGTTTGCGGTGGACTATCTACTGTTGAAGCAGAGGAAAAACATGTGGTAAAAGGTATTGTAGTAGATAAATGTGGCAATTCATTGATCGGTGCAGTCGTAACGGAGAGAGGTCTGAATAATAGTACGACCACTGATCGTGAGGGGCATTTTTTACTTCGGGGCCGAAAGGGAAGATCAGTGTTGGAAGTGAGTTCTGAAGGAATGAAAACAAAGAAGATAAAAGTGAGAAAAAAGAAGGTAACGAAGATAAAAGTTGTTTTGCGTAAGGATAAACACAGATACAAGCAAACAATAAATGCAAATCTGTAGTTGAATGAGTATTGATGTAACGTTTTAAAGTAGAGAATAATCTTAAAATAGAAAATTGTTCTACTCTGTTGTTGATGATAATACGGCTAATAGCAATAAGATTCCATCTGTTATATTAGATTATGGCAGGCAGGGTGATCGAATATTCGGAGGACATGATCCTGATGTACCATATGTAATTTCTTATGCTGGAATGTATGATCAAAGACTATGATAAAATAACCTGTTAAACAACTATATTATGAAAACAACAATTCAAAACTTAGCAGTACTAATTCTACTAGTATCTACTATGAATGTTTATTCTCAAGAATATGATAATCGAGGAGTTAGAAAAGACTATACTCGTCCAATTGCAGGCCTTACTATCCAAGAGATTAGGAATGCAGTTTATGGAGTACCGGCTTATCAGGAGGGGAAAACAGTACTATCGGTTAGTAATATTCCAGTGATGAGAGATTCTATGGAAATGAAAAAAATAGCGACAACCCCTATGTTGTATATCGACTCGCTTATTTATGAGCATATATTAGATGCACCTCTTTTAGATTTTCAAGAATTGCTTCTGAAAAGATTTCCATTTTTAATTATGCAACGCATGAGACCAACCGAAAAAATTATGAAAATTATGGATTCTCTAGCATTAAAGAAGCCAGACATTACTACAGAAGAATATTGGCGTATATTGAAGAGAGATTACGCTGATGTAATCAAGGACAATTTTAAGATGTATGATTCGAAACAATTTATCTTTTATCCATTCCGTAAAGTAGGGGATATTAGAGCTTTTAGAATGTTATTTCATGGTCTTTCTTATTTTTCCATGGAAAAGGCCATTGATATAAATGCCAGGCCGTATTTGGAAAAGTTAAAAGCATTACCACCCGATTCGTTGTATTTTGTTAAGCCACAGCTTTACTTCATTACGACCCAATAAAAAAACTACTTGCAAATGTGCTGTGTCTGCCGTATCGTGTAAGCTATTAATATTCGATGCGGCAGAAAAAAATAGTTGGAAATTTTAGGTAATGGATTATTTTTAAACCTATTGAGCGATTTTTGAACTCTTTATTCTGTATCATTTTAAGGAATTGGAGTATTTTGAATGATTTGAGTACTCATTTCTTTTCTATTTTTATCAACTTTGCCACTGTGAATCATTCGATGATTTGCGGTGGCTTTTAAATTTTAATAAATAATAGAATAGACATGAATTGCACAAAGATGAAAAAACTTTTTAGAAAAGGTACGTTGAGTATACTTCTTTTAGGAGTAATAACGTTTTTCACTTATCCGCTCTCGGCACAAACGAATGGAAAATCCAGTAAGGGATTGTACGAGCTGTTTAGTACTAAAATACCGGACGGGGCGCAGTGGAAAGCTCAGGATAATAAATTTGTCCGTGATGGGGATACTCTAAAAAATCAGAAAATTATATATATGTAGGAGCCTCTAAAAGTCCGGCAGAACTGACCGGGCTATCCATTCCTATTCGCGAGAATCCAGGACCGGGTGAGTTTCGCTATATCACTTTTGCCTGGGTAAAATGGGGAGGTGATCAAATTGGAATGAAATTTCATGTTTCCGAAAAGTCTGCAAATCAAAAAGGCAAGAAATATGATTTTACTTATATAGCCGGCAAATCCAAGGATTTGATAAATCCGATGGAAGGTCTTAATCTCGGTGAGCTACCGGGACACTGGATGGTGATGACCAGGGACTTATGGAAAGATTTTGGTAATATTACGTTGACCGGTATTTCTTTTATCTGCCCGGAGAGGCGTGATGCGGGATTTGATGAAATCTTTCTCGCTAAGACACAGGATGATATAAAGAATGCTCCGAAAGTACTTCCGAGCGAAATTGCAACTCCGGTACCCGTTGATGGAGAAGAGGAAGGGCTGGTATATGAAGAGGGAACAACTAATGAGGATGAACAACCGCAAGGAGTACAGATTGACTGGGCTGCACAGATTAAAGCGGGAGGATTCATGATGTATCCGTTGTATTTGCTTGGATTGCTTGCCTTAGTAATAGCTTTGCAACGCTTGCTAACTTCAAGAGAAGGAAGATTGGCACCAAAAGGACTGCGTAAAACAGTCAGCGAATGCCTTGCACAAGGAGATTTGAAAGGTGCGATTGCAGCCTGTGATAAATACCCTTCCACATTAGGAAATTCGCTGCGTTTTATTTTCGAGCATGTGAAAGCCGGAAGAGAAGCTGTCAGCCAGACAGCTGGTGATATGGCCGCACGTGATATCCGTACACATTTGTCACGCATATATCCTTTGTCAGTCATAGCTTCCCTGTCGCCCCTTATCGGTTTGCTGGGAACAGTTGTCGGTATGATCGAAGCGTTTGGTCTGGTAGCATTGTATGGTGACGAAGGCGGCGCTTCTATATTGTCCGATTCTATTTCAAAAGCTTTGATTACGACTGCTGCCGGTTTGATCATCGCAGCTCCTGCCATTGCTTTGTATTTCATTATTAAAAATCGTATTATGAAATTGGCTTCTTTGGTAGAAGTAGAAGTTGAAAATGTGATTACTACTCTCTATCTGGAAGGAGATTCGACGGATATGAACACACCGGGGAGTAAGGAGGAGAAGCATGAGACTAAACTATGATGAAGAAGACAAAGTAGAGGTGCAGATGTCGCCCTTGATAGACTGCGTCTTTCTGCTACTGATCTTCTTCCTTGTGACTACTATGATGAAGAAGTGGGAAATGCAAATACCTTTATCACTTCCTTCAATGACTTCCAGCTTGTCTACCACCCGCGCCGGAGAGGAAGCTGTTATCATAGCAGTGGATGAGGAGAAAAATGTGTATCAGGTAGTAGGACATGATGCGTATACTGGTGAGAACCACTATGTGCCGATTTCTGATCTGAATACTTTCCTTACAGAACTCCGCAACAGTGAAGGTACGGAAATTGCTATTGATGTGGCGGCTTACCGGACTGTACCCGTAAATACGGTAATAGAGATATTCGATCAATGTCAAATACAAGGATTCACGCGTACGCGTGTCCGTTTGGGTAGTAAACCTTATTAAGCTTATGAGACTATCACTATTTAATAACGAAGATGAACCGGAAGTGTCTATGTCGCCCTTGATCGACTGTGTGTTTCTGCTATTGATCTTCTTTCTTGTCTCTACAATGACGAAGGTGAAAAACAGGGATATTTCAGTGGATCTGCCGACTTCGGAATCAGCTATAAAATTGAAACCGGATGATAAACAGGCTATTGTAGGACTGGATGCTGAAGGTAACTTCTATTGGGACGGACAACCTTGTTCGACCAATTTCATGATGGAACAATTGCGGGAGACCTGTATCTCTGATCCGGGTCGGCGTATCCGCATTGATATGGATAAAAACACTCCATTCGGACGTTTTGTGGAAGTAATGGATGCTTGTCAGTTTTATAATTTAACGAATATAGGAATACGAACATATGACGAAAACTACAACAGGGAGTAGCCGTCTGACGGTTATCCTATCATGGGTTATTGCACTGGTCTGTCTGGTAGGAGGAGCGTTGTTTATCTGGCTGATGCCATCACCAGGACAGGGAGCTATTGACTTGCAAGCGAAAAAACAGAAATCTCCGAAAAGTATCAGTGATAAAATAAAGCAGGAGCAGGCTCAGCGGGAGCTTCCCGCTAATTATTCTGAGCAATTAGTGAAGCAGTCGGAAGTATTGGTCAAGAAAAATTTGGAAGATCAGCTTCGTAAATTTCAGGAAATGGCTAAGAAGATGAGGCAGCGGAAAAATGAATTGTTGACTAAAGTAGAGCAAAGAAAGTTACCACGTACGGCACCGGATGATGCTAATGATACTTCGAAAGCAAGGAATATTCCGCAGGCGGGCAAGTTATCTGCGAATCCGTCGGTAGAAGATATGTATGCTCTTTTAAGAGAATATGAGGCTGAAATACAGCAGAACCATTTGGCTGCCAATGCAGCTAAACAGGCGCTTTCCAAGGGACTTTCGTTTCCCGAGGTTTATAGTTCTCTGAAGACAGGTTCTTCCCGTATGCCAAGTTTTGATGAACTGATTCGAATGCAGACTAAAGGAGGGGAATGGGCTACTTCAGCGGGAAGTAATGCCAGCGCAGGTTTGGAAATAAAAAGTACGGCAGACTTGAACAATTACCGTGGTCTGTTGGGACAAGCGACCCGACAAGCCGGACTTGCTCAATCTCGGTTGGAAAATCTCTTTGGAGTAGTGAAGCAGGTCGGAAAGCCCGGTGGCGGCTTTGGAATTGGTAATGGTCAGCCGGGCGGAGGTGAAGGCAGTGGCAATGGGAACGGTTTCGGTGGCATGGGGGAGGCAGCTCAGGGCAGTGGAAACAGACGTCCGATGAATGCTTATGCAGGTCCCCGGCTTAATCAGGAAATGGTAAAAGCTCAGGCATTGCCCGGACGGCGTTTCTCAAAAAGCGCGGATCGTAAAGGGTGGTTATATATTAACACATGGTATATGATAGGACCGTGGGAAAGTTTTGGGCGAGAGGACTTTTCGATTGTCCATCCGCCTGAGATATCTGTGGACTTTGATGCGGTATATACTGACGGACAAGTAGGTACAGGGGTGATGGAAACGGATTCTCATCCGATAAAGGTCATAGGGGAAGAAGTGTATTTGGATGGTACGCTGCGATGGAAGTTTATGCAAAGTGAATCAATGCATAATACGGTTCCTGTCACTACCGGACATTCTACTTATTATGCTTATACGGAACTTTATTTTGATGAGGCTACTACCATGCTGGTTGCCATCGGTACGGATGATAGTGGCCGGGTATGGATAAATGGTAAGGATGTATGGCGCGATTATGGTACCAGTTGGTATAATATTGACGAACATATTACTCCTTTCCAGTTCCGTCAAGGGTGGAACCGTATTCTTGTGCGATTGGAAAATGGCGGAGGAGGAGCGTGTGGTTTCAGTTTCTTAATTATCCCACAAGAGTAAGATGACACACGTTGGCCGGCTTATAGAAGGTGAACTACATCGACAAGGATTGTCTGTCACTTGGTTTGCAGAACAGCTTTGTTGTGCGCGGACCAATGTGTATAAAATTTTCAGGAAATCAAGTATTGATACCGAACTCCTTTTGCGAATTTCTGATATCTTGCAATATGACTTTTTTCAATGTTACTCAGCGTGTTTAAAGAACAAAAAGGAAATGATGTAGTTGTGGATACATCATTTCCTCCTCTTTTATAATTTTAGTTTTGTACCGATTGTCGTTTTCTTTTTTGTCCGAAGGTATTGAACCGATACGCAATATATGCCATAAAATATACGTTAGATGTACTGGATTCTCTGTCGGTGATAGAATTCTCGGAAATGGAACGTTCCGAACTTTCATTCTCACGAAGTATATCATATAGGTGAAATCGGACGGTTGCCTTTTTCTTCTTGAGGAAGCTTTTCGATATTTGTGCGTTCCATAGGGTGCGGTTAGTATCATTTTTACCGCCATATCCTCTTTTTAATCTACAATTGATATTGGATGAGATTTTTATATCCCAAGGTAAGTTTAAGTTTGCTTCAGTTCCGAATGTATAATCAAATGTTTCCCGTCGGTTCTCTTTTTTGATAGAATGTTCTGATTTTCGATATCTGACTTCTGCAGATAACTCAAAGTCAATCAGATCGCTACGGTAGCTCCCTTTTAAGCGTTCTGATAAAAAGAGGTTAGTCGTATTACTTTTAACTGCATCTGACTCTTTGTTGAGCACAGTGAAACCGACAGAGTTGCCGTAATTTGTATTGGTGTGTGTATTTACTGTGAATTTTTTGTTGGATAATGGAGTACTGAAGGTAAGCGAACCGTTTATTCGCCAGTTCCCGTTCACATTAGTCGGTTGGGTAGTCTGTCCTCCGGTATTTTCGTCATATGTGACAATACGTGTTGTACTATTCATTGTATTATTATAGGAGAGGTTAGCATTCAAACTGCGGGATGTTTCAGTAAAGTAAGTATTAAATGTAGCTGATATGTTGTTATTGAATGATGGTTTAAGTTCGGGGTTAGCTAGCCGTATGTTTAAAGGATCAGAAATATCTTTTTTTCTATATAAGTCGGTCATACCGGGTTGTGCCGTTCTCCCACGATAGTTTATTTTTAAGGTTGTTTGTTTAGAGAAGGTATACTTAAAGTTTATGGTGGGGGAGTAGTTTATTGCATTTCTGGATAAATACTCAAAGGTCGTGTCCCGCATATAGCTTTTATTTGTCGTTTTTTGTGCCTCAACTTCTATACCTATATTATAAAAATAGTTGGTGCGGATAGTACGGAAAAATATGCCGGTTTGGTGGGTGGAATATTTATTTTTGTAGCAATCACTGTGCGCTGTGTCAGGATATTGACTGTATGTATCTTCTTGTTTATCCCAGTCATAGGCATATTTTTCAGAGAGTGAGGAACGGTGTTGATAGCTATAATTAATTTCGATAAACCGATTGGTAAATACAGGTTCCATATATGTTATCTGAACTTGATATTTATTGTTTTTGTCAAGTTTTTCAATCCATTGGTTTAAAGTTTTTATACTATCACCATACTTCAAGTAATAAGTATTCGAAAGACTATACCGATCGGAATTGCCGTCATCCAGATCGTAATAAAGACGTAAGGCGATGTTTCTTCCTTTGCTATTTAATTTGCGGTTTAACTGCAAAGAGCCATTGGTGGAGAATCTGTCATTCGTTTGGTGGTTTGTGGCTTCTTTCCGGTTGATAGGAGTTGACTCGTTGTTGAGCGTTTCTGAGAAGTTGCCTGAATTGGAGTTTCCTTTGGAAAAATTAAATGTCGGTCGATACATAATAGTGGTGAGGCTGTCTAATTTCCATTCGAAACGAAAATTAGCGGAAATAGCACTTGTCTTTCCATCGGATTGGTTGTTCTGCAGGGAAAACTGAGAAGTGTTGTCTGACAAAAAAGATTCTGTATGACGCTTGCTCCATGAATCGCGTTTATTTTCCCGGACTTCAATACTACCTCCATATTTGAGTTTCTGAGTATTCTGAGAATAGTTGGCACCTATTCTTTGATTGGAATTAATTCCATTGTCGTTGGCGGTACCATTGATTGATAAGTTCATTTTGTTTTTGAAACGATTGGCCATTCCTTTTGCCCTATAATGGTCGTCATTTCCATATCCTGCTTCAAAGTTACCATTCCATCCTTTTCTCATACTTGGTTTTACGCGTAAGTCGAGTACCATTTCTTCTTTACCGTCATCTACTCCGGTAATACGTGCCATGTCTGATTTCTTTTGGTACGTTTTTAGTTGATCTATCATATCGGCTGGCAGTTCTTTTAAAACCGTATTGGGGTCGTTAAGGAAGAATTCTTCTCCGTTCATCATGATTTTTTTGACTTCCTGACCATTAATGATTAATTTCCCTTCTTCGTTTATTTCGGCTCCGGGTAGCTTTTTGACTAGTTCTTCCAATGCAGCACCTTCACTGACGCGGTAAGCGGAAGTATTATATGCGGTTGTATCACCTGTGACGACAACAGGCGGGGCTTGGGCTACAATGACGGTTTCGTTAAGAAGTACAGCATCAGGTTTCAACTCTATTTTGCCTAGTTGAACAATAGTCTGGGTTGTGTTTATTTGCAGGGGCTTATATTCGGTAGCGAAGCCTATGAAAGAAATTTTTAGCAAAAAACGTCCCGGGAGAGTTGTGAGTGAAAATTTTCCCTGTTCCAAGCTGGAAATGCCTTTTACATAATTACTGTCGGGCAAGGATAACAGTTGTATGGTAGCTTGCTCAACAGGGAACTGTGTGTCTTTTTCCAGAATACTCCCCTGTACTGTGACACGTTGAGTCTGTGCTTGAATATAAGCAGTATTTATGTATGATATAATTAATGTTATTAGTAGTATAAAAGTCGTTTTATTCATAAGGTCTCCCGTTATGAGGTGTTTTAGTGTTTATGGTATTTCTTGCAAATATCTTGATTTTTTCTGTAAAAAGAGTTCATAAAATGATAAATAAAGTTCATTTGAACGATATTCATACCCTTTTGACTTATTTGAGGACCTTTGTTTGCGCATAATACCTCATCTTTGCACCGTACTCAGTTTTCAATAGGTATTATTTTAGTTTTTAGGAACACTTGGATTATTTTCAAATTCGCTGTCGGTTTAATGGAAACATTAGCCGATAGTGAATTCTCTTTATTAAGTATGAGATATATCATGAAAACAATAGATAGAAAATGAAGAAACCTTTATTGTATTTACTTATTTTAGTAGTGGCTGTTCTTGGCAGCTCATGCTCTCAATCTTCGGAGGGCACATTTGAAGTGGGGAAGAATACTTTCTTGCTGAATGGAAAACCGTTTGTTGTAAAAGCGGCAGAGATTCATTATCCGCGTATCCCGAAAGAATATTGGGAACATCGTATTAAAATGTGCAAGGCACTGGGTATGAATACGATTTGCTTGTATGTGTTCTGGAATTTTCATGAACCGGAAGAAGGAAGGTATGATTTTGCCGGACAGAAAGATATAGCTGCGTTTTGCCGTTTGGCTCAAGAGAATGGAATGTATGTCATAGTGCGTCCCGGACCTTATGTCTGTGCGGAATGGGAAATGGGCGGCTTGCCTTGGTGGCTGCTGAAGAAGAAGGATATCAAACTTCGCGAGCAAGACCCATACTACATGGAACGTGTGAAACTCTTTTTGAACGAAGTGGGCAAACAGCTGGCTGATCTTCAGATTAGTAAAGGAGGGAATATCATTATGGTACAGGTGGAGAATGAGTATGGAGCATTTGGAATCGATAAGCCGTATATATCCGAAATCCGTGACATGGTAAAACAAGCCGGTTTTACAGGTGTTCCTTTATTCCAGTGTGACTGGAACTCGAATTTTGAGAATAATGCACTGGATGATTTGCTCTGGACTATTAATTTCGGTACGGGTGCTAACATCGACGAGCAATTTAAACGGTTGAAAGAACTACGGCCGGACACTCCATTGATGTGCAGTGAATTTTGGTCCGGATGGTTTGACCATTGGGGAGCCAAGCATGAAACAAGAAGTGCCGAAGAATTGGTAAAAGGTATGAAAGAAATGCTGGACCGCAATATTTCTTTCAGCTTGTATATGACTCACGGGGGGACTAGTTTCGGGCATTGGGGAGGCGCGAATTTCCCGAACTTTTCACCGACTTGCACATCGTATGATTATGATGCTCCTATCAATGAATCCGGTAAGGTGACTCCTAAATATCTGGAAGTACGGAATCTGCTTGGTAACTACCTGCCGGAAGGTGAAACCTTGCCGGAAATTCCGGATTCGATACCGACTATAGCTATTCCTACTATTAAAATGACTGAAATGGCAGTCTTATTTGATAATCTGCCTCACCCCAAAGAGAGTGAGGATATCCGGACAATGGAAGCTTTTGATCAGGGATGGGGTAGTATTCTGTATCGGACTTCATTATCCGCTTCTGATAAAGAACAGACATTACTGATCACAGAAGCTCATGACTGGGCACAAGTCTTTCTGAATGGTAAGAAACTGGCTACTCTGAGCCGTTTGAAGGGGGAAGGTGTAGTAAAGTTACCACCATTGAAAGAAGGTGACAGACTGGATATCCTGGTGGAAGCAATGGGAAGAATGAATTTCGGCAAAGGTATTTATGACTGGAAAGGTATTACCGAGAAAGTAGAACTGCAATCTGATAAAGGAGTTGAACTGGTGAAGGACTGGCAGGTATATACTATTCCGGTAGATTATAGTTTTGCCCGTGATAAGCAGTATAAACAACAGGAGAATGCTGAAAATCAACCGGCTTATTATCGGTCGACGTTTAACCTCAATGAGTTAGGGGATACATTCTTGAATATGATGAACTGGAGTAAAGGTATGGTATGGGTGAATGGCCATGCGATTGGTCGTTATTGGGAAATCGGACCTCAACAGACCTTATATGTACCGGGCTGCTGGTTGAAGAAAGGAGAGAATGAAATCATTATATTGGATATGGCTGGTCCTTCAAAAGCTGAAACTGAAGGTCTGCGTCAACCAATTCTGGATGTACAACGTGGTAACGGAGCTTATGCTCATCGTAAGATGGGTGAGAACTTGGACTTAACAAATGAAACTCCTGTTTATCAAGGGATATTTAAGTCAGGCAATGGTTGGCAACATGTGAAATTCGGTAAGAAGGTGGAGACTCGTTTCTTCTGTCTGGAGGCTTTGAACGCCCATGATGGGAAAGATTTCGCGGCTATTGCAGAATTGGAGTTGTTGGGCGAAGATGGTAAACCGGTATCCCGTCAGCATTGGAAAGTGATTTATGCCGATAGTGAGGAAACGGATGCCGCGAACAATATTGCAACAAATGTTTTTGATTTGCAGGAATCAACATTCTGGCATACCAATTATTCCTCTTCCAAACCTGCATTCCCTCATCAGATTGTGATAGATCTTGGTGAAGATAAAGTTATTACGGGATTCTCTTATCTACCCAGGGCTGAAGCCGGTAAAACGGGGATGATTAAAGACTATAAGGTATATTTGAAGATGCAACCGTTTAAGATATAATGTTTGAGATTTTTAAGAAAAGGTTAATTATTTATTAGTTTGTTCATTAAGTTATGAAAATCAGAAAGCGACTTTCACGTGAGTGAGGGTCGCTTTCTGATTTTCGTTCGAAATAAAATAATTCTTGTGATGGTTAAAACCCTAAGAGGAAGTATATTTGTTCTCTCATCTGAGATGATTTATATAATTAACTAGTGTATAAATGATGAAAAAAAATGGGTTTAGCCGATGCGCTGAGATGTACATCGGTCGTTTACGAAAAGAGGGGCGCTATTCTACTGCGCATGTGTATGAAAATGCACTTCTTTCTTTTAGAGGGTTTTGTGGCACACCTACCGTGTCATTCGGACAAGTAACCCGCGAACACTTACGGTGTTACGGGCAGTATCTTTATGAACGTGGCTTGAAGCTTAATACGGTTTCGACGTATATGCGTATGCTGCGTAGTATTTATAATCGTGGAGTAGAATCGGGGAGGGCTCCTTATGTTCACCGGTTGTTTCACGGGGTGTATACAGGAGTGGATGTCCGTCAAAAGAAAGCTTTGCCGGCAACTGAGTTGCATAAGCTTTTATATGGAGATCCTAAATCGGATATTTTACGGCGTACACAGGCGATTGCTGCTTTGATGTTTCAATTCTGTGGTATGTCTTTCGCTGATTTGGCACATTTGGAGAAGTCGTCTTTAGACAGGAATGTTCTTCATTATAATCGTGTTAAAACGAAGACTCCGATGAGTGTGGAAATACTGGATACTGCTAAGGATATGATTTATCAGCTTCAAAACAGAAAACCAGCTCTGCAAGATTGCCCTGATTATCTATTTAGTATTCTGAATGGTAATAAAAAACGGAAAGATGAAAGTGCTTATCGGGAATACCAGTCTGCCCTCCGGAATTTCAATAACCATTTGAGAGGACTGGCAAAGGCTTTGCATCTGACTTCTCCTGTCACTTCTTATACCATTCGCCATTCGTGGGCTACCACTGCGAAATATCGCGGAGTTCCTATTGAAATGATCAGCGAATCGTTGGGACACAAATCAATCAAAACAACACAAATCTATCTTAAAGGCTTTGCTTTGAAAGAACGTACTGAAGTAAATAGAATGAATTTATCTTACGTGAAGAATTGCTTGGAGAAAAGTGTAAATAATATAAAGTATTAGTAGTCAGTATATATACGTGTATGTTACTTCTTAGGTAACGGAAATAATAATGGCGCAAAGATAGACAAAAAAATAAATAACAAGCAAATAAACTATCCTTTTTTTCTTTTTTGATTTAAAAATAAGATAAAAATAGCCTAGAACATGAAAGAACCCTTTTCTTCATATTCTAAGATTTTTACGTCCCATAATCAAAGGAATTTCACCCTACGCTTAGACTGAGCCTCCTTTAGCAACTTGGTATGTCCTATTTTTCGTATTTTAAGAGATTTCTCCCTTCCCCTGTGTTTTCCGTTACCTAAGAAGTAACAGAAAAAAGAATGGTAAAAATAGAGGATTTATGAATCAAATTGGGGTAAGGTCTCTATTTAGGAATATACATAGATAAAAAATGAAACAAACTGAAGCTATTTTGGGGGATATGCGATTTATTCCATTAAAGGGTGTTGTATTAATTCTGATTCTCATCTTGACAACAAGCCGGGTTCATGCACAATATGCTCTTGGGGCAACTGGGCAGATGATGATACCTACAGCCGAGATGCAGGAAACAGGAACCTTTATGGGAAGCGCAAACTTTCTTCCTGAAGAGGTTACGCCTAATAAGTTTAACTATCCTACCATGAACTACTCGGTAGATATGTCTTTGTTCTCTTTTGTTGAACTGACTTACCGTATGACGTTACTCAAAATGCGAACGTATAATGGCAGAGTCGGTTATCACAACCAAGATCGTTCCAATACTATCCGTATCCGTCCATTGAAAGAAAGCCGTTATTTCCCTGCTGTGGTAATTGGTGCAGATGACCTTTTTACAGAAAAGGCTACTCAGTATTGGGGAGATTATTATGGTGTCTTAACTAAGACATTTGGTTTCTGCAAGGGGCATCAGTTGGCTGTTACAGCAGGCTGGTATTTTCATCAGGGCAATCAACCGGCTTTTAAGAAAGGCCCTTTTGGTGGTATTCGTTATACTCCTGCTTTTTGTCGTGAGTTAAAATTGATGGCAGAGTATGATACCAATGGATGGAATTTGGGTGGAGCAATACGTTTTTGGAAACGTTTGTCTGTCCATGTGTTTACACGCGAATTTACTTGTGTTTCTGCCGGTTTGCGTTATGAATGTACATTAATACATTAAGAAGATGAAAAGAGTATTTAGTATACTATATATTATATGTTGCTGCACTTTGGAGAGTGCAGACGCACAATCTGCTGGGATATCTGAAGTCCTGAAAGAATTGCAAATGGAAAATATTTCTGTAGTACAGAAGCAGGATACGATTACGGCAGCATTTGAGACTTCCGTATATAGGGGATCTTATAATGGTATAGGCATTGCAATACGTCGCCTGATCACTCTTCCGGAAGTAACTACATTACAATTGGTCATATTGGATAATGCTTTGCCGCAACTTTGTATCACTTTGCCTGCGAAGCTGATTGAGGATTATCAATCGGGAAAATGTGATTTGGATGGAGTTTACCGTAATATGCAGATGACTACTTCCACCAAAACTGCAATGGAGGCCTTAAAAGGAACAAAACGAGAGTCTACTACTTTTGGGAAAGTGGATGTAGTGCTTTATCCGGGTGTGATGTTAGTTAATAATGTTACTTACAAATTATATAAAGCAGCTTTTGAATTGCAACCGGCTGTAGAAATGCAACTTTGGAAAGGTGCTTCATTGAGGCTGCAGGTTTGCTTGCCTATCGTCAATAATGAGCCGGGCAAATGGGATTGCATCCGACCGGGGTATTTGACATTGCGCCAGGAATTTCGTCTGGATAATCATTGGAAGGGATACCTGACTGGTGGAAATTTCTCGGATGATCGTCAGGGACTTGCAGCCGGTATCGGTTATTTTTCTTCTGACGGTCGTTGGACAGTAGAAGGAGAAGGTGGTATAACCGGTTCGTCTCATTTATATGGCAACGACTGGGGAATGAGTAAATGGAAAAGAGTGAATGGGCAGCTCAGCGTAGGTTATTTCATTCCACAAGTGAATACTCAATTGAAAGTTAGCGGTGGACGTTTTATATATGGAGATTATGGGGTATGCGGAATTCTTTCACGTTACTTCGGTGAATATGTCGTGGGACTTTATGGCATGTATACAGATGGAGAAACAAATGCCGGATTTCATTTTTCGATTCCATTGCCGGGTAAGAAGCGTAGTCGTCACGCGGTACGTGTGATGCTTCCGGATTATTTCGCTTTTCAATATGACATGCGTAGTGGGAATGAATTTGCTCGCCGTGCTTTGGGGGTAAGCTATAGAACCGAACCGAAATCTGCTGAAAACAGCCGTTTCTGGCAGCCGGATTATATCCGTTACTATTTGATTCGTACCAATGAAAAGACAAAACTTAAATAAGAGTTGATATTAGTAATTTAAACAAAAATTGAACAATTATGAGAAATTTAAAATGGTTGTATGCATGCTCTTTGGCGATAGCCTTCGGTGTGTTGTCTTTTGTAACAGTTTCCTGTCATGATGATGACGATGAACCAAAGCAAGAGCCAGGTGAAGTGATTGAAACTCCCGCTCCGGTTGTTGAGTATTACATTATGGGTACTGTGACGGATGCCGGGAAAGGTGTGTCTGGTGTTGATGTAAAAATTGGTACTGAGACAATTAAGACTGACAAAGATGGTAAGTTCTCTGTAACAGAGAAGAATGTAGGTAAGTATTCTGTAGAAGTTGCTCCTAAAGGTTATCTTGCTCAAAGTACTTCTGTAGAAATTGCTGCTAATGCGGAAAATCGTAGTGTGGTGACTGTTGCTGTGGCTTTGACTAAGCAAAGTGAACCTACGACTGTAGAAGTTGGAGAGAATGGTAATACAGAAGAGGTTAAGGTAGAAGATAAGAGTGCTTCGAATGAGGAAGTTAAAGAACCGGGTACTGTTGAACCGGAGGATGTGAAAGAAGATCTTCCTCTTGTAACTCCTGAATTAGAAATCCCAGCTGGGGCAATTCAGACAGAAGGTAATGAAGACGTTCTGGAAGGTGGTAATGCTGAAGTCAGTGTAACTACGTATGTACCAGCCCCAGAAACTGTGACTACAGAAGTGAAGAAAGAAGAAGAGAATAAAGAAGTAGAAAAGACCATACCTTTGGCGGCAGCACACTTTGAACCTAGTGGTTTGACATTTGCAAAAGACCACTATCCAACTATTTCTATTCCTAATCCTATTCCTGGCTTGACTTTCGCTGATGATATGGTACTTACTTATTTGGAGAATGGAAAGTGGGTTCCACAAACAGAGGACATTAATAAAGTTGTTTATGATGAGAAATCAGGTAGCTACACAACTAAAGTTAAGCATTTCTCTTCCTATGCTATGGAAAATAAAGTCACTAGTAAAGTTAGTACTGAAAATGTAGTGAAGAGTGAGATTTTAGGACAGGCAAGTCGTGATAACAGTGAAAATCCTAAAGCTGTAACAGGAATTGCATTGACTTATAAAGAAAAGTCGGGTTGGGAATGTAAAGATGCGGATATTAAAGCGGCTGTAGAAAAAGCTTTGTCAGGTGCAAAACCAGAAACAGTTAATGCTATGGTAGCTTTCTTCAAAACTCGTTTATACTCATTGATGGGATCGGCATCAGGTATTACAGAAACAACTCGTACCTATAATACTGTAAATGTGAACGGTTATACAACAATGACTTATACTTGCTATGCCAAGACTCGTACTACTACATTGTCGACCACAGTGAAGTATAATAATAAGGATGTGAAGATTTCAGTAATTGCAACACGCTATACCGGAACTGATCATCAGTATAAGACAGTGACTACTAATCCTACTCATAGTGGTGGTAAGGGTGGAAGTAACTAATAAATAATTAAGATCATAAAAATAACCCTTTTTTAATAAAACCCTTTTTTATAAACCCTGTTGGGCAATAATCATATGGGATATGAGGAGGAAGAGGTCACTGTGAAGTGGTTTCTTCCTTTTCGTTTATGAGATATATGGATGTTTGTTGAATGTTCATTTTAGACAGAATTCTACTAATATAAGTTAATGTTTATAATTATGATTTGTATCCTGTAAATAAAGCCTATCTTTATCACCCAATACAACATAGGACAAATAAAATGTCATGAGCATAATTATTAAGAACCTTAATAAGATCTATCCAAACGGAAATCATGCCTTGAAAGATGTCAATCTGGAAATACCTGCAGGGATGTTTGGCTTATTAGGACCCAATGGCGCCGGCAAATCTACTTTAATGCGTATTCTTGTAGCCCTTATGGAACCAACTTCCGGGCAAGTAGAAATTTGCGGTTATGATTTAATGAAGCAGCGGAAAGAAATACGCGGTATTCTGGGGTATCTTCCTCAGGACTTTCGTTTTTTTGCCAAATACAAAACGTATGAGTTTCTTGATTACGCGGCGCGTCTGTCCGGTATGACCCATAGCAGGCAGAGAAAACAGGCTGTGGATGAAATGCTCGAAAACGTAGGGTTGTTCGATGTTCGCGAACGATATGCCAATAAATTATCGGGAGGTATGAAGCGGCGGTTAGGAATTGCACAAGCGCTGATACATCATCCTAAGGTAATCATTGTTGATGAACCTACTACCGGACTTGACCCGGAAGAACGTATTCGCTTCCGTAACCTTCTTTCGGAGGTCAGTGAGAACGACGTGACTATTATTTTGTCTACTCACATTGTCGGTGATATATCCAGTACCTGCAACAATATGGCGTTAATGAACCGGGGACAAGTTTCCTTCAACGGTTCTCCGCAAGATATGCTGAAATTAGCCGAGGGTAAAGTGTGGAGAATCAGGGCTGCGGGAGATCAGTTGCATGAGATCGATAAAAAATATCCGGTGATCTCCACGATTCCATCGGGGACAATCTGGGAAGTACAGGTGGTTGCCGATAAAGTAGAAGGATACGAAGCGGAACCATTTCCCCCTAATCTGGAACACGCCTATGTATATTATATGGAGAATCAATTAAACCTTTGGACAAACGACTAAACACGATATGCTGATATGACCTTTATATCTAATATACAATCGGTAGCAAAATATGAAAGTAAATTATTAATCAGAAGCTGGTTCTTCAGAGTATTCACGGTACTCGCTGTAACTATCATTACTTTTTTCAATTTCCAGTTGTTCGTATCGGAAGATAGCGGAGGCTTCTGGATTGCTACAGCCATTCCATCGAACATTCCTTATCTAATTTTACTGTTGCTAAATACAGGGCAGGCTGTTATTGCTATCTTTCTGGCATCCGACTTCCTGAAAAGAGATAAAAAGCTGGATACATCAGAAGTCTTTTATGTCCGTCCATTAAGCAATGCTGAATACGTCATCGGTAAGATTTGGGGAAATCTGCGCGTCTTTTTGTTGCTGAATCTCATTATTATGGCTATTACGGCTGCATTCAACCTGACATTGGGAGAAGTGGACTGGATGGCTTACTTGCTTTATTTTCTGTTGATCAGTGTCCCTACGCTGATTTTCATCATCGGCCTGGCTATCTTTCTGATGCTGGTATTGAAAAATCAGGCACTGACATTCGTTTTATTGTTAGGATATATCGGACTTACCGTTTTCTATATTGAAGATAAGCTTTATTATCTTTTCGATTATATGGCTTATAGTCTTCCTTTGGTGAAGTCCAGCATTGTCGGTTTTTCCAACTGGGAGGTGATTTTAAATCATCGTGGCATCTATTTTCTTGCCGGACTGGCGTTTGTCTTTTTCACGATTTCCCTGTTCAGGCGTCTGCCGAATTCATCACACAGTAATTATCCGTGGCTGGTTATTTCTTTTTGTACTCTCATGTTAGCTTTCGTATGCGGTTATTGGCATATACATTCGATTTTATATCAAAGTGATATACGCGCTACCTATACGAAGATCAACAACCAATATGTTTCTACTCCGAAGATGTTCATTCATGAATATGATCTTTCTGTAGAGCAGCATCCTGAAGATTTTCTGTCGGAAGTAACTGTGAAAGGAGTGGCATTGGACTCATCTGCCGTATTCACCTTCTGTTTGAATCCGGGATTAACCATTCATTCCGTTCATTCGGCCGGACAGCAACTCAAGTTTAAACGTGACAAGCAAATAGTATTGGTGGATTTCGGCACGAAGCATGCCAAAGGCGATACAATCTCTGCAACATTCAGGTATGACGGACAGATAGATAACTCATTCTGTTATTTGGATATCCCTCCCGAAGTGCTGCAAGCTTCCAATAAAAAGTTTCTGTTCAACATAGACAAGCAGTATAGTTTTCAGACGAAAAATTATCTGATGCTTACCCCTGAAACTTATTGGTATCCCCGTGCAGGAACAAGCTATAGTGATAAAAATCCTGACTGGCAGCAAACTTATTTCAGTAATTATCGCTTGAAGGTCAAGCCTCTACCGGGGTTAGTTCCTCTTTCTCAAGGGGAAGGAAAGTGTGATGAAGAAGGAGTGTATTCGTTTAAAGGAGATTATCCGTCTCAGACACTATCGTTGGTCATAGGTGACTATCAGCAAAAAAGTGCTTATGCGGACAGCATTCTTTATAGCGTTTGGCATTTAAGGGACCATGACTATTTTACTGCTTCGTTTGATTCTATTCACGATACCATTCCCTGGCTGATACGTAATGTGAAAGAGCAACTGGCACGGCAATATAAACTGGATTATCCTTTTAAGCGATTTTCTATTGTAGAAGTTCCTGTGCAATTTGCCAGCTATGAACGTGCCTGGTCGCAAGCGCAGGAGACAGTACAACCTGAAATGGTATTGTTCCCCGAAAAAGGAGCTATATTCTGGGAACTGGATGTGAAGAGGCAGGTGAAGAATCATATCCGGTGGTCGGGAAATAATGAAATCAGTCTGCAGGAAGCCCAGATGCGGACTTTTAGTAACTTTGTCTGGATGTTTTTGCAGACAGAAGGCGATTATAACTTTTCGTCGGGTAGTAGAGGACGGGGAAATCTTTCGTCTACGGCAAATCCTTATTTCCTTTTCCCGCAGATTTATAATTTCCGTTACAATATTTACTCTTCGGAATGGCCTGTTGCCAATCGGGCTATTGAGCTATATCTGCAAAAGAAGTCGGAAAATGAAGGATGGGAACGTCAGATAAATGGGCTTAGTAACAATGAAAAGGCCAACCTGCTGCTGGAAAAGCATACGTTCAAGGAGTTGCTGGCTGATGTGGAACAGCGTAATCTGCAAAATAATATCGTAGGACTGGAGGCAAGCCGTCTTTTTGCCCGGTCAGAAATAAACATGGGCGTAGATGCTTTCCGGGATTCACTATATGCGATGTTGAAGCGTAATACATTTCTGAACATAAAGTTCGAAAATATGCTGGATACTCTGGGAGAAATGAGCCGGACGGATCTTTATTCATATTTGAAAGAATGGGAACAGTTGACGCCTCTTCCTTTTTATTCGATCGGAGAGCCCGAACTGACCAAAGTTGTCAATAAAGGAGGAGAAGAATTCTTTGTCTTGAAAGTACTGGTGAGCAATAACTCGGATTATGACGGAATCATTCAGATGAACGTTCTTCAAAATGGCTGGTGGTATCAACCGATGGAAGATCCTAGAGCCAGAAAAAAGGTAGAGATAGCTGCCCATACAAGCAAAGAATTTGTTTCTGTCTGGGAAGAACAGATACGTGATGTGGAAATCAATACGATGGTTTCCGGCAATCTTCCTTATATGATACGGCAATCCATTGGTAATGTAAAACAAGAACGGAATAAAATAGTCAAGGACACTATCTATACCTTGCCGGAATCATCCTTAGAAATGCCGGGAGAGGTTATTGTGGATAATGAAGATTCCACTCTCTTTGTACTTTCTACCCCTGCTGTCGTAGGACTTCTGCCTAAATGGCTGGATAAAGTGGAGGATACTTCCTTTAAATATTCGGGCATATCCTGGTGGCGTGCACCTTTACAATGGACGGCCACCACCAATGCTAAATATTATGGTAAATATATCCGTTCGGCCTATGTGATTAAGAGTGGAGACGGCAGTCAGACGGCTACATGGAAAATTCCTGTGCCGGAAGCCGGTCAATATGAGCTTTATTATCATGTATTCAAGGATGATGAGCTGCGATGGAATGACCGCCTTCAGGGTGAATATCATTTCAGGGTGGCATACGACAGTGAGATGGAAGATGCCTATATCAATCTGAGAAAAGCCAATGAGGGTTGGGAACAACTCGGTACTTACTATTTTAGTGCCGATACGGTTCGTGTCATGCTGACGGATGAATGTAAGCTGCGCTCTGTGACAGCCGACGCAGTGAAAATAGTGAAACGATAATTATTAAAACAGCAAACTATATGCAAAGTGACTTACTACTATTAAAAAGAATGCTGCTGACAATCGTAACTTTTACGGGAATTGCCTTGACATCACAAGGACAAATTCCTTTAACGATTGACAAGGCAATGGAGATTGCGCAGGAGAACAGTCCTTCTCTTCGCCGTTCCTACATGAATCTGGAGAGATATAAGCAGAATCTGCTGGCGCAGAAGGCTTCATTAAAATCTCGATTTTCATTAAATCTGAATCCGGTGGACTATAACAAGAACAGGCGTTTCGATAATCGTCTGTCACAATGGTACACGAATGAAACATTCAATACCAGCGGGACCTTTCAGGTCGATCAGCCCATTCTATGGACAGACGGTACAATTTCTTTAATCAACCGTTTTGGCTGGCAGGACAACAGCTCCATTATAGAAGGCGATAAAACTAGTAACCGGGCATTCAGCAATGACCTCTATCTGCAATTGACTCAGCCTATTTTCACATACAACAAGCGTAAAATGGAACTCAAGCAAATAGAGTATGATTATGAAAATGCCAATATCAGTTATGCTTTGCAGCAACTGAATACGGAGAAAAGTATAACCGATCAGTTCTATTCTGTCTATATGGCACAGAGTAATCTGGAAATCAGTCGTGAAGAACTGGTTAATGCCCAGCAAAGTTATGATATTATCAAGAATAAGGTAGAAGCGGATTTAGCAGCGAAGGACGAACTCTTTCAAGCGGAACTGAATCTGGCTACGGCACGTTCGTCTGTAGACGAAAGTCAGGTGAATCTGGAGAATGCGAAGGACAAACTCAAACAGACTCTCGGAATGAGGCTGGATGAAGATATTCTCGTATTTGCGGAAGTGGAGATTAAACCGATTCAGGTAAATCTGGACCAGGCCATATCGCATGGATTGGGTTCGCGTCTGGAACTGCGTCAACGTGAAATAGAGAGCAAGGAACTTGAGTTCGATATGATTAAGACAAAAGCGCTGAACGAGTTTAAAGGAGATGTATCCATCTCTTTCGGATTGATAGGAGATAATAGCCACCTGAATAAAGTCTATAATAATCCGACACAGAATCCGAGGGTTTCTATCAGTTTTGCTGTTCCTATTTTCGACTGGGGTGAAAAGAAAGCAAGGATTAAAGCACAAAAGATGGCCCAACGGATTAATGAACTCGAGTTTCAAGAGGATAAAGTGGATATCGAGCTGAATATTCGTCAGGTATGGCGTAACCTCGAAAACCTCCGGACTCAGATTAAGATCGCCGAGCAAAATGTACAGAATGCACAGTTGACCTATGATCTGAATCAGACTCGTTATCGGGAAGGTGACATAACCGGTATGGAAATGAGCCAGTTCCAGACTCAGCTTTCGAATAAGAAGATTACTTATACGCAGGCGTTGATTAATTACAGAATAGAATTACTTAATCTTAAAATCCTTTCATTGTATGATTTCGACAAGAATATGCCTCTTGTTCCTATGAAAGACATTATTGATAAAAAATAAGCAGACCATGAAACAGTATCAAATTTTTATTGCATCTTCTTTGTTAACAACCTTATTGTTAACCGGCTGTGGCAACAAACCACAAAACGCACCCAATAATATTGCAACTCCGGTATCTGTCGTGGAGCTGAAGAAAGGTTCTATCAGTAAATTAATAAATACAACAGGAACAGTGCAGCCGACTTACGGTGCATCTCAGAATGCGGAAATGAGCGGATTTTATAAACTTCAGACTAATCCGAGAACCGGAAAACCTTTCAAAATGGGAGACAGGGTAAGTAAGGGGGAACTGATAATCCGTCTGGAAGACAAGGAGTATGAAAACGGAATCGCTATTGACGCTAAAAAACTAAGTCTTGAAATTGCCGAACAGGAACAGTCAAAGCAGAAAGCTCTCTATGAAAAAGGAGGGGTGACGATGAGTGAAATGCGGAATACGGAAGTAAAAGTAACGAATGCCCGTTACGATTATGAAAACGCAAAACTCAATCTGGAGAAGATGAAAGTGAAAGCTCCGTTTGATGGTGTGATTGTTGATTTGCCTCACTATACGGCTGATACAAGAGTGGAGCAGGGAAAGGCTATGGTGAGTCTGATGGCTTATGATAAAATGTATATGGATATCAATCTGCCGGAAAGCAGCATTCGTTATGTCAAGGAAGCGCAACCGGTATATATTACTCATTATACCATCCCCGGAGATACTTTAAAAGCGAGAGTCGGTGAGTTGTCTCCTGCAATCAGTACGGAGACACGTACTTTTAAAGGAAAGATTCTGATTGATAATGACCAACTGAAGTTGCGTCCGGGTATGTTCGCCAAAGCAGATATTATCGTTGACAGAGCTGATAGTTCTATCATTATACCTAAAGACGTAATCTTGTCCAATCGTCGCCGGAAATACGTATATATCGTCGAAAAGAATACGGCAAAGATACGCAATCTGCAAACAGGTCTGGAGGATGAATATAATATCGAAATTCTATCCGGACTTAATGTAAATGACAATTTGGTAGTGAAGGGTTTTGAAACACTGAAAGAAGACGCCAAAGTCAAAATCCAAAAGTAAATCATGGATGCGATATATGACCGCATCTTTTGAAAATAGGAAATACTTATGAAGAATATAATCAAATTTGCAGTAGGCAATCCGGTTACGATTTGTATGGTAGTATTTGCCCTCTTATTGCTGGGAAAAGTATCATACGATCAGTTGAGTGTGGATTTATTGCCCGATCTGAATAATCCCCGCCTGTTTATTGAATTAAAGGCGGGTGAACGCCCTCCCGAGGAGATCGAAAAGCAATTCGTTAAAAATATGGAGTCTATGGCGATCCGGCAGAGTGATGTTACTCAGGTTTCTTCTGTGATTAAAGCCGGGACGGCACGAATTACTGTAGAGTATACCTGGACAAAGGACATGGATGAGGCTTTTCTTGATTTGCAGAAAGCCATGAATCCGTTTGCCCAGAACAAGGATATCACTGAACTGAAGATTACGCAGCATGATGCGAACTTGTCTCCGGTAGTTTTGGTGGGAATGTCTCATCAGAGTATTACAGATATGGCGGAATTGAGGAAAATTGCCGAAAGCTATATCCGTAATGAGTTGATTCGTCTGGAAGGTGTGGCTGAAGTTACGCTTTCGGGAGAAGAAGTCAGCACTCTTACCATTCAGACTGATCCTTATAAACTGGATGCTTTTCAACTGAAAATAGAAGATATCGCTTCGCGCATCGAATCGAACAATCAGAGCATATCCGGGGGACGGGTCAGTGAACTGGGATTACAATATCTGGTGAAAAGTTCGAGCTTGTTTGCTTCAGAAGATGATTTTGAGAATCTGATTGTCGGATACAAAGCGATACAACAACAAGAGGAAGCATCCGGAAACAATGCTACGGGTACAGCAACCGCCAACAGTAATAAAGCTCCTGTTTTTTTGAAGGAAGTGGCGACTGTGCAGTTTTTGAACGCTCGTCCGGAGAACATTGTACGGATTAACGGGAAGCGTAGTATCGGACTGTCTATTTATAAGGAGATGCGCTTTAATACTGTAAAAGTGGTGGATGAGGTAACCCGCCAATTGGCAGTGATAGAGAATGCATTGCCCGGTTATCATTTTCAGGTGATTTCGAATCAGGGTACTTTTATAAAAAGTGCGATCGGAGAAGTAAAGAGCAGTGCTGTTTTGGGTGTTATCCTCGCTATTGTAGTCTTGTTTGTATTCCTTCGCCGGATGGGGACAACACTGATTGTCAGCCTTGCTATTCCCATTTCGATTGTGGCTACTTTTAATCTGATGTTCTTCAACGGACTGTCACTGAATATTATGACATTGGGAGGACTGGCGCTCGGGGCGGGTATGCTCGTAGATAATGCCATTGTCGTCATAGAAAGTATCTTCCGAAATCAGGAGAAAGGATTGAGTATCAAAGAGGCTGCTATTAACGGGACAGCAGAAGTTGCCAATGCGGTAATTGCTTCTACTCTGACTACTATTGTCGTCTTCCTGCCGATTGTTTATCTTCACGGAGCTTCGGGCGAACTGTTTAAAGATCAGGCATGGACGGTAACTTTCTCACTGGTCTCTTCTTTGTTTGTGGCTATCCTGGTGATTCCGATGTTATATATCCAGCTTTCCGGCAAGAAGATTAAGCTGGAAGAAGTGAAGTCCATTCGTATTACGGGATATAGCAGAGTGCTTCGCAGGCTGATTCAGCGACGTTGGCTGGTGATCGGTATGGCAGTGTTGCTTCTTATCGTGACTGGGTTACTGACTCCGTTTATCGGAACTGAGTTTATGCCCCGTGCGGAAAGCAAGACGTTTACGGCTGTAGTCAAAATGCCCGAAGGTACACAGATGGAACGTACTTCCGCTGCTGTAGGCAATTTGGAAGAATTGTTATATACCATTGTTGGCGGTGATTCTTTATGTACGGTATACAGCCATATCGGAGAGGGAAGTGGTTCGGAAAATGCGATATTTGAAGGAGAAAATACAGCAATGATGAAAGTGATCCTTTCACCGGAATGTACACTTTCACCGGAAAAGGTGATTGCGTCTTTCGTGGAATCGGCCAAGAATCCTGACGGACTGGAACTGACGATTCAGCAGGATGAGAATTCTCTGAGTTCACTGTTAGGAAGCGAAGGGGCTCCTATTGTTGTGGAGGTCAAAGGAGAGGAGTTGGATGAGATTGCTCAGTTGACTGAAGAGGTGAAGGAACGGATGATTGGTGTAAATGGAATCTATGATGTTATTACTTCCGTGGAAGACGGTGCTCCGGAAGTTGTGATCTCGATTGACCGTACGATAGCTGGTATCAATAATCTGAGTGTGGCTATGGTAATCGAACAATTGAAGCAGCAATTAAGCGGTAAGGAAGTCGGTAAAATGGAATATCGCGGTGAGATGCGTGATATCGTCATAAAGGTGCCGGATATCCCGTTGAGTTCTCTTGGTGCTCTTGTCATCAAAAGTGGAACACAGGAATTTGTATTACAAGAGATTGCTACCATTACTCACGGACAAGCGCCCAAGGAGATTCTGCGCCGCAATCAAAGCCGTATCGGTAAGGTGATGGCTAATATGGATGCGAGTAAATCACTGGATAAAGTAGCAGCCGAAGTGCGTGAAACGGTGAAAGGTATTGAATTGCCTGCTAACTACAGTATCACAGTGACAGGAGAAGAAGAAAAACGACAAGAATCAATGAACAGTCTGTTGTTTGCTCTGATGCTTTCTGTTGTACTTGTCTATATGGTGATGGCTTCCCAGTTTGAATCCTTGCTGCATCCGTTTACGATTTTGCTGACTATTCCTCTGGCTGTAGTAGGTGCTATCTTACTTTTCTTCATTACCGGAACCACTATCAATATGATGGGAGTCATCGGTATTGTCATGCTGGGAGGTATTGCCGTCAATAATTCCATCATTCTGGTAGACCGTATCAATCAGCTTAGTCAGGCAGGAATGGAGTTGACTGATGCCATTGTAGAAGCAGGGCAACAGCGTATCCGCCCGATCATCATGACTACTTTGACTACGATTCTGGCCATGCTTCCGATGACATTCAGTTTTGGTGAAGGTGCATCTTTACGTTCACCGATGGCTATAGCTGTGATCGGAGGATTGATAACTTCTACTCTGATGAGTTTGATGGTTATTCCTTGTGTCTATTATGTCTTGGAGAATATCAAAAGACGTATAAATCGCCGAACTAAAAACAGCTGAAGATGAACTTTTTACTAAATAGGAGAATAACGATTTGTATGCTGTTTATTGCACTCAGCCTGCTGGGCTATGTGTCGTATAAACAACTTCCGGTGGAGTTGCTGCCCAACGCAGAACTTCCGGTTCTGTTTGTCCAGGTGTCGTCACAGCAGGATATGGACCCTTCGTATGTAGAGTCGGAAGTGATTATTCCACTCGAAGGAGCGGTCAGTGCGATAGGTGGAGTAGACAAACTGCAATCCTACATTGACAGGAGGCAGTCCAGCATACAGATTGACTTTAAAAAGAATATCAACTTCAAGATGACCAGTCTTAAACTGCAGGAGAAAGTGAATGAAATCGCAGCCTCCCTGCCGACCGGTTTTACCGTACAGGTACAGAAAGTGGATATTGCTCAGATGAATAATAACTTCATGGTGCTTCAAGTGCGTGGTACGGGAGGAACCGACCGTGTCCGGAGTCTGGTAGACGAGGATGTTCGTTCTGATCTGGAGAACATAGATGGAGTAGCTTCCGTCAATATCTACGGAGGACGGCAGAAAGCCATTGAAGTGCGTCTGAATCCGGAGGCTTGCAAAGCTCTGAACCTCACAGCTTCCAAAATAAGCGGTTTGCTTTCGCAGAATACCCAGGAAAAGACATTTGTAGGCTTCGCAGATGAACCCGACAGCAAGAATTTTGTCCATGTCAATGCGATGTATACCAAAGTCTCTGATTTGGAGAATATAGTTGTCGCTCCCGGTCCTATTCTGCTGAAAGACGTGGCAACCGTCTTTTTTGACTTGAAAGATGAAACCACTTATAGTCGTGTGAATGGAAAAGAAGCCGTCTCGGTTGCTTTGATCAATGATTCACAGGCTAATCTGATTGAACTTTCACACCGTGTATCCGATGTGATTGAAAAGCTGAATGAGAAACTGGCTCCGCTCGAACTGGAAATTGTCATTCAGGAGAACAAGGCTGAAACCATGGAAAATAATATCAACCAGATTATTAATCTGGCATTGGTAGGGGGATTATTGGCTGTGTTCGTTCTTTGGCTTTTCCTGAAGAATATGCGGCTGGTGTTTTTTATCGCACTTTCCATACCGATTTCTGTCTATACGGCTTTCAACTTCTTCTACGCTTTTGGTATCACTATCAATAGTCTTACCTTGGTAGGAATGGCGTTGGCCATCGGAATGCTGCTGGATAATAGTGTCGTGGTGCTTGAGAATATTTATCGTTTGTCGGGAAACGGCTATACGCCCGAACGTTCGGTAACGCAGGGAACAAAAGAAGTGTGGCGCTCCATTGTGGCGGCTACCCTGACTACCATTACTGTATTCCTGCCGTTCGTTTTTTCTGATAATTTCCTGATAAAACTGATCGGGCACCATATCGGAGTATCCATTATATCAACTTTGACGATCTCGCTGTTTGTAGCTTTACTTTTTATACCGATGATTACTTACCTTCTTTTGAAGAGTAAGAGTGGGAACAGTGTCGTTTATGAAAAAGTATCGATCGTTCAGCGTCCGATGCAGGTCTATCTGGTCTTATTGAAGACTTGTATGCGTAATCCGGGAGTGACAGTCTTTGGAGCTGTGATCTTGCTTTTTGCAACGTTGATTTTGTCATTGACCTTGAATGTGCAACAGATGAAAGAAGTTGCTTCAGACCGGTTCAACATCAGTGTCGTGATGCCTACCGGAAGTACGCTTGAAAATACGGATAAGATTGTAAAGGTACTGGAAGAACGTCTGGAGGATTTTCCGGAAAAGAAAGATCTGATTTGCCGTATTCGGGAAAAAGAGGCGACTCTGACACTCGTTTTGCAGGAAGATTACACAAAGATCGCCAAACGGAAAATAGCCGATATAAAAGCGGATGTGCAGACTAAAGTTGCCAATATCAATGGTGCGGAAATCTATGTTTCTGATGCTATGGGAGGCGGAGGAGATAACTCGGCTCTGAGCAGTCTGGGCGGATTCATGCGTTTGTTGGGCATCGGTGACAACAGTGAACGGGTGGTGATCAGGGGATCTGATTTCGAAATGATGCAGATGGTGGCAGAGGAAGTGCGTTATTTGTTGGACGAACAGGATTTTGTACAGCATACTCATGTTTCGTATACTCCCCGTCAGGCGGAAATAAATCTGAACTTTGACCCTATTCTGCTGACTGCCTATGATATTAACCGTGGCAATATTACCACCGGATTAACTGCGCTTAATAATGAATACTCTTCCGAAGCTACTTTCAAGGTGGGAGAGGATATTTATGATATTATTATCCGTGACGAAATACCGGAAAAGGAAACTGAAGAAGAGGCACAGGAAAAAGCTCAGAAAGAGAAAACTGTGGATGACTTGCGTGCTATCCGGATAGAAAATGCCAATGGCGGTATGCACAATCTAGAAGATATATCGTCTCTGAATTATGGACGTGGGCGTTCGCGCATCATCCGTGTCAATCAAGATAAGCAGATTGAGGTATACTATGCTTTTCCGAGAGATGTTCAGTCTTCGAAAGATTTATTGGGAGGATATCGTTCCGATATCGACCAGTTGATTGCCAGTTATAATCTTCCGTCCGGAGTCGCTGTGCAGGTATTCCATGAGGAGGATGAATTCGGGGATTTCAAATTCCTTATTCTGGCAGCTTTTCTTTTGATATTTATGATCCTTGCTTCAGTCTTCGAATCTGTAGTGACGCCTTTTGTGTTGCTTTTTACCATTCCGTTGGCTGCTATCGGTTCTTTGCTGGCATTATTGCTTTCGAGCAACAGTCTGATGAATGCGAATACTCTGACAGGGTTCCTTATTCTGTTGGGAGTAGTCGTCAATAACGGAATCATTCTGATAGATTACGCCAACATTTTGCGTAAACGGGGATACCGTCGGAACAGGGCGTTGATGACTGCCGGTATGTCACGTATTCGTCCCATTCTGATTACTTCCATCACCACAATTGCTGCCATGCTTCCGTTGGCTATGGGAGATACGGAGTATGCAGGGGCTATCGGTGCACCTTTTGCCATTACAGTGATAGGCGGACTTTTCTTTTCCGCCATGCTGACGCTGATTTTAATTCCGACAGTTTGTATGGGACTGGAAAATGTGCTTCAGTGGTACCGTTCGTTATCGCGTAAACTATGGACCATTCACCTGATTCTTTTTGTGTCCGGTGTAATCTGTATCTGGCTATACACTGACGGAATCCTTTGGCAGTCAATCTATCTGGTAGCACTGATTGCAGGCATACCGGGGATGACATACTTTGCGCAAACTAGTCTTCGGAGAGCTAAGGCGGAGGTTATCAATCCGGATGAAGAAATTCGTATTTCTGTCCGCAATCTGGTTAAGATCTACGATTGGCCTGGACACATCAGCCGTCAGTGGAACAGTGGTTTGCAATTACGCAAACGTCTGGGATTGAGCAATGAATACCATTCTCTGAAGGACTTTATCAATGTGCTATGGCAGTTTGGTATCTTACTGTTTGCCATTTATTTCACCTATTTCTTCATTCATAACAGGCTTTGGATATTCCTGTTCTCGTTCGCTATTTATGCAGCGATACTGTATTTGTGGAGAAAGGTACGTTCCTATTTATATTATCGATACGGAGATAATCGGGTAACAAAGATCGTAAACCGGGTGATATTCTGGAGTCTTCCTCCCCTTATCCTGTTTCAGTTATTCCGGAAACTGGATAATAACGGGCTGGTCATCATGATCGGATTGTTATGGCTTGTGGGTATTGCCATCTATGTCACTTCCCAGTATCTGTATGATCATGATGTAAATATTGAGCGTGTCACCGGACGATTTGCAGGGCTTCGCCGTTCCTATTTCCGCATGGTGAAGAGTGTTCCTATGATTGGAAAACGACGCAAACCTTTCAAAGCATTGCGTGGAGTGTCATTCGAGATTCAGACAGGTATGTTCGGACTACTGGGACCCAATGGGGCAGGTAAATCGACCTTGATGCGTGTCATCTGTGGTATCTTTGAGCAGAGCTATGGTAGTATCTGGATCAATGGTCTGGATACACGTATCTACAGAGAAGAGCTACAGAGTCTGATAGGTTTCCTTCCACAGGAATTCGGAACTTATGAGAATATGACTTCGTGGGAGTTTCTGGATTATCAGGCTATACTGAAAGGGATTGTAGACGGTGAGTTACGAAAGGAGCGTCTGGATTATGTACTGAAAGCGGTACATATGTACGAGCGGAAAGACGAAAAGATAGGTTCTTTCTCGGGAGGTATGAAACAGCGTATTGGTATTGCGCTTATTCTGCTTCATTTACCGCGTATCCTGGTTGTGGATGAGCCTACAGCGGGACTCGACCCTCGCGAACGTATCCGTTTCCGTAATCTGCTGGTAGAGTTGAGTAAGGACCGTATCGTTATTTTCTCCACTCATATCATTGAGGATATATCCAGTTCCTGTAATCAGGTAGTGGTGATCAATAAGGGTGAACTGAAATATTTCGGTGATCCTTCGGACATGGTGGAAATGGCTAACGGGAAAGTATGGCAGTTTAATATAGATAAGACAGAATTTGAAAAAGTACTGGACAAATCGTTGGTAATACATCATATTCAGGAAGGCGATACGATTCGGGTGCGCTATCTTTCTGTCGGACAGCCTTATGAAGGGGCTGTAGAGGTAGAAGCTAATTTGGAAGACGCTTATCTCTGTCTGCTGAAGAATATGAATTAAAAAGAAAAGAAGGATATGACATTCAAACAATTGATACAACTGTTGCCTAAAGTAGTCAGGTATAACCTGAAGATTATATTTGCCGGGAAGTTTTTCTGGTTTCTGCTGGCTGCATTTGGCTTTTTTGCTCTTTTCATGTTTCAGAATGCCTGGAAACGGGAGGAGATTAACGAGGGACTCATCTATAGCATCCTGATGTTTCCGTCTATGCTGCTTATTTTCTACCCGGCTGTATTCGGCATTCAGAATGATGAAGATAGCCGGATATTGGAGATTCTCTTTGGAATCCCCGACTATAAGTATAAGGTTTGGGGCGTGCGGTTATTGATGATTTATGTGGCAATTTTTGTTATTCTGATTATCTTTTCATACATAGCCATTTTATTGCTGTATCCGGTCAATCCGCTTGAGATGGCATTACAGTTGATGTTCCCGATACTCTTTTTCGGAAATATGGCTTTTATGCTGTCTACCATTACGCGGAGTGGAAACGGAACTGCCGTATTTATGATTATTATAGGCATTGCATTGATGTTCTTAGGTAAGCCGGATTCTTTCTGGAACGTTCTGCTGAATCCTTTTCGTGTTCCCGATAATGTTCATCCGATCATTTGGGAGGGAATCCTTATCAAAAACCGCATTTTCCTTTTATCCGCCAGTTTAGTCTGGATGATGGTCGGATTACTTTATCTACAGAAAAGGGAAAAGTTCGTATAACAGCAGATTAGGATGCTGAATATTCTCAAGTGTTCTTGCTGCGATGAGAAAAAATTCTCACTATGATGAGAAAAAAGTCTCATCGCAGTGAGAATTTTTTCTCATCATGGTAAGTATAGTCCTATGTATGCGGGAACAGAAATAGGGAATCAGAAGTAGTATCCCAGATTCACATAACAGCTTCCTTTATCAGTCTGATTGGAATATCCGAACGTAATCTCCAATGGACCGAAAATACTGTCCATACCATATCCGGCACTGATACCAAACAGTTGTTTCCCTTTCAGAATTTCGAAGAAGTGACTGTCCGTCAAGCCATAATTACCTGTCAGAGTGAGATAATGAATGCTTCCCATCCGTTGTCTGAGTTTCACGGATGCAATCATGATAGAATTGTCCATCAGTTCCATATTGGTCACACCGGCAAACGGCAGTTGCTGTGGAATGTAGAGTCCGTATACTTCGCCGCCAATGGCATTTTGCAAGGGATAGGCGATGTCTTTTCCAATCAGAACACGACCATAGATGGATGGAATGATAGAAAAACGTCGGGTTACGGGAACTACGCTGGCCCATGAACCGCTCAGTGCGGAGAACGGGGCGTGATCATTATACTGAGCCATATTATCGGTGTAGAGTGAATAGGCAGCTTTGAATTCAGTTCCTTTGGAAGGGAAATATCCCTTGTCGAATGTACTATAGTGTACCTGAGCGAAATAACTCAGGAAATGTTCGGATTCTACATCCAGTCCAATGAGTTCCGGTTTCTTGAAAAGAAAATCTTTGTATTTATAATATTCGAAACGAAGTCCGAGTCCGAAGCGGAGGTTTTTGTACCAGACATCCGAAAAGCCAAATTCAGCTAAATGATACTTGTAAGTAGTGTTATAGGCACGTTCACCTTCATCATAGATGTTGATGTCATTATATTGAAACATATATGAGAAATTGAAATTGCGTTGCTGCATCGGTTCGAGAGTGTAATCGATGCGTGCGGCATATCGCTTTCCTAATCGGCCGGTCAGGGATAATCGGGAAGGAACATGAGTTTTGAGATCCGCTGTGGCATTAATCAGCAGGGATGCTATTTCTTCCGAGTCGAAACGGATGCCTAGATTGATTCTTTTCTCATATTTTTCTTCTAACAAGAAATTAAGGTGGTACCCTTCGGGAGTGTCGGTAAGTGTGTAGCTGGCGCTTGAGTAAGAATGACTGCCACGCAACTGATACACAGCTTGTTCTATCTGCTGAGTGGTAATGTTACTGTTCTCTTTGAGATTACACTTCTTCATCAGCCATTTTTTGTCATCAGCCTCTACGCCGGAGAAAGATATATCTGTGACGTATACTGTCCGTGAATTGGAAAGAGAAGAGTACGGTCCATGTTGTTTGGGGACATAATTGTCCGGTATACCGATTTCTTTTTTTAAGGCAATCAGGGAATTCCACTGTGCACGTGCGGCTTCTTCGCCCCGACGCATCAGAGAATCGATGGCTGCCGGAGTGAAGCTGGCGGAAGAAAATCCGTCTACATTTACCTTGATATAGGTATCAGTGAGTTCTACATTCTTTTCATGATTGGTCTGGCAAGTGAGATCAACAATCTGCCCCAATATGTCCGGAGCGCTGTTGAGTTTGTCGGCACTTTTCAGCGCATTCTGAACATCGACTCCGATAATAATATCGGCTCCCATTGCTTTGGCCACATCTGCCGGATAATTATTGACAATTCCACCGTCTACCAATACCATACTGTCTTTGCGTACCGGTGTAAATACACCAGGGATGGCCATACTGGCACGCATGGCAGTAGAGAGTACGCCATCATGGAATATGATCTGGTCTCCATTGACTACATTGGCCGATACACAAGCGAAGGGGATCGGTAACTTATTAAAATTGATCGAGTCATGGTAGCCCATTGTCAGATCAGAGAACAGATTGGCAAGATTCTGTCCTTTGATAATTCCTCCGGACATGGCAGCTTTCGGATTCTTTGTAAAAGGAAGCGAAACAATGTATTTTGCAGAGCGTTCGCGTTCGGTGAGCGACATGGCACTGCGTTTGATACGATCGCTCAAAAGGAAAGTCCAGTCTTGCTTGCGTACCATACTGTCCAGTTGTTCCGGAGTATAACCGATGGCGTAAAGTCCACCGACTATAGATCCCATACTAGTGCCTACTATATAATCGATCGGAATGCCTGCTTCCTCGATGACTTTCAGTGCTTTGATATGTGCCACTCCTTTGGCACCGCCGCCACTGAGGACGACGCCGACCTTCTTCCGTTGTTCCTGAGAATAAACAGAAAAAGGTAATATCAGGCACATTGCAAAAACTAATGTTGAAAAGATTTGTTTTTTCATTAGGACATGTTATTGTGTTGATGTACAATATAACTACAAATGTAGGGGATAAATTGTTTAGTTGATGAAACAAGAACTATAAAAAATGTTCTAAAAGTCGGAAATGTGGATAAATTCTACACTTTAAGGATGTTTTCCACACTTCTGTCTTCAAGAGGAAAAACGTAATATGTTGATAATAAATAGATAAGATAAAACAGGATATTTTGGTATGTGTATTGCATAATAGAGTGTAGAACAAACATAAGTTAAATTAAATAATAAGATTCGATATGAGATTATTCTTTTCGAAACATGAGTTGAAACTGAGGAGAAAGAGAACCATTGCTGCTGTAGTATGTATGGTAATTGTGTTGGGAGTGTATTGGATACTGACACGACCTCAGAAGGCTGCACCGGAAATGCCGACAGTGATTGTTGAACCGGTTATAAAAGACGATGTAGAAATATTCGGAGAATATGTGGGGCGTATCCGTGCCCAGCAATTTGTCGAAGTACGTGCCAGGGTAGAAGGCTATCTGGAAAACATGCTTTTTGCCGAAGGCACTTATGTAAATAAGAATCAGGTCTTGTTTGTGATCAATCAGGACCAATATCGTGCGAAAGCCGACAAAGCGCGGGCTCAGTTGAAAAAGGACGAAGCACAGGCATTGAAAGCTGAACGTGACTTGAAACGTATCCGTCCGTTGTACGAACAAAATGCCGCTAGCCAGCTGGATCTGGATAATGCGGAAGCAGCTTATGAAAGCGCTGTTGCGACAGTAGCGATGAGTGAGGCGGACTTGGCGCAGGCTGAACTCGAGTTAGGCTATACTATCGTTCGTTCACCTCTTGCCGGACATATCAGTGAAAGAAATGTAGATTTGGGAACGCTTGTTGGTCCGGGAGGAAAGTCTCTGCTGGCTACAGTAGTAAAAAGCGATACCGTATTGGTCGATTTCAGTATGACGGCACTCGATTATCTGAAAAGTAAAGAACGTAATATTAACCTCGGTCAGCAGGACTCTACCCGTTCCTGGCAACCGAACATTACTATTACTTTGGCGGATAATACCGTATACCCCTATAAAGGATATGTTGATTTTGCGGAGCCGCAGGTCGATCCTCAGACAGGTACTTTCTCCGTACGTGCAGAGATGCCTAACCCAAAACAGGTATTGCTTCCGGGACAGTTTACCAAAGTAAAACTACTTTTGGACGTACGTGAAGGAGCCATCGTGGTTCCGATGAAAGCTGTTACCATTGAAAAAGGCGGAGCTTATATTTATACAATGCGTAAAGATGATACAGTAGAGAAACGTTTTATCGAGTTAGGACCCGAAGTGGGGAATAATGTCGTAGTGGAAAGAGGACTCGCTGTAGGAGAGACAATTGTTGTAGAAGGTTTCCATAAGTTGACCCCGGGTATGAAAGTACGGATCAGTCAGCCGGAAACGGAGGTGAAGGATACCACTATGGTGGCAGGTGATTCTACAACAGGAATGAAGAATAACGCAAAAGGAGAATAATCAATGAAAGTTAGTTTTTTTATAGACAGGCCGGTATTTTCGGCTGTCATTTCCATCGTGATTGTGATTGTCGGAGTCATCGGGCTGACCATGCTTCCGGTGGATCAATATCCGCAGATCACGCCTCCGGTGGTAAAGATCAGTGCGTCTTATCCGGGTGCGAGTGCGCTTACCGTGTCGCAGGCGGTGGCTACTCCGATTGAACAGGAAATCAATGGTACGCCCGGTATGCTTTATATGGAATCGAACAGTTCTAACTCTGGTGGCTTCTCGGCAACAGTTACCTTTGATGTATCTGCCGACCCGGATCTGGCTGCTGTGGAAATTCAGAACCGTGTGAAGCTGGCTGAATCCCGTCTTCCGGCGGAAGTGATTCAGAATGGTATTTCCGTAGAGAAACAGGCACCCAGTCAGTTAATGACACTCTGTCTGACTTCTACCGATCCTAAGTTTGACGAAATTTACCTGAGCAACTTTGCTACGATCAATGTGCTCGATGTGATTCGCCGTATTCCGGGGGTAGGACGTGTATCTAATATCGGTAGCCGTTACTATGCCATGCAGATATGGGCAGAGCCTGATAAGCTGGCTAACTTCGGATTGACTGTGCAGGACTTGCAGAATGCCTTGAAAGATCAGAACCGTGAATCGGCAGCCGGTGTATTAGGTCAGCAGCCGGTACAGGGACTGGATATAACGATTCCTATCACTACTCAGGGACGTCTTTCTACAGTAGGGCAATTTGAGGATATTGTGGTACGTGCCAATGCCAATGGTTCCATCATCCGGCTGAAGGATGTGGCACGTGTATCCTTGGAGGCTTCTTCATACAATACCGAGAGTGGTATCAATGGTGAGAATGCAGCGGTACTCGGTATTTACATGTTGCCGGGTGCCAATGCAATGGAAGTGGCCGAGAATGTAAAGAAGGCGATGGAAGAAATCAGCGAGAATTTTCCGGAAGGATTGAGTTATGAGATTCCGTTTGATATGACAACGTATATCTCCGAGTCTATTCATGAGGTATATAAGACCTTGTTTGAAGCATTGGTGCTGGTTGTGTTGGTAGTGTATCTGTCTTTGCAGAGCTGGCGTGCTACGTTGATTCCGGTGGTAGCGGTACCTATTTCCCTGATTGGTACTTTCGGATTCATGCTGATTTTTGGTTTCTCTATTAATATATTGACCTTACTCGGGTTGATTCTCGCCATCGGTATCGTGGTCGATGATGCGATTGTAGTGGTGGAAGGAGTGGAGCATATAATGGAAACGGAGAAGCTGAGTCCCTATGAGGCGACAAAGAAAGCGATGAACGGATTATCAAGCGCATTGATCGCTACTTCACTGGTATTGGCGGCTGTGTTTGTTCCGGTAAGTTTTCTGAGTGGAATTACCGGGCAGCTGTATCGTCAGTTTACGGTAACTATCGTGGTATCTGTACTGATTTCTACTGTGGTTGCTTTAACGCTGAGCCCTGTGATGTGTTCGCTCATTTTGAAACCGGATAGTGGCAAGAAGAAAAATATAGTATTCAGAAAGATCAATGAGTGGCTGGGTATCGGAAGCAATAAGTATGTAGCTGCCGTCACCCGTACTATCAAACATCCTCGTCGGGTTTTGAGTGCTTTTGGTATGGTATTGATTGCTATTCTGTTGATTCACCGGATTATTCCGACCAGTTTCTTGCCGGTAGAAGACCAAGGATACTTTAAGATTGAACTTGAACTGCCGGAAGGAGCTACATTGGAGCGAACCCGTGTAGTAACGGAACGCGCGATTGCTTATCTGGAGAAGAATCCATATATAGAATATGTACAAAACGTGACCGGAAGCAGCCCGCGTGTAGGGAGTAATCAGGGGCGTGCCGAGCTGACCGTTATTCTGAAACCTTGGGAAGAGAGAAAGAGCACCAGTATTGAAAAAATTATGGATACGGTAGAAAAACATTTGAGAGAATATCCCGAATGTAAAGTCTACCTGTCTACTCCTCCGGTCATACCGGGACTGGGCAGCTCCGGTGGTTTTGAAATGCAGCTGGAAGCTCGTGGAGAGGCTACTTTCGATAATTTGGTAGATGCGGCAGATACGTTGATGTATTATGCTTCCAAACGTAAGGAGCTTACCGGTTTGTCTTCTTCCTTGCAGTCTGAGATTCCCCAGCTTTATTTTGATGTGGACAGAGACAAAGTGAAAATGCTGGGAGTACCTTTGGCAGATGTGTTTTCTACGATGAAAGCGTATACAGGTTCGGTGTATGTGAATGACTTTAATATGTTCAACCGTATATATAAGGTGTATATTCAGGCGGAGGCTCCTTATCGGGAACATAAAGACAATATCAACCTGTTCTTTGTGAAAGCTTCTAACGGAGCTATGGTACCGTTGACTTCTTTGGGTAATGCCTCTTATACAACAGGACCGGGAAGTATCAAGCGTTTCAATATGTTTACTACTGCCGTTATCCGGGGTGCTGCCGCACAGGGATACAGTTCCGGTCAGGCAATGGAGATTATGGAGCAGATCGCCCGTGACCATCTTCCGGATAATATCGGACTGGAGTGGAGCGGACTTTCTTATCAGGAGAAACAGGCAGGCGGTCAGACAGGTATGGTCATGGCATTGGTGTTCTTGTTCGTCTTCCTTTTCCTTGCCGCACAATATGAAAGTTGGACAGTGCCGATTGCTGTATTGCTATCTTTGCCTGTAGCAGCTTTGGGAGCCTATCTGGGAGTCTGGGTATGCGGACTGGAGAATGATGTCTATTTCCAGATCGGATTGGTAATGCTTGTCGGGCTTGCCGCCAAGAATGCCATTTTGATTGTTGAGTTTGCCAAAGTGCAGGTAGATAAAGGTGAAGACTTGATACAGTCGGCAATCTATGCAGCGAAATTACGTTTCCGTCCTATTCTGATGACCTCCCTTGCGTTTGTATTGGGAATGCTTCCGATGGTATTGGCGAGTGGTCCGGGTTCGGCTAGCCGACAGGCGATTGGTACGGGCGTATTCTTCGGAATGATATTCGCTATCGTATTTGGTATCATTCTCGTGCCGTTCTTCTTTGTGATGGTGTATAAAACAAAGTCGAAAATCTTAAAACATAAGAAATAATGAAACTGAATAAACTATATATTGCTATACTACTGTTTGCAGGAATACTGACTTCCTGCAAAGTAGGCAAGAGCTACGTCCGTCCTGAGCTTCATTTACCCGATAGTCTGGCTCAACATCAAGATACGGTTAGCTTTGGAGATCAGGACTGGGAAGAAATATACACGGATTCTACACTTCGGAACCTTATAGACCGTGCTTTGGAACATAATAAAGATATGTTGATAGCGGCTGCCCGCATCAAGGAAATGGCAGCTCAGAAACGTATCTCCACTGCTGCCTTGCTTCCGGATATTAAAGGTGAAGTGACTGTCGAGCGCGAGCTTGAAAATCATGGAGGAGATGCCTTCAGGAAGTCGGATACTTTTGAAGCTCAGTTTCTTGTTTCATGGGAACTCGACCTTTGGGGAAATTTACGATGGGCACGTTCAGCCAGTATTGCTGAATATTTACAGTCGATAGAGGCGCAGCGTGCACTTCGGATGACGATTGTGGCAGAAGTGGCGCAGGCTTATTATGAACTGGTGGCATTGGATACGGAACTCAATATTGTCAAGCAGACTTTAAAAGCCCGTGAAGAAGGTGTTCGTCTGGCACGTATCCGTTTTGAGGGCGGACTGACTTCGGAGACTTCTTATCGCCAGGCACAGGTTGAGTTGGCTCGTACAGCTACATTGGTTCCTGATTTGGAGCGTAAAATATCGCTGAAAGAAAATGATATTGCTTTTTTGGCCGGAGAATACCCTAACCGTATAGCTCGTTCCCGCCTGCTTCAGGAATTTAATTTTCCTGAAACTCTTCCGGTAGGAATGCCTTCCACTTTGTTAGAACGCCGTCCCGATATACGCCAGGCGGAGCAGAAGTTGATCGCTGCTAATGCCAAAGTGGGAGTAGCATATACAAATATGTTTCCCCGTCTTGCTCTGACAGGAGGTTTTGGAAGTGAGAGCACGTCCTTGTCCGAACTTTTAAAATCTCCTTATGCTGTTATGGAGGGGGCGTTGCTGACTCCTATCTTTGGCTGGGGAAAGAACCGTGCTGCGTTGAAAGGCAAAAAAGCGGCCTATGAAGCAGAAATACATAGTTATGAGAAAACGGTCCTGACGGCTTTCAAAGAGACACGTAATGCGATTGTCAACTTTAATAAGATAAAAGAGGTGTACGCACTTCGTACCAATCTGGAACGTTCGGCTAAGAGTTATATGGATTTGGCGCAGTTGCAATATATCAATGGAGTAATCAATTATCTGGATGTTCTCGATGCCCAGCGTGGTTATTTTGACGCACAAATTGGTTTGAGTAACGCTATTCGTGATGAACTGATCACCGTAGTACAACTGTATAAAGCACTTGGCGGTGGCTGGAAGCAATAGCCTCTGTAACTATGCAGCGAAATAAAATGAGGGCTTCTCTTTCATAATTCGAGGAAAAATGCGAAATTTGCAACGCTTTTCAAGTTTGACAAGAAACTTACTAACACCTTTAAATAAAAATAAAGAAAATGACTAAAAGTGCATTGCAAATCGCAAGGGCTGCTTATCAGCCCAAACTTCCGAAAGCATTGGCAACAGGAGCCGTTAAAGCTGTAGCAGGTGCTGCTACTCAATCTGTAGCCGATCAGGAAGCTATCAAAGCATTATTCCCTAACACGTACGGAATGCCGTTGATTACATTCGAAGCGGGTGAAGCTGTTCAACTTCCTGCTATGAACGTAGGTGTAATCCTTTCCGGCGGACAAGCTCCGGGCGGACACAATGTAATCTCTGGTTTGTTCGACGGTATCAAAAAGCTGAATCCTGAAAGTAAGCTGTACGGCTTTATTCTGGGTCCTGGCGGTCTGGTAGACCACAACTATATGGAACTGACTGCTGACATCATTGACGAATACCGTAACACAGGTGGTTTCGATATCATCGGTTCGGGACGTACGAAGCTGGAAACTGAAGCTCAGTTTGAAAAGGGATTTGAGATCATCAAGGAATTGGGTATCAAAGCACTGGTTATCATCGGTGGTGATGACTCTAATACAAACGCTTGTGTGTTGGCTGAATACTATGCTGCCAAAAAGTACGGTGTACAGGTGATCGGTTGCCCGAAGACGATTGACGGTGACTTGAAGAACGATATGATTGAAACTTCTTTCGGTTTCGATACAGCTTGTAAGACTTATGCAGAAGTAATCGGTAACATCCAGCGTGATTGTAACTCAGCCCGTAAATACTGGCACTTTATCAAATTGATGGGTCGTTCGGCTTCTCACATCGCACTGGAATGTGCTTTGCAGGTACAGCCTAACGTATGTATCGTTTCTGAAGAAGTGGAAGAAAAAGATATGTCTCTGGATGATGTAGTAACATCTATCGCTAAAGTGGTAGCTGACCGTGCTGCACAGGGAAATAACTTCGGTACAGTATTGATTCCGGAAGGACTGGTGGAATTTATTCCGGCTATGAAGCGTCTGATCGCTGAGTTGAACGACTTCCTGGCTGCAAATGCAGAAGAGTTCTCTCAGATCAAGAAGTCTCATCAACGTGATTACATCATCCGTAAGCTGTCTCCGGAAAACTCTGCTATCTATGCAAGTCTGCCGGAAGGTGTAGCTCGTCAGCTGACACTGGATCGTGACCCGCACGGAAACGTTCAGGTATCACTGATCGAAACAGAAAAACTGTTGTCTGAAATGGTAGCTACCAAATTGGCTGCTTGGAAAGAAGATGGCAAATATGTTGGTAAGTTTGCTGCACAGCACCACTTCTTCGGTTACGAAGGTCGTTGCGCTGCTCCGTCAAACTTTGATGCTGACTACTGCTATTCTTTGGGATACACAGCTTCTATGCTGATTGCTGACGGTAAGACCGGTTATATGTCTTCTGTACGCAACACAACTGCTCCTGCTGCCGAATGGATTGCAGGTGGTGTGCCTATCACCATGATGATGAATATGGAACGCCGCCACGGTGAAATGAAACCGGTGATCCAGAAAGCATTAGTGAAATTGGATGGTGCTCCTTTCAAAGCATTCGCTGCACAGCGTGACCGTTGGGCTGTTGAAACGGATTATGTATATCCGGGTCCGATTCAGTACTTTGGTCCTACAGAAGTTTGCGACCAGGCAACTAAGACTTTGCAATTGGAACAAGCTAAATAAGAAAACTTCACCGGACTGTAGTAAGAAACAGTTGCAATGAAGAGCTCTTTCAGGCACGGATTACGCGGATTGACGCGGTTTTAGTTATACTATTTCTTAAAACCGTGTATTCCGTGTAATCCGTGCCTATCTATATCACTTTCATCACTCAAAGTAAATGTCGTCACGTAATAATCCGATTTCTGCTGTCCAAAAGAAAAGAACTGCTTCCACTACCCCAAAAAAGAGGACGGTTTCTTCTTCCAGGCCTTCCCGTGCTCCGAAAAAGGCACCGGTGAAGCAGCATTATTCGATGCCCGGTTGGCTTCGAAATATATTGGCTGTGGCAATTGTCGGTTGTTTCTCTGTGGTTTTCTATTATTTCTTTATACGTCCTTATGCTTATCGGTGGAAACCTTGTAATGGTTTAAAGGAATATGGAGTTTGTATTCCTTCCGGATATGATATTCATGGAATTGATATTTCCCATTATCAAGGAAAAATAGACTGGGGGAGACTTTTACAGAATAAACAGACGGCAACTCCTTTGCACTTCATTTTTATGAAAGCGACGGAAGGGGGAGATCATAACGATACTACTTTTCAAACCAATTTTGCTAATGCGCGTAATCATGGCTTTATTCGTGGCGCTTATCATTTCTATATTCCCGGTACGGATGCTTTGAAACAGGCGGACTTTTTTATACGTACGGTCAAACTGGATTCCGGCGACCTGCCTCCGGTTCTCGATGTGGAAGTGACCGGACGAAAAGAGAAAAAAGAATTGCAGCAAGGCATTAAGCGCTGGTTGGACCGTATAGAATCCCATTATGGGGTGAAGCCCATTCTTTATACTTCTTATAAGTTCAAGACCCGTTATCTGGACGACTCAATTTTCAATGCTTATCCTTATTGGATCGCCCACTATTATGTCGATTCGGTGAAATATCAGGGCAAGTGGGATTTCTGGCAACATACTGATGTCGGAAATGTACCCGGTATTAAAGAAGATGTAGACCTCAATGTATTCAACGGTACATTAGAAGAACTCAAAAAGCTGACGATCAAGTAGGATGATTGATCTGTCATACAACTAATCTCTTCTCTTATTTGTTATAATCGTATTATTACTAAAAAGATACGATTATGAACTTTGATATAGCTATTATTGGTGGTGGTCCTGCTGGTTACACAGCTGCCGAAAGGGCAGGGGCAAACGGGCTGAGAGCCGTTCTGTTTGAAAAAAAGGCAATAGGTGGGGTATGTCTGAATGAAGGATGTATTCCTACTAAAACATTGTTATATTCTGCTAAAATTCTGGATAGTATCAAGAGTGCTTCCAAATATGGTATTTCTGCCGAATCTCCTTCGTTTGATTTAACTAAAATAATGAGCCGTAAAGAGAAAACGGTGAAAATGCTGACTGGTGGGGTGAAGATGACCGTGAACTCTTACGGAGTGACGATCGTGGAAAAAGAAGCCTTTATAGAAGGAGAAGAAAATGGGTTGATCCGCATCATCTGTGACGGAGAAAGATATGAAGTGAAATATCTGTTGGTATGTACCGGTTCCGACACGGTTATTCCTCCGATACCGGGACTGTCGGAAGTTAGTTACTGGACGTCAAAAGAGGCTTTGGAGATCAAAGAGCTTCCTGAAACGTTGGTAATTATAGGTGGTGGAGTCATAGGAATGGAGTTTGCTTCTTTCTTCAACAGTATGGGAGTGAAAGTGTATGTTGTCGAGATGATGCCGGAAATACTGGGAGTCATGGATAAGGAAACCAGTGGTATGCTTCGTACGGAATATGCAAAGCGTGGAGTCACTTTCTACTTGAATACTAAAGTAATAGAAGTGAAACCTGACGGAGTCGTCATAGAAAAAGATGGAAAGACTTCTACCATCGAAACGGAAAAGATATTGCTCAGTGTGGGGCGTAAAGCAAATATTTCCAATGTCGGATTGGATAAGCTGAATATAGAACTTCATCGGAATGGGGTTAAAGTAGACGAATATCTTCAGACTTCTCATCCCGGAGTCTATGCGTGCGGTGATATTACAGGCTATTCTTTATTGGCGCATACGGCAATTCGGGAGGCGGAAGTGGCAATCAATCATATTTTAGGAGTGGAAGACCGGATGAATTATAACAGTGTACCGGGAGTCGTTTACACCAATCCAGAAGTAGCCGGCGTAGGTAAGACAGAAGAAGAATTGACCAAACAGGGCATTCCTTATCATGTTGCGAAATTGCCGATGGCTTATTCCGGACGTTTTGTTGCGGAGAACGAACAGGCAAATGGAATATGTAAGCTGATTCTGGATGAAACTGATCATATTATCGGTTGTCATATGCTGGGAAATCCTGCTTCGGAATTGATTGTGATTGCCGGAATAGCCATTCAGAAAGGCTATACGGTTGAGGAATTTCAGAAGAATGTATTTCCTCATCCTACGGTTGGAGAGATTTATCATGAGGTGCTTTCATAACACTTTTACAGATATTTATTTTCATCTGGCGGCAGAAGAGTATTTGCTGAAGCAGGGAACAGATCCCGTTTTCATGCTTTGGCAGGATACTCCTTCTGTAGTGATGGGAAAACACCAATCTGTATCGTTGGAAGTGAACAGGGAATGGGCGGAAGAGCAACAGATTCAAATAGCCCGTCGGTTTTCGGGTGGGGGAGCTGTATATCATGATTTGGGTAATGTCAATTTAACTTTTATCGAAACAGTGTCCCGCTCACCTGATTTCAGTCTTTATCTTCATCGGATACTGGATTTTTTAGAACAGATAGGATTGCCGGCAAAAGGAGATGAACGTCTGGGCATCTATCTTGATGGTCTGAAAATATCGGGGAGTGCCCAGTGCGTACACAAGAACAGGGTGCTTTATCATTGTACTTTGTTGTATGATACGAATCTTACCGCTTTAAACAAGGTACTGAATCCGAAGAGGAATATTGAGACGGGCGTGACATCGTCTATGTATGCTGTCCCGTCTGTCCGTAGTGAAGTTACAAATATCAGCCGTTACTTACCTATGGAAACGGTTGATCATTTCAAAGAGATACTTTTCGAATATTTTAGTCAGAAGGGATGTGCCGATACTTTCAGTGAGAGGGAACTGGAAGCAATCCATAAGCTTCGGAAAGAGAAATATATCTGCGAAGAATGGATCTTCAGTCGTTGAGTCCGGTTAAAAATACTTTAACTTAAAACTTTCTTTTTCAGCGGGTTGTTCTAATAGTTCAAGGTTGAATAATAAATTTACTGTCTATGTCAAGATTCGAAATAAAAATGCCTAAGTTAGGCGAGAGTATAACCGAAGGGACGATTGTCTCTTGGTCTGTGAAAGTGGGGGATGTCATTCAGGAAGACGATGTTCTCTTCGAGGTAAATACGGCGAAAGTCAGTGCGGAAATACCTTCACCGGTAGCCGGTAAGGTAGTGGAAATCCTGTTTAAGGAAGGAGATACAGTCGCTGTGGGTACAGTGGTTGCTGTTGTAGATATGGGAGGTGAAGAGGCATCCGATGAAGAAACTGCAAGTGGAAAAGAAACTGCAGAAAGCAAGGAGAATACTTCTTCTGATGCAGGTAAAGTATCTTCTCAGGTAGCAAAGGCTGAGGAACGCTGGTATTCTCCTGTTGTGATTCAATTGGCACGAGGTGCAAATATTCCGAAAGAAGAACTTGATTCGATACAAGGCACAGGATACGAAGGCCGGTTAAGCAAGAAAGATATAAAGGATTATATTGAGAAGAAGAAAAGGGGAATTTCGGAAGTTTCGAAGGCGGCGATACCTGCCGGTGCTGCACCTGCGGCTTCTACGACATCTTCTCCTGCATCGGTTTCCGTGCCCACTCCTGTTGCTGCACCGTCTGCTCCATCTAAACAAACACCTGCGGCTGCCAATATTCCGGGAGTAGAAGTGAAAGAAATGGATCGTGTCCGCCGGATTATTGCGGATCATATGGTGATGTCCAAGAAGGTTTCACCACACGTGACCAATGTAGTAGAGGTAGACGTAACCAGACTGGTACGCTGGCGTGAAAAGAATAAAGACGCTTTCTTCAGTCGTGAGGGAGTGAAACTGACCTATATGCCTGTCATAACAGAAGCTGTAGCAAAAGCATTGGCAGCATATCCTCAGGTCAATGTATCTGTTGACGGATATAATATTCTTTTCAAGAAACATATCAATATCGGTATTGCTGTTTCTTTGAATGATGGCAATCTGATAGTTCCTGTGGTACACGATGCTGATCATCTGAACTTGAACGGATTGGCTGTAGCTATAGACTCGCTGGCATTGAAGGCTCGTGATAACAAATTGATGCCGGATGATATTGACGGAGGTACGTTTACCATTACTAATTTCGGTACATTCAAGAGTTTGTTCGGTACGCCGGTGATCAATCAGCCCCAGGTTGCCATTTTGGGAGTGGGATACATTGAGAAGAAGCCTGCCGTAATAGAGACACCGGAAGGTGATACGATTGCTATCCGTTATAAGATGTATCTGTCCCTGTCTTATGACCATCGTGTAGTTGACGGTATGCTGGGAGGTAACTTCCTGCACTTCATAGCCGATTACCTGGAGAACTGGAAGGGCTGATAACAGATTGTTTCATTCATTAAGAACTTCATTAACTATGAAAAAGAAATATGATATAAAGACTACGGATGTTGAAACACTGAAAAAGTGGTACCATCTGATGACATTAGGGCGTGCTTTGGACGAGAAGGCGCCGTCTTACCAGCTGCAATCCTTGGGTTGGTCATACCATGCTCCTTATGCGGGGCATGATGGTATCCAGCTGGCTGTCGGTCAGGTTTTCACATTGGGAGAAGATTTTCTGTTCCCTTATTATAGAGATATGCTGACTGTGCTTTCTGCAGGAATGACTGCGGAAGAGATTATATTGAATGGTATTTCGAAAGCAACCGATCCCGGTAGCGGCGGACGTCATATGTCGAATCACTTTGCCAAACCGGAATGGCATATTGAAAATATCTCTTCCGCTACCGGAACGCATGACCTTCATGCGGCAGGTGTAGCAAGAGCAATGGTATATTATGGGCATAAAGGAGTAGCAATCACTTCGCACGGAGAATCTGCTACTTCCGAAGGATTTGTTTACGAGGCTATCAATGGAGCTAGTCTGGAACGTCTTCCGGTGATTTTCGTTATACAAGATAACGGATATGGCATCTCTGTTCCTAAATCCGAACAGACTGCTAATCGTAAAGTAGCCGAGAACTTCTCCGGTTTCAAGAATCTGAAGATTATCTACTGCAATGGGAAAGATGTGTTCGATTCCATGAATGCCATGACTGAGGCACGCGAATATGCGATCAGTACCCGTAATCCTGTGATTGTACAAGCTAACTGCGTTCGTATCGGTTCTCATTCCAACTCGGATAAACATACACTTTATCGGGACGAAAACGAACTGGAATATGTGAAAGAAGCCGATCCGCTGATGAAGTTCCGCCGGATGTTGCTGCGCTATAAGCGCTTGACGGAAGAGGAACTGCTGCAAATTGAAGCTGAATCAAAGAAGGAACTATCTGCAGCCAACCGCAAGGCGCTGGCTGCCCCTGAACCTGATCCTAAAAGCATTTACGATTTTGTGATGCCCGAACCTTATCAGCCGCAAAAATACAAAGAAGGTACTCATCAGGAAGAAGGAGAGAAGACTTTCCTGGTCAATGCAATTAATGAAACATTGAAAGCGGAATTCCGCCATAATCCGGATACCTTTATCTGGGGACAAGATGTGGCTAACAGAGAAAAAGGCGGGGTCTTTAATGTGACCAAAGGCATGCAGCAGGAATTTGGCGAGGCGCGTGTATTCAGCGCACCGATTGCCGAAGATTATATTGTAGGTACAGCCAATGGTATGAGCCGCTTTGACCCTAAAATCCATGTAGTGATAGAAGGAGCTGAGTTTGCAGACTATTTCTGGCCTGCCGTAGAACAGTATGTGGAGTGTACTCATGAATATTGGCGCAGTAATGGTAAGTTTGCTCCGAATATCACTTTACGGCTTGCTTCCGGAGGATATATCGGTGGTGGATTATATCATTCCCAAAATATAGAGGGTGCTCTGACAACGTTGCCGGGTGCACGTATTGTCTGTCCTTCTTTTGCAGATGATGCAGCCGGATTGTTACGAACCAGTATGCGTTCAAAGGGATTTACCTTGTTTTTGGAACCGAAAGCTCTATATAATTCGGTAGAAGCAGCAGCCGTTGTTCCGGAAGATTTTGAGGTACCTTTCGGAAAGGCACGTATTCGTCGTGAAGGAACGGATTTGAGCATTATTACTTATGGTAATACGACCCATTTCTGTCTGCACGTAGCAGAGCAATTGGAAAAAGAAAGAGGCTGGAAAGTTGAAGTGATTGATATTCGCTCATTGATACCGTTAGATAAGGAGGCAATTTTTGAATCGGTGAAAAAGACTAGTAAAGCATTGGTTGTTCACGAAGACAAGGTGTTCTCCGGTTTCGGTGCGGAACTTGCTGCTATGATCGGAACGGATATGTTCCGTTATCTGGATGGTCCGGTGCAGCGTGTCGGTTCTACATTTACTCCTGTCGGTTTCAATCCGATTCTGGAAAAAGAGATATTGCCGGATGAGGCGAAGATCTATGAGGCAGCTAAAAAACTATTGGAATATTAATGGAATAAAATGGAGGTATAGTTTATGAAAAAGATAGGTTTGTTTTATGCCACCAAAGCTGATAAGACTACTTGGGTGGCAGAGAAAATTCAGAAAGAATTTGGAAAAGATAGGATAGAAGTGGTGCCTATTGAGCAGGCATGGCAAAATGATTTTGCAGCTTACGATTGTTTTATAGTAGGTGCTTCGACCTGGTTTGACGGAGAACTTCCTACCTATTGGGATGAGTTATTGCCGGAACTTCGTACATTGGACTTGAAAGGGAAAAAAGTAGCTGTCTTCGGGTTAGGAGATCAGATACGTTATCCCGAAAACTTTGCTGACGGAATCGGACTGCTTGCCGAGGTATTTGAAGGAGACGGGGCCACACTGGTCGGTTTTACTTCTTCCGAAGGATACACTTTCGAACGTTCTAGAGCGTTGCGTGGTGATCGGTGGTGCGGTTTGGTCGTCGATTTGGATAATCAATCCGAGCAAGCGGAAAAGAGAATCAGGGAATGGTGCGAACAGGTAAAGAATGAGTTTGATTCAAAACCTTAATACTTTATATCTGTTTCCCGGTAACATAACAGAAGGAATATTATATCATACCATTCTTTTCATTAAAGGATGGTATGTACCAGATGCTCATCTCGTACACTACTGGATGAGCATCTGGTGTATAACAAGATGAGCATGCCGTACAGCACGAGATGAGCATCTCGTACATCTTATCTCTACTACAAATATATGCTGTCTTTTAAAGATACGTGGTCTGTGTCTTCTTGAAACAGATAAGGAAGATTAATGCTTAATATGTGAACTTCACTGCTGCCCAGCGGTTTTTCTCCTTATGATGTACGAAGGTCAGTCCGTTCTTTTCTGCTTCCCGGCGGATGAAAGGAATGTCGTCCACATAAAATCCACTCATATAAAGTTCCGATCCCGGGTGCATGCAGGCAACGTATTGCTTCATGTCGTTCAATAGAATATTCCGGTTTATATTAGCGATGATGATATCAAAGGGCCCTTTGCCAACAAGCGATGAGGCATCTCCTTGTGAAACGGCGATGTCGTCTACGTGGTTTAATTCAATGTTCTCAATAGAGTTTCGTACACACCATTCGTCAATGTCGATAGCGATACATGGGCGTGCTCCCCGCATGCGGGCGAGAATAGCTAAGATCGAAGTTCCACAGCCCATATCCAGAAGTGATTTATCTTTCAACTCATTGTCCAGTAACTCCCCGATGATGAGGCTTGTCGTTTCATGATGTCCCGTACCGAAAGCCATTTGCGGATTGATAACGATATCATAAGTTGCCTGGGGTACATCTTTATGGAAGGTACTATGGATAACACATCGGTTATCGATCACAATCGGCTGAAAGAAATTTTTTTCCCATTCTTCGTTCCAGTCTTTGTCTTCCGCTTCAACGTATGTATAAGTGATCTCCGTATCGGGCAGAGGAAATTCGGTTATTGCATTTTTTATTGTATTTTCATCGCATAATGCCTGTTGTATGTATGCAGTCAGTCCGCCTTCGCTTTCAACAAAACTTTCAAATCCGGCTTCACCTAATACGGCAGCCAGTACGTCATTTACTGTTTCTGTGCATGGACTTGTATGGAATGTGAACTCAAAATACTTCATAGTTGTTTTTAATTTGGTGAATCTTTTGCAAAGATAGTTAGAAATAGGGATTTCCCTATTATCCTTTGGGGAAAATCTCCCTAGAGTGGCGAATCTCTTCCTTATCTTTGTAATGTGAATAAGTTTAAGTAATTACATAAACCGAGATGATATGAAAAAGATTGTTTATTTCTTGCTAATTGCTTTATGCCTCCCTATAGGCTTGATGGCACAAAGCGTTGATGACGACCTTTATTTCGTACCTTCTAAAGACAAAAAGGAGAAGAAAGAAACGACTCCGGAAAAGAAGGAACCGAGAAAGCAAGTCACGACCAACATCTATACATCACCGGGCACTACCGTTGTAGTTCAGGACCGCAAGGGAAAAACACGGGATGTGGATGAATATAACCGCCGTTATGACGCTCGTGAGAATGAATTCGTAATGGAAAACGATACCTTATATATAAAAGAGAAAGCTCAGCCAGACTTGGAAGGAGAATGGGTAACCGGTGAATTTGATGGTTCGCAAGAGGACTATGAATATGCCGAACGTATTATCCGTTTCCGTAATCCACGTTTTGCTATCAGCATTAGCAGTCCACTCTATTGGGACGTTGTTAACGGACCTAATTCATGGAACTGGAATGTATATACTGATGGTATGTACGCTTATGCTTTCCCGACATTTAGTAATCCGCTTTGGTGGGATTGGCGTTACAACTCCTACGGTTGGGGATGGAACTATGGCTGGGGATGGAATCGTCCTTACTATGGTTGGGGATATTACCCGGGTTCATGGGGCGGCTGGTATGGTGGCTACTGGGGTGGCTTCTATGGCGGCGGTTATTGGGGACATCATCACCACTGGGGTGGTGGTCCTAGCTGGGGCTGGGGCGGTGGTCATAGAGACATGCTATACACCAATCGTCGTTCTCCTAACAGGAGTGTTAACCGTACTACCAATGGTACCAGATATACCTCTAACCGTTATCAGTCTTCTCGTCCTTCATCAGTTCGTACATCTTCGAATAGAACAACTTCGGGACGTGTAGTAGGAACCAGAGAGAATAGTACACGGACAGGAGTAAGTACAAGAACTAGTTCTTCTCGCAGAGATACCTATACTCGTCCGAGCAGTACTCGTACCAGCACATCTTCGGGTATGAATCGTAGTAGTAGCACTCGTACTTCTTCTTCAAGAAGTGAAGGTACTTATAATAGGGGATCTTCTTCTAGAAGTAGCGGAACTTATTCAAGAGGAAGTAGTAGTTATACACCTAGTCGCTCTAGTAGCTCTCGAACATATACTCCTAGCAGTAGTAACCGTTCTAGTAGTAGTTCTCGAACATATACTCCTAGTAGCAGTAGTCGTTCTAGTAGTTCCAGTTCTTATTCTCCTAGTAGCAGTTCTTCTCGTTCTAGTGGTTCTTCGTATGGAGGCGGAAGTAGTAGCAGTAGTCGTGGAAGTTCTTCCGGTGGTGGAGGTTCAGCTAGAGGCGGTAGCAGGAGATAAAACTATAGCATATAATAATATTTAAGGAAACGTATGAAAAAGAAAATAAATATAGCTGCACTTGCTCTTATTATGGTGGCAAGTGCAAGCGCCCAGACAATATACGATGGTGCTAAGTTTACGCAGAAGGATTTGAATGGAACTGCCCGTTTTGTAGGAATGGGAGGAGCAATGGGCGCACTAGGAGGAGATATTTCTACTATGGGGACAAATCCGGCTGGTATTGGTATATATCGTAGTAATGATATAATGGGAACTTTCGGCTTTTCTTCTTTTGGTTCGGAGAGTAAATATGAAGGATCAAAGTTTAATGTTGATAAGACTCGTGGATCATTTGATAATATAGGATTTGTGTTTTCTTCTAAAATTGGAAATCAGACCGCTTTGCGTTATGTGAATTTTGGATTCAGTTACACTCGTTCCAAGTCATTTGATAAGTATATGACAATGGAAGGTTTGATTAATCTGGGGCCTGGAGGAACAATTCTTTCTCAGACTAATCAAATGACGAATCAAGCGAACACTATGATTAAAGCGAATGGTGACTTTATCAGTAAGTTAGCTGATGATAAGATTAATCTGTTTACTGATAGTCAGACTGGCTGGCTGGCTGCTATCGGCTGGAATGGATATTTATATAATGAAAATGAAGATAAAAATGGCTATATAGGTTATTTACCTCAACCATATTCATGGTATGATGGACATGAAAAAGGAGGAATCAATCAGTATGATTTTAATGTTGCTTTTAATATAAGTGATCGTGTTTATTTAGGATTGACCATTGGTGCTTACGATGTTAATTACTCAAAGATTTCTACTTATGGAGAGGAGTATGGGGAATATATTGTAGAAAATGTGAATTATGGTACTCCAAGTTATGAAATGACTACTGAGAATAAAATAGATGGTTCAGGTGTGGATTTTAAGTTTGGAGCTATCGTGCGTCCATTTGAAGACTCTCCATTCCGTATTGGTGTTTCTGTTCATACTCCTACATTTTATAATTTGAAAATTAAAACGAATGTTAGAGCAGTGACATATACCCCTGATTTTGACTCTAAAAAATTAAGTGAGGCTGTTGTAGATTCTTATGATTTTACGAATGGTGTTGATTATGGATATGACTTCCGTTTCCGTACACCATGGAAATATAATCTAAGTCTTGGGTATACTTATGGATCATCTTTCGCTATTGGAGCAGAATATGAATATCAGGATTACTCCGCTATGCATTTTAGTTATTCGGATGGAGAAGCAATGGGATGGCAGAATCCTACAGCAAAAGAAATGTTGAAAGGTGTGAATACTTTCCGTATCGGTGCTGAGTGGAAAGTTATTCCTCAATTTGCTTTTCGTTTAGGCTATAATTATATGTCAGCAGCATTCAAAAAAACAGCTTTTAAGGATTTGAGCTACAATTCAATTAATACGGATACGGATTTTGCGAATGCAAAAGCAAATAATAATTATACATTAGGTATCGGTTATAGAGGATCGACTTTTTACGCAGACTTAGCTTACATGTATAGTACTTATAAGGAAGATTTCTATCCATTTGATGATGGAGCTTTAAAAAAGACTGATGTGACAAATAGCCGTAGTAAAGTGATGATGACTTTAGGTTTACGCTTTTAATTAGAAACTGTTTTCAATTTCAATAATAACTTTTGTGTGTTAGAGTCCCTGGAATGCTGAGTGTCTACAGCGGTTCCAGGGATTTCTTTTATTTATGTAATGCAAGATCAAGTGCAATCTTCTTATCTGTACAATGGAACATTGCCATCAATAATACCGCCTCCGAATTTTTTTGATAATCTGACAGAAAGTGTGCTTCCGGCTTTTAAATCAAGATCTTCCACTGCACTGATCTTCTGAGTGACTCCTCCGACAGTGATTGTTCCTATTTCCTCTCCAGCATTGATCTTTTGCGGGAGAACATTGGTAGTAACGCCTTCGGATACTTTCTTTACTTCGATATTCTCTGACAGCGCATTTTCGTTGATTTCTATGGTACCGTTCAATAAATCCTGCGTACCTTCGTTTTTCAGGCTGAGCTCAACTTTAGCTTCGCCTTCATACGGACGATCGTTCTCATCAAGTATAATAACCGGCACGGTCATTCGTTTGAATTTCAGCGATACATTCTGGCTGCCCGGAGCTGCTTCCGCTGTTCCGAACAAGTGCTCCTGACCTCCTTTTAAATAGCGTTTGTTACCGCCTGATCTGGTAGCGGCTTCGTCTGTCAATGCAGGATAGTGGGCGTAGAAGGTTACTGTGCCTGTGGCAGTTCCTATTTCGTTCCATGCGCGGCTGTCTTTGCCAACAATAAACGGAGTATAGTCCTGACCGGAGGCAGCCATGGAGATAACTTCTCCTGTAGTGATGCTATTTCTGGCAGGGAACAGATCATTGCTGGTACGGGTGAGCGGGTCAGAGAGAGCGTCGTCGATAGAGATAGAGAAGTTGGTTGCTTCTTTACTTGTTTCTTGCAGTTCATCCTGTTGCTGACAACTGAACAAACATCCTGCGGCTAGAAGAATCAAAAAGTTTTTTCTTTTCATTTTACTAAGTATTAGTGAGTTTAAGTGAGATTAGATGCTAATATTCTACTTTGTCTTCTTTGGACATCCAGGCTTCGAAGGCTGTAATGGCTTCGTTGTGCAATAATACTTCCGAGGGAAGTTTTCTGTCGGCAGGTTTTAGAGCCAGCTCATCATAAATAAAGGAATCGTCGAAACCGATGTTTTTGGCATCTGTCTTGTTGTTTCCATAATACATTTTGTCCAGTCGTGCCCAATAGATGGCACCCAGACACATCGGGCAAGGTTCGCATGAAGTATAGATTTCGTATCCGCTGAGGTTGAATGTTCCCAGTTTCGCGGCTGCGGCACGTATGGCGCTAACTTCGGCATGAGCAGTGGGATCACATGAAGAGGTTACTCTGTTGACTCCTGTAGCTATAATTTCTCCTTCTTTTGTTGCAATGACAGCTCCGAACGGGCCTCCACCATTAGCAACATTTTCCTTCGAAAGCTCTATTGCTTTCCTCATTAGTTCTTCTTTGGTCATAGTTATAAAAAATAAATATCGTTAGTTTTGCTTTTATTGCTACCTTTCGCAAATATAAAGAAAACTAACGATAGAATATAGTGATTAAATTATTTTAAGAAACAAACGAGGGAGCTTTATCTTAGAGCTTCCCTAATATTTTGTCCATTACCCAGTTAGTCAAGGTAGCACTTTCTCCGTCGCATGAGCAGACTGACTTACCGAGCAGATGATCTACTACTGCCTGAATAAGAGGTTGTTGAACATGCTCAGGATTACCGATACAGATTTCCTCCCGGCCGCGTTCGGTGTGCAGACCAATCGGCTCGTACGTAAAGACAGAGAAGCAGATCATACCTTTATCTCCGATAATTTCGATGCGGTCTTCGCGGGCGGAATCATGGGCAACAAAGCACCATGAACCACTGCCGACCAATCCGTTGTCGAACTGGAAGCAGGCGCTCAGTGTATCTTCGGCAGGATAAAGCCCTCCACGATTGCTCTTATATCCGCTGGCTTCGAGGATGCAGCCGAACATATCTTGCAGCAAGTCGATCTGATGCGGGGCAAGGTCATAGAAGTAACCGCCACCGGCAATATCAGCCTGTACACGCCAAGGAAGATTTTCACGGTTGTAATCCAAATCACGTGGCGGCTGTGCAAAGCGGACTTGTACGTTGATGACATTACCGATAGAACCGTTCTCTACCATTTCTTTCACTTTCTGAAAGTAGGGGAGATAGCGGCGGTAATATGCGACGAAACAGGGAACACCCGTTTCCTTAGAAATACGGTTGATACGTGTACACTCCTCATAAGTGACAGCCATTGGTTTTTCAATATAGGCAGGCTTGCCTGCTTTCATAGCCATAATGGCGTATGTAGCGTGTGAAGAAGGAGGAGTGGCGATATAAATGGCATTTACTTCCGGATCGTCTATCAGTTCCTGAGCGTCATCATACCATTTTCTGATTCCTCTTTCTTTTGCATAAGCCTTTGCTTTGGCGCCGTCGCGGCTCATTACAGCTACTACTTCAGAATGTTCTACCTTTTGAAAGGCGGGGCCACTTTTGGTTTTGGTTACTTCTCCGCAGCCGATGAAGCCCCATTTAATCATCTTTTCACTCATAATATACCTATTGTGCTTGTTTTAACAACTCCCAAAGATAAAGCTATTTTTTATTAAGAACAACTTTATTGATTGTTAACTGTCAGAAATAGGTAAGGGTCTGAGTATTTACTTTACCAGTACCAGCATACACCGAAAGAGAACGGATAAAGTTCGGGACCTTTGTTCTTCTCAAAGAGGCCGTAGGTGGAGTAACGCATATACACTCCTAAATCTGCATAACCGGCTTGTGCAAGTAAGTTGATACCTAGCGGGCGCCCGTTCAGTCCCTTGTCAATCGTCTTCTTCGATCCATTGACTTTGGCTTTGGATCTGAATCCGTGACGTATTTCGGCTTCGGGACCTACAGCAAAAAACAAAGGACCTTTGCCGTTGAGCCGTGTTTGCCATTCGATAGAGAGCGGAATGCGGAAGTAGAAATAGCGCAGACGGCTTTTGCTGTACTCTGTAGGCTCTTCTGCCTCCATGCCGGAGTAAATTTCAGTCACTCCGTCTATTTCACGAAAAGCATAATTGCCGTCCAGGCGCATACTGCGGTATCCCCATCCTAGTCCGATGGTGATCCCCCAGTTATAGGTAGGTGCAAAGGCGTGCGAACCGGTAAACAGATTGCCGCCTATCTCCCATGAATGACTGGTGTTGAGGTCGGCACCGTTCGACGGATTGAATGAGAGGAAGTCATTGGACAGTCGGGTGTAGCCGATGTAGAATCCGCCGGCATGTGGCTCGAACCTGTTTCTCTTGTTGTTTTTCTTCGAGAAGGGGAGAGCGCTCAGCACGGTACGGCTTTCCGTACTCTGCCCGTTCAGGTAGACTCCTTCGAAGATTTGCGCGTTTGTTATCGTATCTCCGCCGGATGCGCTTTCGTAGAGTTTCACTTTAATCTTGTCGCCTTGTTCCTTGATTACGATCTTTCGTCCGTTGACGTAAAGTGTTGTATCCTGCGGTGTACTTTCATTTTGTGCCATGCCGCTCATTGGAGCTATCATGAGCCATAGTAATAATAGTTTTTTCATATTCGTATTTCTTTATCTGTTTTTTATTCTTTCTTCATGAATAACATGGTGATCAGGTCGTCGGCATCCAGTTCTCCTTCAATATAGATAAGGGTAGCCGAATCTTTCTTTCCGGTTTTGAAGAGGATAAAGCGGTTCACATCTTCCTTAAGCTGGGGAAGTTGGTAATAGCCGGACTTGATTTGCCCGTTGGAAACCACTTCTTTCACCTTCTTTGCTTTCTTCTTGTCGGCTTCCAGGCAACGGAGAATCGTAGGTAGTGCATCGCTGGCATCCTTGAAAACAAGACTTTTATAAAGAGTCATCTGGTAAGTTTCCAGCATTTCATTGGATAGCTCTACCATAGTTACCCCTTTTTGCTTTCCGTACTTCTGGAAGACGGTGGCAATCTGTAGTCCCTGTTGGGCGGCCGCATGGGCGGCGAATGTAAGTAACAGGGTGATTAGTGTGGTACGAATGATTTTATTCATCATAATTATATGCTGTTTTTATATTATTCATCAAATAAAGTAGCGAATACTTCCTCCTCGCTGAGGCTGACGTCACGAAAGGCGACCATCGCCTGTTCACGGATTAAATGAACGTCCGTATATTCCTTACCGTCAATGATCACATAGTTGGCCGGTGCAGGGGATAGATGACGGTAGATACCGGAGATGCCCACCAGTAGCAGGATGGCGGCAGCGGCAGCACTGAGACTGTAAGTCAGATACTGTCTGACCGTTTTTGTCTTTTTCTCGAATGGGGCGAGTTCCGGCATCTCGGCGGCATTACCTTTACCGGAGATTTCCGCAAGTTCCTTCTGTTCCGCTTCGAAGAAAGCGAACATCGGGCGATATACCTCCAGATGTTCCGGTACGAGCCCTTCGGCAAAGAAACGTCGTAGTCTGCGTTCTTCTTCGCAAGTGGTTTCTCCTTCGAAATATTTGTTTAGCAAGGTTTCTATATCTTTCATGCTTTGTTCCTCCTTTTTCGTTCTTGTATCGTTTGCAAATAGACTTCCCTTACTTTCTTGCGGGCCCTCGACAGATTACTGCGGATGGCTTCTGCGTTGCAGCCGGTGATTTCGGCAATCTCTTCCGTCTCGTACTCTTCGATGTCTTTCATGCGGATAATCGTTCGTTGCAGCGTAGGCAGGGAGTCGATAATTTCCCGCATCAATCTGAACTCATCTTTCTCTTCCAGCAGTCGCTCCGGAGTAGCCGAAGGGGTGGGAGCCTGTACACGGTCGAGTGATAGAGTGTCCGGTCGTTTGGCACGCCACATATCCATGCAGAGATGATGCGTCATGGTCATGGCTACGGCTTCGATACTTCTGTACTCGTCTAGCTTCTGGCGCAGATTCCACAGCTTCAGCATGACTTCCTGTACGGCATCTTCCGCATCCGAAGGATCATCTGTCATCCTTCGGGCGTAGTTCAGCAGCTTGTCTCGAAGGGGTACAACGGTTATTTTAAATTGTTTCAGTTCCATTTACACTGATAAGACGGTGGCGGATTAAAAACGTGACATCGAAAAGGGAATTTTTTTCAAAAGTAGAGCAAATTTTTGTCAAGAGCAACTTTATTGATTGTTAACTCTTGGGAGCTGTCCGGAAACAGAGCTTCTGTTTTGGGAGAACAAAGCATCGGTTTATGGATAACAAAGCATCTGATTAATCATAACAAAGCATCTAATTAGTCATAAGATACTATGTTAAGTATGGTAACAAACGAGGTAAAACGGACTAAGCTCGGGGGTAAAATGAGCAAAAAGCTGGGAAAAAGGCTGATTTTCATTCATTGTAACAAAAAGAAAGGAGGGAACTGTGATTCCCTCCTTTACGTGTAGTTTAACTGAAACTACTTTATGATTACGTTGACAAAGATACGACATTCAAATGCGAAAGTCAAGTCTTCGGCGTATTATTTTTTATCTATTTATCACCATAGTATTTCCGGTAAATCTTTTGATACTCTTTTTCTTTTTGGAATTTATCCAGCCATGTATTCAAACTATCGAGCAATGCGGGTGATTGCTTGCTGACTGCCCATGAGTAGAATTGAGTAAAACTGATTGCGGTATTGATATCTACCTGAGGCAATGAATCTGCCACTGCACGGGCAATGCTTTCATCACAGACGGCATAATCGATATCTCCATGAGCAACTAACGAAATCAACTGCTCTGAACCGTATTTCTCTATTTCCTTTATATAAATAGTATCTCCGATTTCATTTCCCAGATTCTGAATACGTAGAATAGAAGGCGAGCCTTTTACCACATGAAGTGTCTTTTGGGCAAGGTCCAATTGGTTTCGGATATAAAGTGAATCATTCTCTCCGTTCGCTTTTCGTTGCACCAGCACCTGCTTGTTGAGTATGATGGGGGAGGTGAGAAGCAGAGAATCTTTCAGTTCGCTGGTTGCCAGTATTCCGTATGCTATGACATCGTAGCGTCCGTCGCTTAATCCTCTCAGCCGTTCGTCGAAGCTCATGACAGGAGTGATTTCAGTTTTCAGCCCCTTGTCACGTGCGAACGCTTCTATCAGTTCATAATGGAATCCGGAGACAGTGTCACTGTCTACATAAAAACTGATTGAATTATATTCGGTGGCTACATGCAGGATGCCTTCTTTGGCGATGGCTGCGTAATCACGCGGATGCCCCAGAGGTTTTTCTTGTTTACCGCAATAGCGGACAGAGAAGATAAGTGCCAATACAATGACTACCGGCAACAGATATCTGAATAGTCTCAATTTCGGGCGCGTTTTCATAAGCCATAGAGGTTTTGTTAATCATAGAAGTTCCATGAAAGTCCGAATTTCAGCACACGTGGGTTAATGGGGTAATGAGGTGCCAGGAAGTAATTAGGTTTGCTCATTCCCTGATTGACGTGATACATCATCACATAGAAACGGGTACGTTTCAAATGTAAGTTAGCATAAACATTCACTATCGGATAACCGCCTATCTCTACTTTACCTTCTTCCGGTTGCAGGTAGAACTGCTGTGTAGCAGGCATATAGGCCGGAGCATCATATTTAGTGAAGTAACGTACATCAGCACCTAATTGTACACTCAATACTTTTTTCGCTAGCTTGAACTGCATATAGAAGTTATGATACAGCGAAAGTTCCGGCAATGGAAGTACAGCCTGATCACTGGATTTCTGCCAGATCACTTCATTGTCCAGATGGAAGATTCCCACTTTGAAATCCTGATTGAAGCAAGCTGATACTACTTGCAAGCTACCACCTTTTTGTTCCGGTAATGCCTGCTGGTTGAAATAAGTATAGTTCTTTATATTTTCAACGCCGGCTCTTAAGCGGGTCCCCCAATTAGCTATGCTCAGCTCGCCTTCGATACGGGTGCGGAATTCCTTATCCATATCATCATCCCACCAAAAATGTTTGGAGTGGTAATGACGCATGTAGAATGGAGCAAGTTTATTACTGATTTCTCCGCGTGCAATCACACTGACGGTATCTTTCCATAAAGGGATATTTAAGTCGATATCTCCTTTGACATCAAACTGTCCGATAGCCTTTCCTGCCATTCCCACTTCACCGATTGCATGATAATGAAGAAAGTTTCCCTGTTTTTTAGTCAGTTCGCCACCGATATAGATTTCTGTCTCATTGTATTTATCCTGCTTTAGCGGGTCTAGGCTCATTAATGAATATTTGCTCAGCTTATGTGAGGCAAAGGCTGTCAATCCGGCTTTTGCATATTTGTTGAAGCCTTCGAGCAAAGCAATACCTATGGTATTCTTGACTCCGATATAGACAGTACTGTCTCTGACGAATGTATTCTCTTTATCAAGGAGAGTTTGCTTGTAATAGTTTTCTACATTATCATCCGAACGGAAATTATGGCGCGAACGTTCTACCTGAATGGTATGTATAAAGCTGGTGACCGGAACAAATTCCTGTTTGGCAGGCATCGTATCATTTTCTGCCTGTGGAATATCCCGGTGGAATCCCAGATTATAGCGTTGTGTCAGAAAGACATAGAAGTCATGGTTACGGTTGGCACTGGCATTGAGTACGGTAGGGATATTGACAGATTCATATTCTTTTCTTCCTTCTGCCATTTCTTCCGGTGCGGTAATGTATCGGTCGTCAGTGATACCACCGTTCTCATTCGTTTTCAGATAGTTGTTGCTATAGATTCCCTGCACCTGATAGCGGTCGCCAATGTAACTACCGAAAAGCGCGGCATTAAAATAAGAAGTGTTTTGATTATTATAGTAGCCTCGGCCATACAGATAATCAATATTAAAGCCGAAAGCCAGCTTCTTGTTTACATTGACTGAAAAATAAGATTTGAAACGTTCTTCTCCATTTTGCTTATTTCCGGCCTTGTGATAGGTCAGGTTAGTATAAGGAACATTACTATTCGTAAAGTTAAATTCCGTCGGGCGAATGAAAAAGCTGGAGAAAGGCTCCATAAAGATGGTTGGCTCCGGATAACGACGCTCAAAGAAGATACGCGACAGACGCGGTGAACCTAGGTTGGCCAGATAATTATAATGTCCGGTGATTCCTTCTGTAAGATTTGTATTCTGAAAGTGATGATAAGTTGTATCTGCCGGAATCATTGTCCGGTCGCCCAATTGATTTTTAATGCGCCACATGTAGAGTGTAGGTGGCAATCCCTGTACTTCAACATTGGCACTATCCAGTTTGTCCGGAATCATGGCAGGGTCTACCTGATTACCATATTGGTCGCGTCCGTTCTCGTCGATTTGTTGGCGGGCAGGGTTGAGCTGTGCATGGATAGCACTCAGTCCTATAACGGAGAATAATATATATAATAGTAAGATTCGTCTCATAATTGGAGGCAAAGATACTTACTTAAATTGAGAATTGAGAATTGAGAATTGAAAATTATGTTGCATCGCGCTATTATCTAGCAAATAATTCTCAATTCTCAATTTTAAACTCTTAATTTATTAAACTTCGTGGATTAATTCCATTCCTTTTTTGATCGCTTCCTCGTTCATAGGAATCAAGTGGTGATGGCGTTCCGGAAGAGTTTTCTTCAATCCTTTGATGACGTTTTCCAGAGTTACGATAGGACGGAGTTGCAGTAAACCGCCAAGTACGATCATATTGAAGGCTTTCGCATTATTCATTTCGTTGGCAGCATCCATTGCGTCGATGCGATATACTTTGATATCCTTGCGGGTAGGAGGGTTGATAATCCCATATCCGTCATAGATCAGGATACCGCCCGGCTTTACTCTGCTTTCAAACTTTTCCAGTGAAGGCTGGTTCAGTATGATCGCCGTATCATATTTACTCAGGATCGGTGAAGAGATTTTGTCATCGCTGACAATCACTGTCACATTGGCTGTTCCGCCTCGTTGTTCAGGACCGTATGCCGGCATCCAGCTCACTTCTTTTCCTTCCATCAGTCCGGAATAAGCCAGAATCTTACCCATGGACAATACGCCTTGTCCACCGAATCCAGCAATAATTATTTCTTCTTTCATTGTTCTGTTGACTTTTGCGTTATTCTTTATCTTTTAAATCACCCAGCGGATAGAATGGGAACATATGTTCTTCCATCCATTTATTTGATTTTTCCGGAGTCATCTTCCAGCCGGAGCTACAAGTTGATACGATTTCTACCAGATTGGAACCTTTGCCGTTCATCGAATTTTCGAATGCCTTGCGTATTGCTTTCTTGGCTTTGCGGATGGCGGGCACTGATTGTACCGACTGACGCGTAACATAAGCAGTTCCTTCCAGTTGGGCGGCAATCTCGGTAATCTTCAATGGATAGCCGTGTAGTTCGACATCACGTCCGTAAGGACAAGTAGAACTCTTCATGCCTACCAGAGTCGTCGGAGCCATTTGTCCACCGGTCATACCGTAGATAGCGTTATTGATAAAGATAATGGTAATGTTTTCGCCACGGTTCAGTGCGTGGATTGTTTCGGCGGTACCGATACAGGCCAAGTCACCGTCACCCTGATAAGTGAAAACGAGACGGTCGGGCCATAAGCGTTTGATAGCCGTAGCTACTGCAGGTGCACGTCCGTGAGCGGCTTCCTGCCAGTCTATATCCAGATAGTTGTAGGCGAAAACTGCACATCCTACCGGAGAGACTCCCACCGTTTTTTCTTCCATGCCCATTTCCTCAATAACTTCGGCAACGAGCTTGTGTACCACGCCGTGACTGCAACCCGGGCAGTAGTGCATGGCATTATCATTCATCAGAGTCGGTTTTTTATAAACCAGATTCTCAGGTTTGATTATTTCTTCTTTAGTCATAACTTCTTCTCCTTATCTGTTGGTGAACCGTATAAAAAACTCCATCAGCTTGACAAAGATTGCCGCGCCGCATACGTAGATAAACATTTTAAAATCTTCCTTTCCTACTACAAAGTAGACAATGATAGCGGCAAGTGCCAATATCATGAAAAGGATGTTCAATACGTTTCTTATTTTATCGGGATTCATCGTCGTTTCGTTATTTGATTATTTTTTCTTCCAGAGCAGTTACAATTTCATCCGGATCGGGAACAATACCGCCGAGACGTCCGAAATGTTCTACTTTTACTTTACCATTGACAGCCAGGCGGACATCTTCAATCATCTGTCCGGCATTCAATTCTGTAACGAGCATACCTTTCACTTTGTCAGCGTAAGCGGCAATGGCTTTGGTCGGGAACGGCCACAAAGTGATGGGGCGAAGAATACCTACTTTGATTCCTTTTTCGCGGGCGAGTTCCATTGCTTTCTGACCGATACGTGCCATGGAACCGAAAGCTATGATCAGATATTCTGCATCTTCGCAGTTGATTTCTTCGAAGCGTACTTCGTTTTCCTCAATCTGTTTGTATTTAGCCTGGAAACGGATGTTGTTGATTTCCATTGCTTCCGGCTTCAGTTCGAGTGAAGTAATAATATTCGGTTTACGACCTTTCGCTTTTCCGGTAGCAGCCCACGGACATTGTTCGATAACTTCTGCATCGGTGCGGCGTGGCTTCTGTGCAGGAAGAACTACTTTTTCCATCATCTGTCCGATTACACCGTCGGCAAGGATAATAGCCGGATTACGGTATTTGAAAGCAAGTTCGAATCCGAGTGCAACGAAATCCGCCATTTCCTGTACGGATGCCGGAGCAAGGGCAATCAGTCTGTAGTCACCGTGACCGCCTCCTTTCACTGTCTGGAAGTAGTCCGCCTGACTCGGCTGGATGGTTCCCAATCCGGGACCGCCGCGCATTACGTTTACAATCAGACAAGGAAGTTCGGCACCTGCGATGTAGGAGATACCTTCCTGTTTCAGACTCACGCCGGGACTTGAGGAAGAGGTCAATACCATCTTTCCACTACCTGCGCCTCCATATACCATATTGATAGCTGCCACTTCACTTTCTGCCTGGAGAACTACCATGCCGGTTGTTTCCCACGGTTTCAGTTCGGCAAGCGTTTCCAGTACTTCCGATTGGGGAGTAATAGGATATCCGAAGTATCCGTCCGCACCGCAACGGATAGCTGCGTGGGCGATGGCTTCGTTTCCTTTCATTAATACAACTTCTTCTGCCATATTCTTTTTCTTTTATTCTACTTTTACTTTATACACTGAGATACATCCGTCGGGACAAACCATTGCACACGAGCTGCATCCGTTGCAGGTATCTTCTTTTACTTGCCAGGCATAGTTATAGCCTTTCATATTCACCTCTTTGTTGAGGGCGATTACATCGAGCGGACACGCTACTACACATAGGTTGCATCCTTTGCAACGCTCCGTGTCGACTACGATTGCTCCTTTAATTTTTGCCATAATCTCTATTTTATTACGTTATCTTTGAATTCGGTTATTGATTATACATATCTTTGTGGTAGAAATTCAGGATATCTATCGCCATTGTTCTGGCTTGAACAGCGGGGCTGTTGGGATTAAGATCGATAGCATACTGGTAGTTATCCAGCGCCTGCTTCCAATCTCCTTTTTTTCGGTAGGCATTTCCCCGTAAATAGTAGAGCATATCTTTATCTTTCTCGACAGAATCGTCTTGGAGAAGTTGGTCCAGTTGCTTGATTGCTATGTCCACATCCCCTTGATTGATAAGCTCTTTTAGGTTGTCTATTTGCTCCATTTTCTTTCGTCTTTCGGGATTCTGAATCGCAAAGATAGTTTTTATTTATGTAAATGGGGGAAAATGAGAAAGGAAATTTACCTCCTTTTGTTTTTATTGCATATTGGGTGAATAAATAATCAATATTAAATATGCCTTAAGATAATTCTTGAGTATAAAAGACAGAATTAGAGAAGAGGTATTTATGTTAATGACAGGTAAAACCGTATATTTGCAAGCCGTTTATCTGCAAACAATGCATAGGCGGTAAGGTGAATAACATCTTTATTTATGTGCTGAATCAAAGAATAATATGGAAATAAAAGAACGTATACAGTTGCTGCTGTCCGAAATGAACAGGGGGGTATATGAGAAAGAGGCTGAAATCGGTTTGTCTTTGCTGGCTGCTTTGGCGGGCGAAAGTATTTTGTTGCTGGGACCTCCTGGGGTGGCAAAGTCGATGGTGGCCCGTCGGTTGAAGAGAGCTTTCGTAGATGCAAGGGCATTTGAATACCTGATGTCCCGTTTCTCCACACCTGATGAGATCTTTGGTCCGGTGAGCATCAGCCGTCTGAAGGAATCGGATAAATACGAGCGTGCTGTGGACGGGTATCTGCCTACAGCGGATGTCGTGTTTCTGGATGAAATATGGAAAGCCGGTCCGGCTATTCAGAATACGTTACTGACGGTCATCAATGAAAAGCTGTTTCGTAATGGAGATACGGAGCTGAAACTTCCGTTGAAGCTGCTGGTGGCTGCCAGTAATGAACTGCCTACGCAGGGCGAAGGACTGGAAGCCTTGTGGGACCGTTTCTTGATTCGCATTATCAGCACTTGCGTGAAACAGGAGGAAGCGTTCTATCAAATGTTGCTGGACGATGGTGACGAAGAAGAACAGGAAGCATGTCGGTGGCAGATTTCGGATGAGGAATATGCCGGATGGCAGAAAGAGATACGGCAGATCAAGGTATCTGCCGAAGTCCTGTCCTGCATCACAGAAATCCGTAAGAACCTGGAGAAAGTCGAGATTCAAGGCTCGGAAGTACATCGGAATGTCTATGTGAGTGACCGTCGCTGGAAGAATATCGTGAAGCTGCTGAAAGCTTCTGCTTTCATTCATGGTCGGAAGGAAGTCTGTCTGACAGATTTATTACCTGTTTACCACTGCTTGTGGAATGAACCGGAAGAGTGTGCGGATATCCGGCAGATCGTTGTCCGTGCGCTGTTTGTTCCTTATGTGAAGGAGATAGCCGCTATCAACTTATCATTAAAGTCGGACCTGAAAGTGAGCCGCGTGCGTGAAGCATTGGAGAAAGCCCGTCAGAAAGGTGACCGCAGAGACGATGATTTGATGATCATCGATCATTTCTACTATCAGATAGAGAATCATGGTACGGGAAATACCTACATATTTATTGTGGATTATAAGAATCTGAAAGAATACAGTCCGAAGGATGTTCCTGCAACAGGAGTCATGTATGCCGATCCGCTGAATCCGAAGCGAACGATTATACGTACTTTTTCGGATGCCACCAAAATGAAGGAACAAGGTGCCGAAAGGGTGACACTTTACAGGGATGAGAAGAATCTTTATATCAATGGTGTCCGCTTTCCGATGCGTCGGCTGAAGAGGGGAGAGCAACAGCAGTTGTGGCTGGGCAATATGACTCTCACCGACCGGGATTATGAGACGGAGTTGGAGACAGCCCATGACCGGATTGAGAAATTAGTAAAAGACTTGTCTGAGAATATTTTTATTTCCGAAGAAGATAAAAAAGGGGTGGCACAATATGTGGCGACCCTTCGTAAAGAGATTGCATGGGCACGTGTGGATGTCCGTAAACTGAGATACGGCGATGAGTCTTAGATATGATGCTGCATTTTATGTGCAGGTGCTGGATAAGTATGTAGCGACCGGAGAGTGTGCGGAGGCGGATAACGAACCGCTGTACGCTTACCTGCTTTCCGTCATGAACGATCCGATGATAAAGATACAAGTCCTGAGTGATGAACTTTGTGCCCGAATCTTTTACGATGCAATGAGCCAGTTTATCCGTCTGAATCTGGAAAAGCAAAAGTACAATATGCAGAAAAGCCAGTCGGAACAGCAAGGAATGGAACTTGTGCTGGAATGGTCCGATACCAAGCGGAAAGACGGGTGGCAGGCTTTACTACAGGAGGTTGCCGACAAACATGAAGGCAATGGTTTCGACAAGGCATTTTATCAGGGGCAGTTCGGCAATGAAGGGAAATATGCGGATGAGGAAGTCTGGGAGAGGATGGTGGACGACTGGAAAGAGGCTTTCCAACGGGATTTGCAGGAGCAAAAGGAAAAGGAGATAGAACAGCGCAAAGATGATTTCGAACGCAGACTTCATGCCAATCTCAGGAATATCCCCGGATATATCCGGCAAAATAACATAGAGAAAGACGAGTTCTATCAGGCTTGGGGCTTGATGAGCGGTATGTGGAATACGGTGGATTTTGAGCGGATACGCAAAATCGTCCGCATTCAGAAAGAATATCCGGAAGTGGTCAAGGTTGCCAATAAGATGGGGCGTATGGCTGACGATGAAGGACAGGAGCAGCTACATGTCGCGCAGGGGAATGTATATAAGATGGAGCATTCTTCTAAAAGTGACATTTTGGGTATCACAGTAGGGAATGACCTGAACGCATTGCTTCCTACAGAACTGGCGCATTGTGCCGATGATGAGCTGGAAGACTTGTTTGTCTATAAATATGTTACCCGAAAACTTCAGACCTTCCGCTATAAATCCGAGATCATGCAACCGGCACGGCGACTGGAAATAAAGCCTGCTACGCAGAAAGGACCGATGATAGTCTGTCTGGACACTTCCGGAAGCATGGTCGGGAAACCGGAAAAGATTGCATATTCGCTGCTGATTAAAATATTGGAAATAGCTGACAGGCAACGTCGGGACTGTTTCCTGATTGCCTTTTCTGTATCCATCAATCCGATTGATGTGCGGAGAGAGAGGGCGCGGCTGCTTGAATTTTTCTCCACCACCTCTTGTGGAGATACGGATGCTACCCGAATGCTGCAAGCTATCTTCCGGTTGCTTCAGTCAAAAAAGGAGTATATGAATGCGGATGTGTTATGGATCAGTGATTTTAAGATACCTTTATCCGTGCCGGAACTGACTGACAAGATGCTGGAATATAGAAAAGTGGATACGCATTTCTACGGTCTGCAACTTGGGATTGCGGAGAATGAATGGAGTCCTTTCTTCGACCGTATTTATAGAATTGATTATACTCCTTCCCGACGTTACTGATTGTTTTTTGGAGGATTCGGTTTATTTGCTTAAATTGCCACCGGATATAAAGTACATCTTTCAAATGCAATAAAACGATGTTAGATATTATTCTGATTATACTAGGTGTGTTATGCCTCATTACCGGACTGATGGGATGTATTCTTCCCTTTCTACCCGGTCCTCCCGTTGCTTATTTGGGATTGGTCCTTCTTCATTTTACGGATAAGGTTCAATACACTACCACACAACTTATTGTATGGCTGCTGATTGTTCTTGTCGTGCAAGTCTTGGACTACTTCACCCCTATGCTTGGCAGCAAGTATAGCGGTGGTAGCAGATGGGGCAATTGGGGATGTATCATCGGGACCCTTATCGGCCTTCTTTTCCTGCCTTGGGGAGTGATTTTCGGTCCGTTCTTGGGAGCAGTTATTGGCGAATTGCTAGGGAATAAAGAGTTTTCTCAAGCACTTAGATCGGGGGTAGGATCATTGATTGGATTTCTACTGGGAACATTCCTGAAATTTGTAGTTTGTGGCTATTTCTGTTATCAGTTTATAGTCGGGTTTATTCGATCATAGAATTCGTTTTGTACGGATTTGAATTATAAGTTTTTGCTTCTTTTCGGAACAAAAAGGGGCAAAACTCGACCTCGCCAACAAAGAAACGACATTCCGTATTCAGTCCTTTCAGCCTTGTCCGCAAATGCCCAGTCAGAAGGGGATAGCGGCTGAAGGGGGCATTTTATACCCTGTCTTTAGGAGCTTCTGAACGGTGCAAGTGGCTTCAGTTCCTTCAGCCTGAAAAATAATCCATTCGAACGTCGGTAGTTACTGACTTAATAGAGCCTGTGTTTATCTCAAACAAAGGTTCTGTTTGGAATAAACACAGGCTCTGTTTGAGGTAAACAGACCTTCTGTTTTTTATCTGAACTATTGGTTAGTTTATTGATTTGAAGTAAGCCGGTATCCCACCAATCTTACCCTCGGTGTTGAGTACCCTTCGCCTCGGTACTGAGTGACGTTTAGCGCCGAGCTTATAAAATTCACCTCGCATGCGGAGTAGCTACAACTTGCATGCAAAGAGCTATAACCAATTAACTATGGATTTATTATTGAGGATGAAAGGACTGAAGCCACTTGCACCGTTTAGAAGCTCCTAAAGACAGGGTACAAAATAGTGCCTTCAGCCGCTATCCCCTTCTATCAAGTCGTTTGCGAGCAAAGCTGAATAGTCTGAATACTGAAAGTACCCCAATTGTAGCAATGGCATTTTTATTATTTTCATCCTATTCGAGTACTAAATTGATGTATGCCCGTCCTAACTATAATAGCACATTGAGTTTATACCATGAAAAAGACAATCGTTGTTCTTCTTTTTATGGCTTCTTTAGGTTTATTTTCCGTTCTCGTCGCAGGCGAGATTTATGTTTCTCCGCATGGGAGTGACAGGAATGCGGGTACCAAAGAAGCTCCTTATCTTACCTTGAATCGCGCCATCAAGCAGGCTCGTGAATGGAGAAGGCTGAATCGTCCCGAGGCAGTCGGAGGAATTTGTATCCGTTTGGAAGACGGTGTTTATGCACAGTCCGCTCCTTTGTTTATTCGACCGGAGGATAGCGGCACGCCCGATTCTCCGACACTCATCCGTGCGGTGGAGAATGCGCATCCTGTCATCAGTGGCGGAGTGGCAGTGACCGGATGGAAGCAGGGATGTGATGATCCTCGGATTTCAAAGGAATTAAGATCAAAAATATGGGTGGCAGAGGCACCATCCTTTGGAAATAGAATTGTAGAAACCCGCCAGATGTGGGTGAACGACAACAAGGCCCAGCGGGCGGCACAGTTTCCCGATGGAGTGATGGAACGGATGATTGATTTCAATCCGGAAGAACAGACGATAACAATCCCTGCTTCTCAGATCGGAAACCTTCCCAATGCCCGTCAACTGGAAATGATAGTCCACCAACGTTGGGCGATTGCCATTCTGCGTGTGAAGAGTATAGATGTCAGAGGAGAGCAGGCTGTCGTTCGCTTTCACGAACCGGAGAGTCATCTGGAGTTTGCCCATCCGTGGCCTCAGCCCGTCATCGGGGGAGAGAAAGGCAACTCTTCCTTTTGCCTGACGAATGCTCTGGAACTGCTGGACCAACCCGGAGAGTGGTTTCAGGAATATCCGTCGGGGACAATCTACTATTATCCCCGTTCGGGAGAAGATATGGAGACTGCCGAAGTGATCGTTCCGGCTCTGGAAACATTGATGATGGTAGACGGCACCTTGGAACGTCCGGTGCGGCATATTCGAGTGGAAGGAATCACCTTTGCCCATACTTCATGGATGCGTCCTTCCTATCAGGGGCATGTCACTTTGCAAGGCGGCTTTCCTCTGCTGGATGCTTATAAACTGCATGAACCGGGACTTCCGGAGAAAGCGGAACTGGAAAACCAGGCATGGATTGCGCGCCCCGAAACGGCGGTACGTGTACGGGGCACTGAGCATCTTACGTTCAATCGCTGCACGTTCCGGCATCTGGCATCTACCGGACTGGATTATGAATGGGCTGTTTCATCTTCCGGCATAGAGAATTGTGTCTTTTCGGATATCGGTGGCACAGGCATACTGATTGGTGCATTCCCCGACGAAGGTTTTGAGACGCATGTGCCTTTCATCCCTCCGGAAGAACGTAACCTATGCACGGACATTACCATTAAAAATAATCTGATCACCGATGTGACCAATGAAGACTGGGGGTGCGTGGGGATCGGTGCGGGATACGTCAGCGGTATCGACATTTCCCATAATGAAGTCTGCCACTTGAATTATTCGGGTATTTGTGTCGGCTGGGGGTGGACATCGCTGGAAAGCGGAATGAAAAACAACCGGATAGAAGCCAACTACGTACATCACTTTGCCCGTCGTCTGTATGATGCCGGAGGACTTTATACGCTTTCCAACCAACCGGGCTCCGTGATGCGGAATAATCGGATCGAACATCTCGAAGAAGCACCTTACGCCACCAATGACAGGGCCTTTTATATTTATTTGGATGAAGCTACGGACGGATATACGATTGAAAACAACTGGTGTCCGACTGAACGTTTCGACTCGAATCGTCCCGGCAATCGGAATGTATGGAAAAATAACGGACCACAAGTGACAGAAAGCATTAAGAATAAGGCCGGAAGGATAAAACCGGAGTAAGTACAGTCCGACACTGAGCCTATCGCAGTGTCGGGCTGTGCAAAAAGTGGGGCCATAGAGACTTGTGAAGTCTGCATGAGTATAGATAAATAAAGATAAAACTAATAATAATAGATCATAAATGAAACCTACTAATTACCATTTGTTCGATTTCCTTGATTTCGATACAGAGTTATCAAGGGATGAGTCACTTTGGAAAGCCTGTAAACCGACAGCCGTTTACGAAAAGGATGGGGATATCTGTGTCACGGTCCCCTTTCAAAAACAGCTGTTAGCTAATGATATGGTTGCGGATACGGCTGTCCCCCGAGAAGAATATACGTTGATCATACGCCAGTATAATATCGGCATTACCCGTCTGTTTCTTGGATTTGGTGAATATGAACTGACAGATCAGTCGGAAATGCTGCAATTCAGCGAACGGATTCGCAGAGTACCTTTGTCTGTAGAGAAGCAGGGAGGCAAATGGATTCTTTTCACCCAAGACGGGACGAAGCGTGCCGTTATCAATGTAGAAGAGCCGGCTTTGGACCGATGGAGCGAGTTACTGCCCGATCCTCAGGAAACACTGGACATCACTCTGTATCCTGACGGCAAACGGGAAATCCGCCTGGCAGCATACGATCATTTCTCGCCTCCCCGCTATGACGGACTGCCCATTGCCTTCTGCAAACGGACGGGCAAAAAGGAACGTGCCACCCTTTCTTTCGAGAGCCGGCCGGATGAATGCTTTGCAGGAACCGGAGAGCGTTTCTTCAAAATGGACTTGAGCGGACAGACGCTTTTCCTCAAGAATCAGGATGGGCAGGGAGTAAATAACCGGCGTACCTATAAGAATATACCTTTCTATCTCTCCAGCCGGATGTACGGGACTTTTTACCATACCTGCGCCCACAGCAAACTTTCGCTGGCGGGACATTCCACCCGCTCCGTACAGTTCCTGAGCGATCAGGCTATGCTGGATGCATTTGTCATTGCCGGCGATACGATGGAAGAGATACTTCGCGGCTACCGTGACCTGACCGGATATCCTTCGATGCCTCCTCTCTGGAGCTTCGGAGTGTGGATGAGCCGGATGACTTATTTCAGTGCCGACGAAGTAAATGAGATCTGCGACCGTATGCGTGCCGAACATTATCCCTGCGATGTCATCCATCTGGATACCGGATGGTTCAGAACCGACTGGCTGTGTGAATGGAAGTTTAACGAGGAACGTTTTCCCGACCCGAAAGGATTCATTCAGAGATTGAAGAAGAACGGTTATCGTGTATCCCTATGGCAGTTACCTTATGTTGCTGAAGATGCGGAACAGATCGAAGAGGCAAAGGCGAATGAGTATATAGCTCCTCTGACGAAGCAGCAGGACACGGACGGTTCCAACTTCTCGGCTCTGGATTATGCGGGTACTATCGACTTTACTTATCCGAAGGCAACCGAATGGTACAAGGGGTTATTAAAGCAACTTCTGGATATGGGAGTCACCTGTATTAAAACCGATTTCGGAGAAAATATCCACATGGATGCTGTCTACAAGGGCATGAAACCGGAACTGTTGAATAACCTGTATGCCTTGCTCTATCAGAAAGCAGCTTACGAAATAACAAAGGAGGTAACAGGGGACGGCATTGTCTGGGCACGTGCCGCTTGGGCGGGTTGCCAGCGTTATCCGTTGCACTGGGGAGGTGACTCCTGCAGTTCATGGGATGGCATGGCCGGTTCACTCAAAGGAGGCCTGCACTTCGGTTTATCGGGCTTTGCCTTCTGGAGCCATGATGTCCCCGGATTCCATACCTTGCCCAATTTTATGAACTCAATCGTAGCGGAGGACGTCTATATGCGCTGGACCCAGTTTGGAGTGTTCACCTCACACATCCGTTATCATGGAACCAATAAGCGGGAACCCTGGCATTATCCGGCTATCGCCCCGCTGGTGAAGAAGTGGTGGAAACTGCGCTACTCGTTGATTCCCTACATCATAGAGCAAAGTAAACTGGCAGTAGAAAGTGGCTGGCCATTGTTACAGGCACTCATCCTGCATCATCCGGAAGATAAACTCTGCTGGCATATCGATGACGAATATTACTTCGGCAATGATTTCCTGGTAGCTCCGGTGATGAATAGCGAAAACCGTCGCGACATTTATCTCCCCGAAGGACAGTGGGTGAATTTCTTTACCGGCGAACGGTTGCAAGGCGGACGCTGGCTGAAAGAGGTGTATGTGCCCTTGGAAGAGATGCCTGTTTATGTGCGTGAGAATGCCGTTATCCCGATTTATCCGGAGGAAGTGAATTGTACGGACGAGATGGATTTAGGCAAAAGTATTGCCTTGCGCATAGATCATAATTACAAAGGATTTTGGACTAAATAAAGAATAGCGATGAAAACTTGGAAAACAAACTTAGAAGAAACGAAACAGCGTTATATAAATTGGTGGAATCATAAAGGAATTATTCTTTCTATGTGGGAACACTTTCAGGAAGGCGTGAAACCGCACGCCGACATTGCTCCACCTGCTCCGGCAAGGGATTTGTCGCAGAAGTGGTTCGACCCTCAATGGCGGGCGGAATATCTGGATTGGTATGTCGCTCACAGTAGTCTGATGGCGGATATGCTGCCTGTTGCAAATACTCAGTTGGGTCCCGGCTCGCTGGCTGCTATTCTGGGCGGAGTATTTGAAGGAGGCGAAGATACGATCTGGATACATCCCGATCCGAACTTTAATGATGAGATCGTATTCAATCCCGAACATCCGAACTGGCTCTTGCATAAAGAACTTCTGAAAGCCTGTAAGGCTAAAGCCAACGGAAACTACTTTGTCGGTATGCCCGACCTGATGGAAGGACTGGATGTATTGGCGGCTTTGAAAGGTACGGATATGGTATTGCTGGATACGGTGATGCAGCCCGAAGTACTGGAGCAACAGATGCAGCAGATCAATGACATCTATTTTAAAGTCTTTGACGAACTCTACGACATTATCCGTGAAGGGGATGAAATGGCATTCTGCTATTTCTCTTCATGGGCTCCGGGCAAGATGAGTAAGTTGCAGAGCGATATTTCTACCATGATCAGTCAGGATGATTATCGTCGTTTTGTGCAGCCGTTTATTCGTGAGCAATGTCAGAAAATCGATTATACGCTCTATCATCTTGATGGAGTGGGAGCGATGCATCATCTTCCCGCCTTGCTGGAGATTGAAGAACTGAATGCCATCCAATGGACGCCCGGTGTCGGCGAGCCGCAGGGAGGTTCTCCGAAGTGGTACGATTTATATAAGAAGATATTGGCAGGAGGCAAGAGCGTAATGGCTTGCTGGGTGACTCTGGAGGAACTGAAACCTTTGTTGGACCATATCGGGGCAGACGGAGTGCATCTGGAAATGGATTTCCACAATGAGAGGGAAGTGGAGCAGGCAATGAGAATCATTGAGGAATATACCGGCTCTTCTTCGTCTGTGTCTGCAGATGTTCACACGAATCAACCCGTTGGAGAACAGGATAATGCACAGGAAAGTATTCGGATCAGAGAAGAAAAGTCTCAGGAAGAGGATCGGATGAAACCTTTGTATGATGCCATTGTAGCCGGAAAACTGGAACCGGCTGTTGAAGTTACAAAGGATGCCATTGCTGCCGGGGTACTCCCGCAGGATATTATCAATGGTTATATGATTACGGCTATGGGCGAAGTCGGTCAGCGTTTTCAGGACGGCAAGGCCTTTGTTCCTCAGCTTCTCATGGCGGGGCGTGCAATGAAAGGAGCTTTGGAACTTTTGAAACCTTTACTGGCGGGGAATGCATCTGCTACTATCGGGAAAATTGTGATCGGTACTGTAAAAGGAGATTTGCATGATATTGGAAAGAACCTCGTGGCTTCCATGCTGGAAGGTTGTGGCTTCGAAGTGATTAATATCGGTATTGATGTTACTTGCGACAAGTTTGTTGAAGCGGTGAAGGAAAACAAAGCGGACATTTTATGTATGAGTGCCTTGCTGACTACCACTATGACTTATATGCAGGATGTGATCCGGGCATTGGAAGAGGCGGGGATCCGCGATCAGGTGAAAGTGATGATCGGAGGAGCACCCGTGAGTCAGGGATTTGCCGATGAAATCGGTGCTGACGGGTATAGTGATAATGCTAATACTGCCGTGGCGGTCGCCAAAGTGCTGATGGGGAAAAGAGATTAAGAATATTTTAATTGTTAATACTTGAATTATGCACGCGAAATTCTTAGACACACTGGATTGGGGCATTCTGATTGCCTATTTTCTGATTCTTATCGCCATTGGTATATGGGCAAGTTCCAAACGAAAGAAGGGGAGCAGTCTCTTTTTGGCGGAACATTCTTTGAGATGGCACCACATCGGATTCTCCATGTGGGGGACTAATGTGGGGCCGTCTATGTTGATAGCTTCTGCCAGCGCCGGATTTACTACCGGCATCGTTTCGGGCAATTATGCCTGGTATGCCTTCGTTTTTATATGCCTGCTTGCTTTTGTTTTCGCTCCCCGTTACTTGGGTTCTCGTGTTTCCACCTTGCCGGAGTTTATGGGAAAGCGGTTCGGACAGTCTACCCGTAATATCTTGGCATGGTATACGATTGTTACAATCTTGATTTCCTGGCTGGCATTGACATTGTTTGCGGGTGGCGTTCTGATTCGTCAGGTATTCGATATACCGATGTGGCAATCCGCTTTGATATTGCTGATCATATCCGCATTCTTTACGATGCTCGGAGGATTGAAAGCGGTTGCCTACACGAATGTTTATCAGATGATCCTGTTGATTCTTGTTTCGGCTGCGTTGGCTATTGTAGGAATCTATAAAGTTGGTGGTATATCGGCTCTGACAGATGCCGTTCCGGCAGACTTCTGGAATCTGTTCAGACCGAATGATGATACCGCTTTCCCTTGGTTGCCGATTATTTTGGGATATCCTGTGATGGGAGTATGGTTCTGGTGTACGGATCAGTCGATGGTACAGCCTGTGTTGGCAGCCAAAAGTCTGAAAGAAGGACAGTTGGGAACGAACTTTACCGGATGGCTCAAAATACTGGATGTTCCTCTTTATATTCTTCCGGGTATCATCTGTCTGGCCTTGTTTCCGCAGTTGGAGAATCCCGATGAGGCGTATATGACGATGGTAACCCATTTGTTTCCTGTCGGGATGGTGGGGCTGGTGTTGGCTGTGTTGACTGCCGCGCTTGTCAGTACTATCGGATCGGCATTGAATGCTTTGAGTACCGTGTTTACAATGGATATTTATGTGAAGAAGATTCGTCCGCAGGCGAAGCAGAAGGAGATCATCCGGGTCGGACAAGTGGTGACGGTAGCCGGTGCTCTGATATCGGTAATCATAACGATTGCCATTGACAGCATTCACGGACTGAATTTATTCAATGTTTTCCAGTCTGTATTGGGATTCATTGCGCCTCCTATGGCGGCAGTTTTCCTTTTTGGCGTTTTCTGGAAGCGTACGACTACGTTGGCTGCTAACGCTGCCCTGACAGTGGGGACGGTATTCAGTATAGGAGTAGGTGTATTGTACCTATGGGTATTTCCTGCGGATCAATATTTTGCATGGCCTCATTTTATGTTATTATCCTTCTACCTGTTCGTTATTATCGGGATAGGGATGGTAGTTGTCAGTCTATTGGATAAGACTCCTCAGACGGCAATATTGAATATGGAGAAGATCGAAGAAAAGCCTGCCCGCATTGTACTTATCTTATGGGGGTTGCTTATCGTAACTATGATAGGGCTTTATATCTTCTTTAATGGCCATTAAAGAAGATATAAAGCTGACTAAAAAGTCGATAGTATCTTAAGTCTCCTCCTTCCCGAAGGAGGAGAATGGTGGTACTACCGACTTTTAGTCAGCCCCCAATCGCAAATTTATCTGTGTTTTCTTTTGCGATAACAGTTTTCATAGGTGCACAGTCCGCAAGTGTATTCAAGCTTGCGGACATTAGTGCCTGTTCCGATAACACCACTAACTGATTTGATGGGTACCATGAGGCTGGAATCTGTCAACCGGATGCCACAGGGAGCAGCTACGGGGAACAATGGGAACAGTTTTTGTTGTTCCGAAACGTGCCATCCACAGTATCCTGGACTGTATCGGTTGGTATGTTTCCAGTTCTTCTCCCGTATATATTCAGCCAAAGCGACTTCCATGCAATCAGCCGTCTTTTCTGCAATAATACTCCCTAACGAGTCTGCTATGTATATTTTGACCATATCTCCTTCTTGTTGCAACGTATGCTGAAATACCTCAAACTCAGTTCCGGCAGTAGCTGCAAAAAAGACAAACGCTTCCGATCCTCTTAATTGACGGGCGATGGTTTTACCAACAGAGAAAACGCTACTTTTACTTTGTGTAGAAAAAGTGTTTTGCTCAGGGCTCCGTGTGGGAATGGTGTCTTGTATAGGATTGACAGTGGGTGGATGGATGCTTTGAAGTACGCTAAGAGTCTCTTTTTCGATATCAAGTGTACCTCCCATAAAGAAGAATGCGAACCGAGGGCGAAGCAGGGGAGTAATCCGTTTTAGCAACGTATTAGTCTCATCTATCACCATCTGATCCGGTATAGAATCTTTGTACCCCATCGCTTCATAAATTTCGGACGATGGGATTCGTAAGTCTTGATAAGTGAGTTCTTGCTCAATCATTATTAACTGACATTATCTGAATGACAGCCTAATTTCGAGTTTCATTGAACTCTTCCAATGCTGTATAAAAAGCATTTATATTAGCTAATGGCGTATATGGCGGTATATCGCAACCGCTCGACAGAACGAAGTTCGGATATGCGGAAGTGGCTTCCAATAACTGGAGAGTCGCTTTTTTCATTTCCTCCGGACTCAACATCTTAAAAAGGCTGACCGGATCAAGATTACCCATCGCAAGAGCATCGGCAGGAACTTCTTTCAATGCTTCTTCCATGTTGATTTTATTTCCGAAATGATAGGCTGCCGCACCCGTATATACCATAGCCTGGGTGCAATTTCCTGTATTCCCGCAATTATGAAGTACAACGGTGAAATGATCATCCTGAACCTTCTCAACTATTTCTTTTACGAATACAGAAGAGTATTGCAGGCAATCTTCATTGGATAATAATCCGGCAGCAGGTTCCGCCATTACCACTCCATTCACTCCGGTCGCTTTCAGAGCCATGCAGTACCGAATAATGAAATCGGTACATTTGCGCAGCAAAGTGTTGGCTGCCTCGGGGTTGATATAAATCAGCATCATGATCTCAGACATATCATATAAGCGTCCCGCTAATGAATAAGGACCGATACAACCAGCCAGCACCGGACGGTCTGTGATATTCTTTGCAGTCAGCATATTCGCTTTGAGATATTGTGCAATCCTTCCTTTATTCAGTGCCGGTATTTCCAAGGTCTCAATGGCAGCTTCGTCTGCGAGCAAACGACCGGATACGCTTGGAACTTCATTCTCCGGAAATACAATTTCGGCTCCGAATGCTTCCGCCTCTACCGTTAAATCCATAATAACCGTTGCGGCAGCAGAAGGATATTTGTCGCAGAGCGCTTTGATTGCTTCATAATGCACCTGTCCGTTCGTTACTGCATCATGAACCGTCTTTCCGATAAGCTCGATGCCCGGATGTGTCATGATAGGAATGGAAATGACCTTTTTATTCAGGATCGTCTGATTGATCCAGTCTTTCATATTCAGTTTACCCATAACTTCTGTTTTTTTAACTTCGTCATATAGTAAGACGATGCAGGTACCCTTTTGTAATCAGTACTTATAAATAAAGCTGTTCTTCAAGAAAGAAGAACAGCTTTATTTATATTTGAATGCTTATCAGGCTTTATTTTACCGGAATCTTATCAATACGATTTTGATGGCGTCCCCCCTCAAACTGTGTTGAGAAGAACTCTGTCAATATCATGTCCGCCTCCTCAGTGCTGATGAAGCGTCCCGGCATCACGAGAATATTGGCGTCATTATGTTGACGGGCCAGATGTGCGATCTCTGCATTCCAGCAAAGAGCAGCACGTATTCCCTGATGCTTGTTTAGAGTCATGTTGATTCCGTTTCCGCTGCCGCAGATCGCAATACCGGGATAACATTCACCCGATTCTACTGCTAGGGCCAGCGGATGGGCATAGTCCGGATAATCTACGCTTGCGGCAGAGTTGGTTCCGAAATCTTTGTAAGCCCAGCCTTTTACTTCCAGCCAGCCGCGAACATATTCTTTTAGTTCAAAACCGGCGTGGTCGCATGCTAATCCAATTGTTTTCATTAAATCATTGCTTTTACCTGATTATATACGTTCTCGGCAGTAAATCCAAGTTTTTCATCCAATACTGTGTAAGGAGCAGAGAAACCGAAAGATTCCAATCCCCATACTTTGCCGTGGCAACCTACCAGACCTTGAAGAGTGACAGGCAAACCGGCAGTAAGACCGAATATCTTGGCATCAGCCGGAAGAACTGATTCCTGATATTCCTTAGACTGGCTGCGGAACAGACCTTCTGATGGTGCAGATACGATACGAACTTTTACGCCATCCTTGCGAAGCAACTCTGTACCGGCTACCAAAGTAGACACTTCGGAACCTGAAGCTACCAGGATTACATCCGGATTTTCGTCTGAACCGGCTACGATATAAGCACCCTTGGCTGCTTGTTCGTAATCAGTTCCGGCAGGCAGGTTGGCGATATTCTGACGGGAGAAGATCAGACCTGTCGGAGTAGACATATTTTCCATGGCAAGTTTCCATGCGATAGTCGTTTCTTCCGCATCAGCCGGACGAAGTACCAACATAGAGTTGTGTCCCTTGTGGTTTTTCAGTTTCTCCATCAGGCGGATTTGAGCTTCCTGTTCTACCGGTTCATGAGTAGGACCGTCTTCACCTACGCGGAACGCATCGTGAGTCCAGATGAACTTCACAGGTTGTTCCATCAGAGCAGCCATACGTACGGCAGGTTTCATATAGTCGGAGAATACGAAGAATGTACCGCAAGCAGCGATCACACCACCGTGAAGTGACATACCGATACAGATACAAGCCATCGATAATTCAGATACACCGGCCTGGAAGAATGCGCCGCTGAAATCGCCCTTCTTAAAAGAATGAGTTTTCTTCAGGAAACCGTCGGTCTTGTCGGAGTTAGAAAGGTCGGCAGAAGCAACGATCATATTTTCTACCTGCATTGCAAGAGCACCCAGAACAGTTGCAGAAGCGGCACGAGTGGCAGTACCTGCTTTCTGTTCGATGGCAGCCCAGTCTACTTTGGGAGCTTTGCCGGAGAAGAATGCTTCCAGTTTAGCTGCCAGTTCCGGATTGGCTTTGGTCCATTCGGCTTTCTTTGCATATCTTTCAGCTACGATTTTCTTTAATTCTGCTGCTCTCTTTGCATACAGTTCGGCTACTTCCGGGAAAATCACGAACGGATTGACAGGATCGCCACCCAAATTCTTGATTGTATTTACATAGGCGTCGCCACCGAGCGGAGCGCCGTGTGTAGCACAGTTGGCTTCGTAGCTGCTACCGTCTGCTTTGCGTGCGCCTTTACCCATAACGGTTTTACCGATAATCAGGGTCGGGCGCTCTTTTTCTGCCTGTGCTTCTTTGATAGCAGCACGGATTTCGTCAGGATCATTACCATTGATGCTGAGTACGTTCCATCCCCATGCTTCATATTTCATGGCAGTGTCTTCAACGGTTACATCTTTCGTTTCTGTAGAAAGCTGAATATCGTTGGAGTCGTAGAACATGATCAGGTTGTCCAGTCCCAATGCACCGGCAATGCGTCCGGCACCCTGAGAGATTTCTTCCTGAATACCACCATCGGAAATGTATGCGTAAATAGTCTGATTCATTACTTCATTGAAGCGTGCTTTCAGGAATTTAGCTGCGATAGCGGCACCTACAGCGAAAGTATGTCCCTGTCCCAGCGGACCGGAAGTATTTTCGATACCACGCATGATGTCTACTTCCGGATGTCCCGGAGTAGGGCTTCCCCATTGGCGAAATTCTTTTAGTTCGTCCAAAGTGAACTTACCTGTCAATGCCAATGTAGAATAGAGCATCGGAGACATATGACCTGGATCAAGGAAGAAACGGTCACGACCTTCCCAACGCGGATTTTCAGGATCGTATACTAGAAACTCAGAGAAGAGTACATTTACAAAGTCAGCACCACCCATGGCGCCACCCGGGTGACCGGAATTGGCTTTCTCAACCATTGAAGCAGCAAGAATACGGATGTTATCCGCTGCACGATTCATAAGTTTATTATCGTTCATATCTTTAATAATTAATAGATTTGCTAGTCTGTCAATGTGCCAATTACTTGGCATATTTCTCATAATGTTGGCAAAGATAGCTCTTTATGTGTAATTAACCATCCAAAAGAGCTATCTTTTTTGTAGGCTTTTTAACAGCCTTCTTGTTTACAATACAGTAAGTATTTACTATTAGATTACTGTAACTCTAAAGTAACAATTGACTTAGCCGGTAGTTTTACCTTCATAATTCCTTTATTGATTTTTACCTCTTTGAAGGAAGCCGGTTTTACAATATTAGGTTTTTCGAAAGAGTTGTAATCAGTCAGATTAGCAGAAGTCAGGATTTCTCCAATCGCCTTTTTGGCATTTACGTCCGGAAGATTGACTGTGATTTCCTGTGCGTTGTCTGCATCTACGTTGGAGAGAGAAATATGGATCACTCCGTTCTTGTTCTTAGAAGCTGTTGCGCTGACCATGGGAACTGTACGGTTATCGCGTACGTTCATTTTCTCGCAAGTCAGGTCGAGTGGAAGATAGGTTGCATCCTGATGCACTTTGTACATCTTAAATACATAATAAGTAGGAGTAAGTACCATATCTTTGTCTTTAGTCAGGATCATAGATTGCAGAACGTTGACTATCTGAGCAATGTTCGCCATTTTCAGACGGTCGGTATATTTGTGGAATACATCGAGGCTTAAAGAAGCAACGAAGGCATCACGCAATGTGTTTTGCTGATACAGATGACCTCTGACCGTTCCTGGTTCTTCGTCCCACCAAGTGCCCCATTCGTCAAGCAAAAGGGCAATCTTCTTGTCTTTATCATATTTGTTCATGATGGCGCAATGTTTTTTGATGACATCTTCCACTTCAAGACATTTGCCCATCGTCCAGTAAAAATCATCTTTGTTGAATTTGGTTGCCGCACCTTTGCTGCCGCTCCATCCTGTAACTGTATAGTAGTGTAAGGATAGACCTTGCATCCGGTGACCGACACGATTCATCAGTACATCCGTCCAGTTATAGTCGTAATCACTGGCACCACTGGCTATCTTAAACAGATGATTACCGTCATAGTTACGGCAATAAGTAGAATAACGGCGATACAGATCGGCATAATATTCAGGACGCATGCTGCCGCCGCATCCCCAGCTTTCATTTCCTACACCGAGATATTTTACTTTCCATGCCTTGTCTCGGCCGTTCTTGCGACGCAGATTTGCCATTGGAGAATCACCGTCGGAAGTCATGTACTCCACCCATTTGGCGAGTTCTTCTACCGTGCCGCTGCCTACGTTTCCACTTATATATGGTTCGCAGCCCAGCATTTCGCAAAGGTTCAGAAATTCGTGTGTTCCGAAACTGTTGTCTTCAATCGTTCCTCCCCAGTTGTTGTTCACCATCTTCGGGCGGTTTTCTTTGGGACCGATACCGTCCATCCAGTGATATTCGTCTGCAAAGCAGCCGCCCGGCCAGCGGAGAACAGGAACAGACAAGTCTTTTAATGCATTAAATACGTCCGTGCGGTATCCTTTGATATTAGGAATATCCGAATTTTCGCCTACCCAAAGACCACCGTAGATACATGAACCCAGGTGTTCGGCAAATTGACCGTAGATTTCCTTCGGGATGATTTCTTTGCCTTGGTCGGCATGTACAGTGATGGTAGCACTCTTTTGTGCAGAAAGAGATACCGAGGCTGCCAGAAAGGCCGTGCTGACTAATAGTTTTGCTTTCATAAATGGAATTTGTTTAAATGATTATATAGAAGTTTGATTTTTACGATGATCATTCTCTTGTTCTTACGGTTACTTCAGTAAGCGTACTTCATAAACGGCAGAGGTCCATTCTGTTTCGTCCGGCTTAAAAAGAATCTCGCAGCTTCCTGCTTTTAACTTACGGGGCAGGAGATAACAGAGTCTGATAAAACCGTCTTTGTCGGCTTTGCTCACAGTGGGATGAACGGTCAGTTTTTCGTTATTCAGCAGGATCACTGCTTTGTTACGGTCTTCTTGCCGTACGGTGATCATAAGCTGGCTTGCTTCTTCTTTTACTTTCAGGTTATAGCTGAACCAGCCTTTAGCCCGGCGGAAATGACGGTCTTTGTGGGTTCCGGTTTCGGATGCTTCATATAGAATGCCATGATCGGATTCCGGTTGTTGTTCACCGGGGAAGACCAAGTCAACTGTCCGGTTCGCCAGGTCGGTCGCTTTCTGTTCGGCTGTAGCCATTTCTTCCTGAATCGTTTTGAACTGTTCTTCACTGGCTTGGCGGAAATAAACGGCATAACGGGAATTATGCAGGCGGAAGAACGGAATAAGCTCCAGTGATTTACTCTTTTGTGTCGGATAAACGTTTCCATCATAACTAAAAGCTAGTTTGCTTCCGCTCAGTTTGTGAAGAGAATGGCGGATAGAATCGGGATTCCCGATCAGCATCGGGATCTCCTGCAAAGGTGTTTGCCGACCGTGGGCAATGTGACCGCCGCGGCTGTCGTCTGCATAGATTCCGTCAAGGTTTTCTGTTCCTGTAGAAGTTGCAAGAACGATGGGACCGTATAAGAAAGCATAGTAATCTTTCTTGTCGGGAATCTGCTCCAGGCTGACCTTCATAGGCAGATGGAAGGTGATAACATCTCCTTTCTTCCATTTACGCCGGAGGGGAAGGTATGTACTGGTTCCCGCCTGTATGTCAGAAAGGTGCTTCTTGCCGTTGATGGTGATTTCATACCCTTCTGAATTTCCTGCCCATTCCGGTATACGAATCATTAATGTCAGTTTCTTCTTAGCGGCTTTGTCTATTCGTAAGGTAACTTTTTCATCATCGGGGAAGAGAGTTTCCTGTGTTAATGTAACGCCTTGTTCTTTCCAGTTCAGTTGTGAAGGAATAAAAAGATTGACGTAAAGCGTATCTTGTTGATGCGCATAAATAAATTCACCATACTTGGTGTGATTTTCCAAGCCTGAACCGACGCAGCACCACATCGATGTTTCCGGTTGCGAGTATACCCGATAATGTCCGGGACGCATCGGAGTAAAGTAGACGAATCCGCCTTTATCCGGTTCTTGTGATGACAGGATATGATTGTAGAGTGCACGTTCATAATAATCTACATAACGTGGGTCCGGTTGGTTGGAGTTGTCAACGTCTCCGGAGTTCTGATAAAGCATTTTGGTCAGCCGGAGCATGTTGTAAGTATTGCAAGTCTCCGGTCCCTGAACGTCATTCAGCATAGACGTAAAGTTGTCCGATGGATGAAAATGTTCGCGTACGCTGTTCCCGCCGATACACACGGAACGGTGATTGACTACGGTATTCCAGAAAAAACGGGCTGCATGATCCCATTCTGCTGCATGATTCCAGTCTTTGTCATTCTTTGAAACTTCGGCTACCCGTTTGTATCCGATTACTTTAGGAATTTGTGTGTTGGCATGCATTCCGTTTAACCTGTCTTCGTTTTTGATAAGCGGGTCGAGAATGACTTTATGAGAGAAACGGCGTGCCAGTTCCAGGTATTTCTTATCGCCTGTTATTTCCGCTACATCCGCAAACGTTTCATTTAAGCCGCCGTGTTCACTGCGGAGCATATCCTGCATTTGGTTGTCGCTAAGACCGGAAGTAATATCAATCATCCAGTCGGTGAGATCAATCAGCATCTGACGTGCCAGATCGCTGTGGACATACAGGTAAGCGTCCCGCAGTCCGGCATACGTTTTGTGTATATTATAGAGGGGTACCCATTTGCCGTTTAAGCTGAAGCCTCCGGCACGAATGTCACCTGCTTTGATTTCTTTCCAAAGTTGGAGGCTACCGGGTGTTCCTCCGATAAATCCTGTGCCGACAGCTTGCTGTGCACGGTGTAGTTCGTTGAGCATATAGTTGAGGCGGTGGTATATCGCCGTATCTCCGGTGGCGGCATACATCATGGAAAGTGCGGAAAGGTAATGTCCGCCGATGTGACCGTCCAGTCCTGTATTCTCCCAGTTGGTATAGCTTGGGGCTTTGGATGTCAGTCCGGCTTCGCGAAGGAAAGGAGCTGATAATCTGTCCGGGTCGAGAGCTAAGATATAATGTAAATCAGTCTGTTGAGCTTGCAGAAAAGGACTGCTTAATAACTTCACATCTTGAAGGGAAAAGTAAGAGACCTGATGGTTCGTCTGGGCTTTTCCGATGGAGATGGATATAATAAGGGCAAGTATGAACGAGGTGGTTTTCATGATAATAGCTTCCCCCTGACCCCCTCCAAAAAGGAGAGGGAATGAGGATATTTATGTTAATACTAAATTCAGGGAAAGGGGGAGAAAGGTCTCCGTGAAGCCGCTTATTTGAATTTGACGGCTGCTTCTTCTATAGGCAAACCTGCCTTGTAGCTTTCGATGTATGTGTTGAAGCCGGCTACATCTTCGGGTGTGGGTGATACCTCGACACCAGCATCGCTGACAAATACACTTTCATCCAGGAAATCGGCAAGAGATTGACCCTTTTTATTGTTTACCAGGTAAGAACCCAGCAGGGCAATTCCCCATGCACCGCCTTCACCGGCTGTTTCCATAACAGATATGGGCGAGTTGATGGCTGCTGCAAGTACTCTTTGACCGACTCCTTTGGTTCTGAACAATCCTCCGTGACCTGTGATTCTGTCGACTTTGATCTTTTCTTCGTTGAACAAGATGTCGTTGCCAATCTTGAGAACTCCGACTGAGGCGTACAAATGAGCCCGCATAAAGTTTGCAAGGTTGAACTTGTCATTGGCCGAACGTACGAACAAAGGTCTTCCCTCGGCAAGTCCCGTAACAGGTTCGCCTGAAATGTAGTTGTAGGAGAGGAGACCACCGCAATCGGTATCACCGGTAAGGGCAATGTTATAAAGTTTGCCATAGAGTTCATCCATATCTACAGGTATACCCAGAAGTTCCTGGTATTCTTTGAACAGGTTGACCCATGCGTTAAGATCCGAAGTACAGTTGTTGCAATGTACCATGGCTACGAGGCTTCCGTCGGGAGTGGTGACCATGTCGATCATTTCGTATGGCTTCGACAACTCTTTTTCCAATACGATCATAGAGAAAGAAGAAGTACCTGCCGATACGTTGCCGGTGCGTTGCTTGACGGCGTTGGTTGCTACCATGCCGGTGCCTGCGTCTCCTTCCGGCGGGCAGACCGGTATTCCTGCCTTCAGATGACCGGATGCATCGAGCTTTTTACAGCCTTCCGGTGTGAGGACACCGGCATTTTCACCAGCCGACAATACTTTGGGCAGAATGTCTTCCAGTTTCCAACTGTATTCCTTCGAAGCAATCAGATTGTCGAATTTGGCCACCATTTCGGCGGAATAGTTGTTGGTAGTCGGATCTATGGGGAGCATACCCGATGCGTCACCAATGCCCAACACCTTTTCGCCTGTTATCTGCCAATGTACATAACCTGCAAGAGTTGTCAGGAACTTGATGTCTTTGACGTGCGCTTCGTTGTCCAGAATAGCCTGGTACAAATGAGAAATGCTCCATCTCAAAGGGATATTATAGACAAATAATTCGGATAATTCTGCCGCAGCACGGCCTGTATTGGTATTTCTCCAAGTGCGGAAAGGCACGAGGATTTCTTCTTTTTCATTGAAAGGCATGTAACCATGCATCATGGCGCTGACACCGATGGCTGCCAGTGTTTCGATCTCTGTGTCGTATAATTTCTTCACGTTGGAGCGGAGGTCGGCGTAGCAATCTTGCAGTCCGGACCAGATGGCATCAATGCTGTAAGTCCAAAGTCCGTTGACCAGTTGATTTTCCCATGTGTGGCTGCCTTGAGCGATAGGTTTGTTTTCCTGGTCAATCAGAACAGCTTTTATTCGTGTAGAACCGAGTTCTATGCCAAGGATGGCTTTACCTGTCTCGATGGTTGATTTTGCATCTAATTTCATGTTGGAAACCGATATTTTAAGGTATAACAATAAGTGTGGAGAACAAAAACTGAGTCTGCTTTCAAAAGGCGGAAGTGTCTTTAATTCGGGTTGAATTAAAAGTCGCCAGTATCCATATTGTGTGTGACTAAAAAGTCGGTACCAATGGAGATGGTACCGATTTTTTTAAGTGGACTCAGTGATTGGTTTTTAGCAAAGCGCTTTGTTCAGCATATAATATACTTCATTCATGCGCAGTTCTTTCTTGAAGCAGCTGATAGTCGTATCTTTATTGATATGTACCATTTCGATGCCTGCGATTTCTGCATAATCTTCCCAGTATTCTGCTGTCAAGTCGTATGAGAAGCAAGAGTGGTGAGTTCCACCGGCCAGAATCCATGCGCCTGCGCCTACTTCGAGGTTAGGCATCGGAATCCAGAGTGCGGAAGCAACCGGCAATTTCGGAAGTGGTTTCGGTTCGATACATTCTACATCGTTTACGATCAGACGGAAACGGTTACCCATATCCACTACAGTTGCGGTGCAGCCTGTTCCTGTCTTTGAAGTGAACACAAGGCGGGCAGTCTGGCTCTTACGGATACCTATGCCGAGGAAGTGTACTTCCAGACGAGGCTTGTTAGCTGCGATAAGCGGACAGATCTCCAACATATGTGACTGTAGGATAGAACTGTTGGCACCATCAAAGTTCAGTGTATAGTCTTCGAGGAATGAACAGCCTTTCGGAAGTCCTTGATTCATTACCCATACAGTACGATAAAGAGCAGCCGATTTCCAGTCACCTTCAGCACCGAATCCGTAGCCTTCTGCCATCAGGCGTTGAGAAGCCAGTCCCGGAATCTGATCGAAATAGCTACCGTCAGTCTGACCCAGATCGTCAAAGTTGGTAGTGAATCCTTTGGCGCCTTTCGCTTTGAGGATAGCACGGAGAGCAAGCTCGGCTTTGGCAGCATTCCATACTTTCTGATAAGCTTCGGTTGATTTGTCTTCCAGAGAAGCGTCGTGATCGTAATCATTGAAGTAAGTAGCTACCAAAGCATCTACATCAGCATTTTTGATATCTTTGTGATATTCCATCAGCTCGCTTGCCGGGCAATAATCTACATGATAGCCCATGCGTTGTTCTGCTTCTACCTTGTCACCATCGGTTACGGCTACATTATTCATCTGATCACCGAAACGGATGATCAGCATATCCTGAGAGTCTGCCCAACCTGCGCAAACACGCATCCAGACAGCAATCTTATGCAATGTTTCTTCTTCTTTCCAGTACCCTACCACTACTTTGCGACGGATGCGCATACGGGTACAGATATGTCCGAACTCGCGGTCGCCGTGAGCTGACTGGTTCAGATTCATAAAGTCCATATCCATTGTATCCCAAGGAATTTCCTTGTTGAATTGAGTATGCAGGTGCAGCAATGGTTTCTTTAATTGTTGCAGACCATGAATCCACATTTTAGCAGGAGAGAAAGTATGCATCCAAGTGATGACGCCTACACATTTGTCATCGTTGTTGGCTGCTTTGAATACAGCTTCCACCTCTTTAGAAGAGTTGGCCGTTCCTTTGTATACTACTTTAACAGGAAGTTTGCCCGATTCATTCAGACCGTTAACCATTTCGTTAGAGTGTGCGTCTACTGCGATTACTGCATCACCTCCGTACAAGAGCTGTGCTCCTGTTACGAACCATACTTCATACTGATCAAATACGTTATTCATAATGTTTTAATTTTTAATTTATAATCTTTACTCGTTTTATTGTCCGTAGTAAGCGTTCGGACCATGCTTGCGGCTGAAGTGTTTCTCTACCAGCAGCGGGTTCATTGTTAAATTGGGATTCACGGCATAAGCAATGCTTGCCATTTTGGCAACTTGTTCCATCACTACTGCATTGTGTACGGCATCGTGTGCGTCTTTTCCCCAAGAGAAAGGACCATGATTCTTGACCAATACTCCCGGTGTATGTACAGGGTTCAGGCCTTCGAAACGTTTTACGATCACGTTTCCGGTTTCCAGTTCATAGGCACCTTTTACTTCAGCTTCCGTCATATCCGCTGTGCAGGGGATTGCATCATGGAAATAGTCAGCGTGAGTTGTCCCGATATTGGGAATATCACAACCGGCCTGCGCCCATGCGGTAGCATAAGTAGAGTGGGTATGCACCACTCCGCCGATTTCGGGGAATGCTTTGTAGAGTACCACGTGAGTAGGAGTATCTGAGGATGGCTTCAGCCGTCCTTCGACGACTTTGCCATCCAGGTCCACTACTACCATATCTTCCGCTTTCATATCATCATAACTGACTCCACTGGGTTTGATGACTACCAGTCCCGTTTCACGGTCGATGGCAGAAACATTTCCCCATGTAAAGATGACTAATCCATGCTTTACCAATTCGAGATTGGCATGAAATACTTTTTCTTTCAGTTCTTCCAGCATATTGATTATAATTTAAATTTCGGGTCCTTGCGGTAGGCTTTGCCGTTGAATTTATACAAGGCTGCACCCCGTTTGGAACCCAGTTTATCGATTTTATCCGTCTTTTCGATAAAGTCCATTTCTGCGACACGCTTGCGGAAATTCCGTTTGTCCATCGGTTCGCCGTAAATAGCTTCGTAGAGACTTTGCAGTTGGGACAGTGTGAACAGCTTCGGCAACAGATTGAATCCGATAGGCTCGACAGATGCTTTCTGTTTCATCATCTCCCGTGCTTTGTCCACCATCTCCGGATGGTCGAAAATCAGTGCGGGGAGTTCGTTGATGTTTACCCAGTAAGCATTGTGCTTCTGAACCAGTTCGCGGTCATACTCATTGATGTTGATCAGCGCATAGTAGGCAATCGAAACTACCCTTTCGCCCGGATCGCGGTCGATGGCGCCGAAGGCTCCCACCTGTTCCATGTATACGTTTTCCAAACCTGTAAGTTCAGCCAGTACACGTTTGGCAGCGTCGTCCACGCTTTCGTCTTTTTGCACGAATCCTCCCATCAGTGACCATTCGCCCATTGCCGGTTCGAAGTTTCTCTTCAGCAGCAGCAGGCTTATTTCGCCTTCATTAAAACCAAAGATGATGCAGTCGATACCGAGATAGAAGGTAGGATTCGAACTATAATAGTTTTTCATCGTTTGAATGAATTTATTTAATTACCAGAAATACCAGTAGAAGGCACCTGTGATAGCAAGGATGATTACTGTATGAATGATATCCCAGTGATCCCAGCTTGCGCGGGTAGCCGCTTTTTGTTCTTTCGTTGCCGTACCGAATACCAGTCCCTGAATCTTTTCAGCTGTCGGAGCTTCCGTGGCAAGGCTGACTACGATGACTACGATGATACAGAACAGGAACATCCATCCGCAGAAGAACAGCCAGTTCATATCGTAGAACAAATATTTGAAGGTAGAATCTGCCACTTCACCTGCGTTGCTGTAATATACTTTGGCACCCAGACGAGTCAGACCGATGATCATACCGGCGATCAATCCCCACATACCACCTTGTGCGGAAGTACGTTTCCAGCAGATACCCAGCAGGAAGGCAGCGGCAATACCCGGAGCCAATACAGACTGAACGTCCTGCAAATAAGTATAAAGTACATCACCTACGCTACGCATGATAGGAATCCAGAGAATACCGAGGATTACGATCACTACAGTTGCTATCTGACCAATACCCACCAGTTTCTTTTCCGGAGTCTCCGGACGGAAGCGTTTGTAGAAATCGATTGTAAACAACATGGCAGATGAGTTGAACAGTGAAGCCAGCGAACTCATCAAGGCAGCGAGGATACCGCATACTACCAGACCTTTCACACCGGCAGGAAGCAATTTAGCTACCAGAGTAGGGAAGGCGGCATCAGCGTTGGCAGTACCATTGGCAAGCATCGGGAGGAAACCTTCGCCACCGGCACCGATATATTTCTGATGTAATGCGAAAGCAATCATACCCGGAATCAGGAACAGGAATACAGGCAACAGCTTCAGGTAAGCGCCGAAGATAGTACCACGACGAGCCTCTTTTTCATTCTTTCCGGAAAGTACACGTTGTACGATGAACTGGTCAGTACACCAGTACCAGAAACCGATAATGGCAGAACCGATAAGTGCACCCAGCCAAGGGAAGTTCGCATCATCGTTGCTGCGGATCAGATTGGTCATGGTGTCACCATAATCGTTTACCGTCACAGCACCGCACACTCTCATCATTTCGTCCCAGCCTCCCAGTTCTTTGAAACCGAGCACAAGGATAATCAACGAACCTAACAGAAGAATCGGAGTCTGAAGTACAGAAGTATAAAGTACCGATTTCATACCACCGAAGATTGTATATAGGGCAGTGAGAACTACCAGTCCGATAGCGGCAATCCAGAAGAAGTCGATTCCCCAGAGTTCCTTGATGCCGAATACTTGCTGGAATACCAGTCCGCCGGCATATACTGTCACTGCTACCTTGGTCAATACATAACTTACCAGTGAGATGACCGATAAGATGGTACGTGACTGAGGATTGTAACGGCGTTCCAGAAATTCCGGCATCGTGTATACCATGCTTCGTGAATAGAAAGGTACGAATACCCATCCCAGAATCAGGATCATCCATCCCTGAATTTCCCAGTGAGCCATCGCCATACCGCTTGAAGCTCCTGCTCCCGCCAGTCCGATCAAGTGTTCCGAACCGATGTTTGATGCGAAGATAGAGGCACCGATCGCAAGCCATGTTGCGTCACGTCCGCCTAAGAAATAATCTGCCGAGTCATTTTGTTTTTGTCTGACTACCCAAACAATAATACCTATCAGAGCCAAAAAGAAGACTCCAATTACTAGCCAATCTAATGCTTCCACAATAAATTTGATTTATAAGTTAATATTATTTCTCTGTCGAGAATTTAAAGATACATTCGCTGTTGTACGTTTGTCCCGGTTCCAGCACAACGGACGGCCAGTCGGCTTTGTTGGGGCTGTCGGGGTAGTGTTGTGTTTCGAGGCAGACAGAAGCACGTTGGTTGTAAACGATGCCTTTCTTTCCGCTTACGGTTCCGTCGAGGAAGTTACCTGTGTATACCTGAATACCCGGTTCGTTGGTATATACTTCCAATGTGATTCCGGTTTCGGGAGACGTCAGTCTGGCAGCTACCTGCGAGATGTCACCTTTGGTGTTGAGCACCCAGTTGTGATCATATCCGTTGCCGTTCTTGAGTTGGACGAAGTCGTAGTTGTTGATATCTTTGCCTACCGCTTTCGGAGTAGTGAAGTCCATCGGAGTATCTTTGACCGGAGCGATTTCGCCGGTTGTCATGAAGGTGCTGTCTACCGGAGTATAGTAATCTGCATTTACATACATGATGTTGTCTGTCGATGTTTTTGACGGATCACCAGCCAGATTGAAGTAAGAGTGGTTGGTCATGTTGATGATTGTCTTTTTGTCGGTAGTAGCGCTGTACTTGATGTCGATGGCGTTGTCATCTGTCAGTTGATAGGTTACTTTAGCAGTCACATTTCCGGGGAAATTCGCGTCACCGTCCGGAGAGATAAGAGTCAGTTCCAGTGTTGTCGGATCGATAAGGTTGGCTTCGTATACTTGGTATTGCCATCCTTTCGGGCCTCCGTGCAGGCAGTGGCCGAAGTTGTTTTGCGGCAGTTGGATGGTATCTCCGTCCAGTACAAAACGCCCTTGGTTGATGCGGTTGGCGTAACGGCCGATAGAAGCACCGAAATCACTGGGTACATTAATATAATCAGCAATGCTGTCAAAACCTAAAACTACATCCTGCATCTTGCCGTTCTTGTCGGGCACCATGATGGACACGATGCGTCCGCCGAAGTTAGTGATGCATACTTCCATACCCGCCTTATTCTTTAAGGTATAAAGAGCTGTTTGGGCATTGTTCACTTCTGTTTGAAATTTTGCCGGGTCAAGACCGGATAAAGTCAGCTCGGAAGCCGGCTTGTTATTGCACGCGGCAAGCATCAGCGCGGCAATTCCTGCAAGTAGAAAATGTTTTTTCATGGTTTTATTTTTAATGTAAATGAGATGCTTATCTTATTTTGGGTGTAAAAGTAACACTTTTGTTTGGTGTGTCAAATACACTCTTATATGTTGTGCAACATAAAAGGATAAGAACTTTACTGTTACGTATAAAACTATCGCATGTTCCTGTCTTCGGAGCGGGATCGTTATATTGCATTTTCTCTTTCTATATAGAGCTGGATAGTTTCTGGGGCTTGGAACCAGAGTTTCACCAGCTTGAAACTAAAGTTTCTTCAGTTTGAAACTAAAGTTTCCTCTGCTTGAAACTAGAGTTTCATCCGCTTGGAACCGTTGGTTCCGGCATATGGAAACGAATGGACCTACGCATGACCTGTCGGCAAAGTCCGGTAGATATAGAGCACTGTGACAGCAAAAATTGCCATCACAGTGCTGTCACTAGTTGCTGTCACTGCTTTATTTCTTCATTATAAGCGAGTTATGCTCTGCTTTGTGACGGTGACAGCAAAACACATATTTATTTTTCTATAGAGGGTTATTGGAGTTTCTTCCCCCAATATGTCTTTTGATTACCCTGGGCCGCATACACAATCGTATGTGTACGCGGACTGGCTTCCCAGTCGACTTCACGTTGCAGATAGAGTACTACTCCGGCGCTTGTCGTGATGGTTTGAGTCGCTGCATCAAATGTCCATGTAGCATTTTTCCAGCTGCCGGAAGTTATCTTATGCGTACCGAGATCATAAGTCATCGTTTCGGACGTTCGTTGGGTGCCCGTACTGGTGGTCAATGCCAGATGTTCCCAGTCTCCGGCTATTTCATTTTCCGTGATAGGCGCTTGCGGAACGGCTCCGTAACGTTCGGGCATAACGAGAGGCCAGCCGTTGGCATCCCAGCGGATGCTGCGTACATGTCCCATCATGATGGCGTTGGAGTATTCATTGCCGCCTACGTTCACAGGGAAACGTCCTTGTGAAGTATAGAACCAGTTGCCGGCTCCGTCATCGAAGATGCCGCAATGGGAAATTCCTACCCAGCCGTAGCTGTTGTCGAACCGGTAAGGAGCAGTCAGTATCGGATATAGTTGCGCGCTTCCCATAGCGGAATTTCCGTGTATGTCTACATAAGGGCCGTCGATGTTTCTGGAACGGCAGACACGTGTATTATATTCTACCGACAGTGAACCGTAAGCCAGGAACAGATAGTAATAACCGTCACGATAGATCACTTCGGGACCTTCGGATGCCTGCCAGCGGCTGGTGCCACGTGTGGCGATTATCTTTCCATAACCCGAATTGTCTTCTCCTGTGATGTCCCAGGGATTTCCCAAAGCATTCAGCGGCTTGCCGTCTTCCGGATTTACCTGTAGGGCAGCGATACCGCTGTGCCATGAACCATAGATCAGCCAGTGTTCGCCATTTTCCGTTATTATATAAGTAGGGTCGATCGCATTGATTTTAAAATACCCTTCCCAGTCATTGATGCTGCTGCGCCCATAATCCGTCTTTCCCTTATCGCTGGCAGAGCAGACAACGAATCCTTTGTCTTCCCATATATTACTTGCCGGATCGGAAGTTTCCATCAGTCCGATAAACGCGCGTTCGGTCCATGAACCGTCAAAGTTGCCGTTGTTCTCAATTTCCGGTTTTCCGGTTTGGATGTAGTTCGTGATTACGATGGAATAATACATACGGTATTTTCCGTTCGATACTTTTCGTGCAACAGGTGCCCAGTATCCGTAAGACGGATTGTCAATCGGTTCCAGTCCCATCTCCTGACGGTAGGCATTCAGCTTTTCTTTGATCCATGTCGGGGGCGTTTCACTCATGGTTGCTCCCAGATACTCCCAGTTTACGAGGTCTTTGGAACGCCGTGCGTGGAAGTGTCCGTTTCCGCTGTGCGCGTTGCCGTAAGAAGCGTCTGTCTGATACATATAGTAATATCCGTCATCGGCTTTCATTACCGTAGGGTCGTGTACGTTGGCAAGGTTCCAGTCATAACGGTTGCTCCAGGCTGAGAAACTTGTGTAGTCGTCTACATACGTGGGTGCTTCGTACGCTGCCAGTTCATCGCTCAGTGTCTCGGCGGGAGTCGTGAAAGAAGTTTCCTCCGAGTATCTGGGCTCTTCGTTGTAAAGGGTGACAAAAGCTCTTACGTAGTACCTTGTTTGTGGAGTCAGGCCGGTCAGGGTCGTACTGATTTCCGATCCTCTGACTTCGGAGGTCGTGTCATAAATGTCCGGATGGGATGCCGTGGCGTAGCAGAATCCCCGTTTGACGATATTCACTCCTTCCGTTCCGCTGATATTGGCGGATAAGGTTGCTTTGTTGTACCCCACATTCGTATATGCCGGCGTTGTGATGCTTAAAGCTCCTGATGCGGAGTTTTCATCGTCGTCGCTGCACGCTGCCAGGGCGAGCGTGCAACAGAGTAGAAGATAGATGGTCTTTAAGTATTTCATATCTCAGTCTTTCTTTTTTTAGATTGTTTTGATGTTTATTCGTTAGAAGCGCTTCCGGTGTCCCATCCCGGATTCTGTCCCAGATTGGGTGCCCGTTTCACTTCGTTGGCAGGTATCGGGAAGTAGTAACTCTTGGGATTGACAAACGTGCGTGAATTGACCGTTTCTGCCAGTCCGAAGGTATAGGAGGGAGTATCTGCGTTGCCGGTCACTTTCACTCCATAAAGATTCAGCAACTGGTTGTAACGGGGCTTTCCGGTTTCTCCCGTAGAGGTTACATTGTCATATAGTTTCCAGCGGCGTACATCGAAGAAACGATGATCTTCGAAAGCCAGTTCGATGCGTCTTTCGTTGCGGATACGTTCGCGGAGTTCACTTTGCGACATATCTGCGTAGGCCGGCATACCGGCACGGGCGCGTACCTCATTGATGTAACTGTATGCCTTGGCAGGACCTTCCGCTTCATTATAGGCTTCGGCGGCATTCAGCAGAATTTCGCCATAACGGAAAATCATCCATGCGTGAGGATAGGTGGCCGGTTCTTTGCAGGAAATGTTATTCACGAACTTTTTCAGATAGTATCCGGTGTAGGTGCCTCCCATGGCTGAGGTGTAATCCACTCCTTTGTCCGCATCCGAGTTGTAGCGTACGTCGATGGCACGTCTTTCTTCTTTGTCGGCACGTCCCCACATCATGCCTTGATAGAAGATGGTTTGTGCCAGACGCGGGTCACGGTCTTTATACGGATTGGCGGCATCGTAGGTACTGCCGTTCTCATCGATCCGTTTGCCGTTGCTCATTTCGTAAGCGTCCACCAGATTCTGTGTCGGGTTGGTACGTCCGTTTCCGGAGAAAGAACCGGTAAAGCCTACCGGCAGGAATACTTTTTCTACCTGATTGGTATTCCATACGGAGCGTGCAAGGATAATTTCATTGTTGTATACCGGATTGGTCGTGAAACATTCGTAATAGTCATTCTCCGGATTTCCCGTATTGTACAGTCGGTAAGGGTAACTTTGCTTGTTATTCTGAGTGATGAAGTCGGCTGCTGCCTGCGCCGCATTCGCCCAGTATGCGGTGTTGCCGTCCGGATTGTTCAGTTTGGAAGCACGGTAGAGCAGGGCTCTTGCCTTTAAAGCATAAGCGGCGGCTCCGTTGACACGTCCCCAGTTGGATGCTTCATCGCTGTAGCGGAAAGGGAGCTGGTTTTTGATCTGGTCGCATTGGTCGGCTACCCATTCAAGTGCTTCGGCAGCGGGAGTACGGAACATGTTCATTGCCGAAGGATCGGACAAGTCGAAGATGATCGGTTCGCCGGATTCATCTTCCGCAATGACAGGGGCAGCGCCGAACCAGCAGATTAAGTCGAAATGGAAGATAGCGCGAAGCAGTCTGGCTTCTGCACAGTAACGGTCGTAAAGGCGGTTGTCATCGCCGTCTTTCTCCGTATTTCCTACTACGGATGCCTTGGCGTTCTTCAGAAACATATTACATTTCCGAATCCCGTATAAGTCGGTGTTCCAGAAGCCCAGCAGGGGATGGTCGCCGGCGGTGTATCCGTCGCTGCCGATCTTTGTATAATAATGAAGTCCCCAGCAGGTCACTGCATTATCCGTCATACAGTCACGTGAAGCACCTGTGAACTGGTCGTCCGACAGTGGCGCCAGTCCGTCCGGCAGATTCGTGTAGATGTTGGCGAGGAACTCGCGTGTCAGGTTCTGGTTATTGAACACTTTCTTTTCAGATAAGGAGGCATCGTACTCTTTGTCGAGGTAGTCGCTGCACGAACTGCCTGCGAGTGCGAGGACCAGAGTAACTATATAAGTTGATATTCTTTTCATAATTCTTTGCTGTTTTATTGAATGATTAGAATCCGATATTCACACCGAACGTAAATGAACGTGTCTTGGGATATGCCCAGATATAGTTGGTCGGGTTTTCCGGATCAAAGCCTTTAGGCAGATGGCTCCAGTTGCACAGGTTGTAGCCGCTGAAGTAAAGACGGCATTTCGTCATATTGACTTTAGAAATCAGTCGTGCAGGAAGCGAGTAGCCGACTTCCACATTCCGCAATGACAGGAAGTCTCCATTGACTACCCAGATGGTAGACTCATTGTAAGGATAGTTCCGGTCGAGGTCACTGAAGGAAGTAGACAAACGCGGATATTTGGCGTTGATATTGCGCGGGTCTGTCGGATCATCGGTATAATATCCCCATGTGTTGGTGATTTCATGAGTGGAAGTACCTCCCCAGCCGAAACCATAGTCCATATTCTCGCGACAGGGAACGGTGCGGTTCAGATAAGCCGTCAGCACGGCACGTGCGTCGAAACCTTTCCAACTGAAACCTAAACGGATGGTCGGGATTAATTCCGGAATATTCGTGTATCCGGTCGGTACTTTGTCGTAGCTGTCTATTTTACGGTCACCGTTCGTATCTTGGAATACGGCATTGCCGAGCTTGTATTTACCGGCAGCGTTCCACGGATATTTCTGAGGATTGGCAACGGCATCTTCATACGACTCCGGAATCAGGTCGGGATTACTGGCCCATTGTTTCCAGATCAGGAGCTGGCTTTGGTCGATCCGGTTGCCGGTTCTTGCCTGATAAGCGTAATCGGGAGTCAGTTCATCCATTTCGGTGATCTTGTTGGTGTTGAAGGTCAGCATACCGTCGATATAGTATTCGAAATCACCGATCCGGTTGCTATGTCCTAAAGTGATCTCAAAACCTTTCGTTTCGGCCTTGCCGTAAGAGTCTTGCGGAGCGTTTACACCGAATAAGCCGGGCACGGTGGAACGGGATACCAGAATGTTGGAACGCCATTCCTTGAAGAAGTCCACAGAACCGTAGATTTTCTTGTTCCACAAGTCGAAGTCAACGCCGAAGTTTGCCATATCTGAGATTTCCCATTTGATATTCTTGTTGCCGGCTGTCGATTCATATACACCTTCCGTGTAGGATTGGGAAGTACCGAAATTATATCCGCCTCCTTCGGTGAATGTACCTTGGTACGGGTAGCGGCTGACGCCTGTTACGGCTTGTCCTGCCCGTCCATAGGATGCGCGGAGTTTCAGGAGATTCACGAACGAGTTCTTCAGCCATGATTCTTCGGAAAGTACCCATCCCACGGAACCGCCGGGGAATGTTCCGAAGCGTTCGCCGTCGGCATAATTATCACTGCCCATGCGGGAGATATTACCGGAAAGGATATACCGGTTGTTATATACATAGGTAGCCTGTGCATTGTAAGAGAGGTAGCGGTTGGATGATTCCTGTCCGCGTACTACATTCTGATAAGTACGGATAAAAGCCTGGGCATTGACGGCATGTTTGCCGAATGTATGTTCGTATGCCAGTCCGCCGTTCATATTGAGATTATAGTAATAGTCACGTGGAGAAGTGGTGGCATTGGGCAATGCTTTGTACGTTCTCATGCGTTGGTATGTATATTCCGACGGGTCGTTGACATCAGCCATATAGTTATAGTAGTAGACATTGACATCGGCTTGCTGCACCTTCTGGAATGTTTCGTAAGAGTCGAAACTGAACGTCATCTTGGCTTTCAGTCCGGGAACGAGGGCATCCAGGTTTCCGGTAGCCGTTACGGTTGTATAGAGGTTACGGCGGCGGTTCTGTTCCACACCACGTCCGGCGATTTGTGCGGCACCGTTTTTACTGTCGCTGCTGGTTGGCATAAAGAATTCACCGTTCGGGCAGAATACGGGATACACCGGAAGATTTTCGCCGGCTCCCCAGGTAAAGAGGTTCCATACGTCAATGCCCGGTTGGGAGATATTGTCGATACGTCCGCCCAAGTCCATCGATACATTCAGAAACTTGTTTACATCGATGTCGATGTTCGAACGCAGGTTGTAACGGTTCAATACTTCCTGTGTGCTGTAGCCTTCGTTCCATTCCGTCCATTTGGTGTCGAACAAACCTTCCTGGCGGAGATAAGAGAAGGAGACATAGTAGCGTGCACGTGCATTACCGCCGCTGACAGACAGGTTGGTACGGTATTGCGGAGCTGCATCCCGTAGCATGGTGTCGTGCCAGTTCGTATTGAAGTATTTGTATTTGGCCATTCCTTCCAACTGCTCACCGTTGCAGACACGACGGTAGTATTCCAAGTCTTCATCGGAATATTCGGGACTTAATCCGTCCAGGTATCGTGCCTGATTACGGCTCAGCGCATAGTTATAAGAATTCTGGCTTTCGGGAATTCCGGCAATAGTCTGGAAGCCGACTTCTTGTGTGAAGTTGATTTTAGTCTTACCGGTTTCTCCGCGTTTGGTCGTTACGAGTACTGCGCCGTTGGCTCCACGCATTCCATAGATAGCGGTGGCGGCGGCATCCTTCAATATCGTAATCGATTCAATAGGGTAGGCATCGAGGAATGAGAGGTCACGTTCCACATTGTCAACGATGATCAGCGGACTGCGTGCGCTGGCATTCATGGTACGGATGCCACGGATATACATAGCTGTTTCACTCCATCCCGGTTCGGATTGCGCCTCATACGTCTCTACGCCGGTGACAGTGGAGGTAAACGCATTCTGCAAAACGGTTACCGGATGTTTTTCCAGTTCTTCTCCGGTGACGATGGAAGTGGACTCTGTCACAAACTTCTTGGGTTTGCGGTTGAAAGGAAGCGGAGTCGTATGAGCATATTCATCCAAGTCGGCATCCATGACAATCTTGAAATTCTCTTCGAAGTCGGCAATGGCCGTTGTCGGCAGATAACCTACGCTGCTTACATAAAGCTCGTCGGCAGGTTTTACATTCTTCAAAGTGAAGAAACCGTCCTTGTCCGAGAGTGCGATGCGGCTTGCTTCCGCTACGTTGACCACCGCACCTGCGATAGGTTCACCCTCTGCATTTACGATTCGTCCTTTCAGTACTTTAGCATCTTGCGCCCATCCGTTGCCCAGCATGAAAGCTGTGGCTACGGTGAGCAGGATTCTTTTGAATCCTGTCTGTATGTTATTTAATTTCATCGGTTGCATATTCATTCAGTTAATTGTTCCAACCCGGGTTGTTTTCGATATTCGTTTTCCATACTTCTCCTTCCGGTATCGGGTAGAGATACATTTTCTCCGTAAATACCCGGTTCTGGGCAACTTTACGTGTATAGACAAACTTTCCATTTTCCTTGGTAACCTCCATTCCGTAGATAGGACGTGCCAATGCTTTTTCCGCTACATTCCAGCGACGTACGTCCCATGCGCGATGATCTTCAAAAGCGAGTTCGACGGTACGTTCCTTGCGGATGAAGTTACGGCGGTCGGCTATGGTCTGAAGATCGCTGCGGTCTGTGAGCTTGGCAGTCATCCCTACACGGTCACGGAGAGGCTGGATGGCATTCAGTATGTCCGCACGTGACCCGCCGGCTTCATTCAAGGCTTCTGCATAGTTCAATAAGATTTCCGCATAGCGGATGATAATCCAGTTACGGTAGTTGCTGCCGGTATGGTTATTGTTCAGGATCACTTCCGGAATATACTTGCGGGTATAGTATCCGGTCGGCGTTGCATTTGCATTTCCTTGCGGGTTATCCCGTTGTCCTTTAAGTACATTAATTATGCCATTACCCCAGTTCACACCGTTGTAGAGCACGGTTGCCGCCAGACGCGGATCACGATTGCTGTAAGGATCATTGCTCTTGTATCCGCTGGCATTGTTGATGGCCGGAGTGGCTGTTCCATTATAAACAGGGGCGCCGGTTTCATCATAACTGCTGAAAGGAGACTGTCCGTTCGCCATATCGTACATATCCACTAAATTCTGTGACGGGCACAAACCTCCGTTGCCGCCTTCGCCTACCGGCGTATCGTTATAGATCGCTCCCCATCCTACAGCTACATCATTACGCCAGAAGATCGTTTCATTATTTTTCTCGTCATGTGCGTTCTTCAGGATGGCGTTGGTATAGCATGTCTTCGGATCGGTATCAGTCGTGTAGAGTCCGTAGAGTGTTCCGTAATCCGTCATGAAGCTTTGCGCTGCATCGGCGGCTTGCTGCCAGCTGATACCCGATTCACTTCTGAAACGGTCGCTTGCCATGTAGAGCATGACACGTGAATACAGTGCACGTGCCATTGGCTGGCTGATACGTCCGGGGGTGCCCGATTCGGCAGAAGTAGCTTTATCCATCAATCCTTCTTCGCAATCTTTCAGTTCTTTCAGAATGAAGTCAACTACATATTCTTTCAAGGAAGGGCGGGTGGTATAGTTGCTGAGCAAGTCTCCGTCCGGATCGAGTACATCTGTAACCAGAGGGACGGGACCGTAGCGGAGAAACATTTCCCAGTAGAAATAAGCACGGAGGAAATGAGCTTCCGCCTTGTATTGTTTCACATAGGTAGCGTGTGCTTCTTCCGAGTCATCCGTAGCTTTGGGCACGTCGTCGATGTTCTTTAATAGCATATTGCATTTGCGGATACCCCGGTAATAGTGTTCCCATGTGCCGGTGAGTTCAGTGGCGGCACCGCTGGCATAATAGTTGCCGATGTTGAAACTTGTACGCGTGCCGCCGCTGGCGTAGCTGGTTTCGGCTAAGTCGGTAGCTGCATCCATCCATGAGTTGTTGATGCGGCAGGCACCGTGGCGCAGGAAGTTGTAAGTATCGAAATGGAACTCGCGGGTGGTAGTCCATTGGCTGAATACTTCTTCCTCTGTCAGTTCGTTGCTGGGTTGTTTGTCCAGAAAACCACCGAATATATCTTCACAGGAAGTCAGGGCGATTCCGGCGGTTGCCAACCAAAAGGCGGTATATATGATTGTCTTTTTCATGTCTTATATCTGTTAGAATTTAATGTTTACACCAAAGTTCACAGTCTTCATAATCGGGTAACGGTTGGAACCTTCACTTTCCGGATCGCAAAGACCATCCAGTTTATCCCACGTGATGAGATTGTTTGCATTTACATAGACGCGGCATTCGTTCATGGCTACTTTTCTGATCCATCGGGCCGGAAGCGAGTAGCTTAGTTCGATATTCTTCAGACGAAGGAAGTTACCGTTTTTCAGGAAGAACGAGTTTTTACGCTGGTTATGGTCGCCGTAGCTGTCATAATGGAGCAGCGGATAACTGGCATGGGTAAGGTTGTATGCTTCCGACTGGTTGGGATTCCAGCGGTTCAGATGATGTTCTTTTACCTTACCGCCATTCACGAAAGCGTACATTGCTTCCGCATCATAATATCTGGAAACATGATCTACTCCCTGAAACATGATGCTGAATCCGATGCCTTTGTATTCGCATCCCAGAGACAAGGCGTAAGTGTTTTCGGGAACATCGCTATAGCCGATAAATGTTTCATCACGGCTATCGATAAATCCGTCTCCGTTCATATCACGGTATTTCAGGTCGCCTACCTGTACATTGCCGAAAGTAGAAACCGGAAAATCGGGATTGTTCAAGTCGGCTTGGGTCACAAAACCATCGCACACCAGACCGAAGTATTGGTTGATCGGATGACCTTCCTGTTTGCGATAAGCTGTCTTTGTGGCGGGTTCGTCCATGTTCCGGATTTCATTGCGGGCGTGTGAGAAAGTCAGACTTGCATTATAGGTAAAGTCCTTTCCGATATGGTTCGCATGTTTCAGTTCGATTTCGAAGCCCTTGTTGTTGGTCTCTCCCAGATTGCCGGCAGCCATATTGACGCCAACCCATTGCGGACGGGTGAGATAAGGAGTCAGGATATCGTTTCTCTTTTCGTAGAATACGTCGATATTACCGTTCAGCAGTCCGTTCCATAAACCAAATTCCAGTCCCAGGTTGTATTTGTGAGCACGTTCCCAAGTCACTGCATAATTAGGGTACTGGCTTTCATAGATACCGGTATATCCGGTTGTTCCGAAGTGATAGTCGTTGGCTATCTGTGTCCACACTGCCTGATACAGGAAACGTTGTTTTACGCCATTCACTTTGTATACATCGTTACCTACTTCACCATAGGATGCACGGATCTTCAGATTGTTCAGCCACTCCTCCGTTCCTTTCATGAAAGCTTCGTTGCTGATTCTCCATCCTACGGAGAAAGAAGGGAAGAAACCGAAGCGTCTGCCTCGCATGAAGTTTTCCGAACCGTTATAGCCGAAGTTGACTTCTGCCAGGTAACGGTCATCGTAGCCGTATGTGGCACGTCCTACCAGTCCTTGGTAACGTTCGGCAAGGTCTGCCTGATAACGGTAGTCATTTTGGTTGTACAGTGCCATAGCGGTAATGTCATGTTTGCCGAATTTTCGTGCCCAGTTCAGCTGGAATTCCATGTAAAGTTTATAAGTGGTAGTCTGGTTATTGCCCAGATAAGCAAGTTCCGTATCCGTATTGAACTGGGTATAAGCGTCTATTGAATTGTAGTTATTACGGTCATTCAGTTCATAAGTGGCAAAGTCGGCATTGAAAGCACGCATATAGTAAGCGTCGTAGTCGAAAGATACCATACCTTTTGCTGCCAGCCCTTTGGTGAGCCAGTCCATCTTATAATCCACAATGAAATTTGTTTCATTGATCGTATTGGTGGAGCGGTAGAAACCGGCTTTGGCAAAACGTGCCACGATATTATTCTGGTATTGTGAGCTGCCGCTGTACAATGTCTTCTGGTCTTCACCTTCACCTACGGTATAGGATACCGGAAACAACCATCCCGGTGTATGATTCATTTCATAAAATGCCTGACTGTAAGTTCCGTCTCTCGATTCATTCGAGTTCGGTCCTCTGCGTTCTTCGAAACGTGTCCCGAAGTTGACGGAAAGAGTCAGGTCTTTGGTCATCAGGAAGTCGAGATTGGCACGGAAAGCGAAACGCTTGAAGCTGGAGTTTGACTTGTTTCCGTATTCGTCCTGACTGAATTCCTTGAACAATCCCTGTTGGTTATAATATTCGGCAGAAGTAAAGTAACGCATACGTTTGGTACCGCCCTGTATATTGACATTGTAGCGTTGTGCCGGTGCACTGTTTCGCAAAACGGTGTCATACCAGTCTACATTCGGGTAGAGGAGGGCATCGATTCCGCTGAGTTGTCCTGCTGAGGCTCTTTTATACATTTCGATGTCGGATGCCGAATATTGAGAAGGCAGTCCGTCGTTAGCCAGCGCTTCTTCCAGCAATACAACCGAATTGTAAGAATCCAGATAAGTATCCTGGCGGGTAGGGGACTGTATTTGCCAGTTGGCGGTCAGGCTGACGGTCGGTTTCTGTTCTTTACCACGCTTCGTTGTAATCAGCATCACACCGTTTGCACCACGTACACCATATACGGCAGTAGCGGAAGCATCTTTCAACGTAGAGATCGATTCGATATCATCCGGAGCAATCTGTGAGAACTCACGTTCTACGCCGTCTACCAGAATCAATGGTTGGTTGTCTCCTGCGAAAGAAGCACGGCCACGGATATAAATCTTCATATCATCAGACCCCGGCGCACCGGAAGTCTGAGAAGTGATTACACCCGAAATCTTACCGGCAATCGCCTGTGAAATATTGGCTGCCGGAGATTTCAACAGTTCTTTGGAAGAAACCTGCGAGATGGCACCTACCACACTTTCTTTCTTCTGCGCACCGTATCCGACCACTACGACTTCATCCAGCACTTCCGTGTCTTCCTCCATAGTGATATTCAGTTTCGTCTTGTTGGCTACAGGAATTTCCTGTGTCTTATAGCCGATATAACTGATTTGTAACACGGCTTTCGGTCCGACCGTCAGTTTGAAGTTACCGTCAAAGTCGGTAATGGTTCCGTTTGTAGTTCCTTTTTCAAGTATGCTTGCACCAATGGCGGCTTCGCCTTTGGTATCAACTACCCGTCCGGTGATCTGCTTGTTCTGCGCATACACCCATTGGCTGAATGTGGCGAGGCAGAGTATCAGTATAAAATTCTTCATGTATACTAAACTTTAAGGTTTAATTCTTTTTCTTTTTCATAATAGCCTGTATCTCATCGATTGTCAGTGCTTTGTTGTAGATAGCGATGTCGTCGAACATAAATCCGGGATCAGGGTCAGCCCATGTCCATGCCTGGTTTCCGCCCAATGAGATGTATTTCAAGTCTGCACCGTTGGTGAATATTCCGGAGATGGTATTGCCGTCACCGCTGCCCGATACTGTCCATGAGTTGGCGACTTCTCCGTCAATGTAGATTTTACAGGTGGTAGACGTGAGAACGGCTGTGTAAAGATGCCATTCATGATCCTTCAGCCAGTCTTCCTCACAAACGATTCCATCTGCTGCATATTCCGAGCAATAAACGGTGTTGACACCTTTCTCATTTTGTGCGGCGGTGAAGTCTGTCCATCCGTTACAGTTTATTTGGGCAAGTCCGCGGGATTGCAGGACAAACAATGGCCATATATTCTCTGATCCTGCCGACGGCTCGTTTCCGTATGCCGTGAATAGGGGAGAATAGCGATAATCGTCTGATGCTCCTGCATTCTTGGCATTCACCCATACACTGATACTCACTTCCTGAGATTCTACGGAGTGGGAAAGAGCATCTTGAGGCAACATCAGATAATTAGTGCCTTTAGAACCGGCTACATTCTGGAATATTTGTCCGAACCCTTTGTCTTCCACTGAAACTATTTTGCCCGAACCTACGATTTTTGCATCTCCGGCTCCTTCTTCAAAGGTATTGATGTAGACAGGAGTAGGCAGAGCCAATGTCTTGTCTTCCATAATCTGTTTGATCTGTTCCGGAGACAATTCTTTGTTATAGACTGCGAAGTCGTCAAACATGAATCCCGGATCGGGATCGCCCCAGTCGAACGCCTGATTTCCGCCTAAAGTGATGTATTTGTAGTTGGCACCATAAATGAATGCACCTTCAATTGTATTATTATCTCCGGTACCTGCCACCTGCCATTCGTTCTTCAGTTCGCCATCCATATATACTTTGGCGGAAGTAGCGGTGAGAGTTACTGTATAGTAATGCCACCCGTGATCGGCTAACCAGTCAGTGGCGTCATGATATAGAGCATTGGTACCATTTACATTCTGTGCATCATCAAAGTTGCACCATCCGGCATTATTCAGTTGTAATGTTCCTCTTACATACAATGCAAACATAGGCCAGTTGTCTGTATTGGCAGTACCTGCTATGCCCGGTGCCTGCCCGTGAGCACTGAATAATGGTGACCACATATAAGTGGATGAGATTCCGGCATCCTTCGCATTCACCCACATACCGATAGACATTTCTTTCGTTTCGGCAGAATGTGACATTACATCTTCCGGAAGCAACAAGTAATTCTGACGCATTCCTCCGGGGATATTCTTGAATACGGTTCCGAAGGCGCTATTATCATCTGTAACAAAGCTGCCACCGCCAATGATCTGTAGTCCGGTAGTCGTTTCGAAAGTAGCTTTATAAACAGGATCGGGCACATGTATTCCGCTACCGATATTCGGTCCCTGAGCATCGCTGTCCGAGAAAGTATTTGTCCAGATCTTCAGATCATCATAATAGGCTTCGGCTGTTTCCGTATCCGAACCATAGCCTAAATATATATAGGTCGCAGATGACAATAAATCGATCATATTGGAATAATCGAAGTCACCTACGCTCACAGCCCTTGTCTTTCCGGAACTGATGCTGGCATGGTTGTTGGTATCGTATTTCTTGGTGCCATCGATATAAATGGCGTATCCTTTCTCTGTGAAAGTCAAGGCAACATAATGCCATGTCCCGTAAGGCATTGCGTTCGTTACACTGACTTCCGGATCATTTACGTCCAGATAGCCTCCTGTGCCGGTATAGCTCAAAAAAGCATTTGCAGTGAAATACAGTTTGTTTGTTCCGTCACTGAATGAGATCAGTGCGCCTGTATGGTCTGTTTTAGTAGATTTTACGAAGAAACTAAATGAGACTCCTGTCTGGATATCTGCACCGATAAGAGGGTTGGGAATGCGGAGGTATCCGCCGTTGGCGTGCATAACTCCACTTTCTCTTTCATCATCTTGTACGATTTCCGGAATCTCTTGATCTGCACTGTATGCAAAACCTTCCCCCGATATAGGTGTTTCGCCTTCGGTGGCAGTAGAGTTGAAATCTTCGTCAAATGTAAATTCAGCTATTAATTTAGCGGAGGTATCCGGCTTTGCCGGAAGTTTTTGATTTCCTGCCGGTGGATCGGCTTCTCCCCAATCCTGACAAGAACTCATGCTGAGAACGGTAAGAATTGCCATAAGTAGTAACGGCCATTTCCTTGTCTTCATAGATATTGATATTAATGGTTCAACAATAATTCTACTCGTTGTAGTGTCGCAAAAATACAACCGATGAGTATATTAAAGGTGGACAAATGAATTTTCGAGGTGGATAAACGGTTATATAAGTGTCTTTTTTACACTTTGAGTATAATCTTGGACGGATGTCTCTTAAAATGAGCTCATTTTAAGACGAAGGGCTGCTATCATTGTTTCATAATAGCAACCCTTATATCAGTTATTCTTCGTTATTCAGCAGTGCGCTTGGTGTCACATTGAAATGTTTCGTGAAGCATCTTGTAAAATATTTGGGATCATTGAATCCTACTTCGTAGGCAACTTCCGCTATATTCATATTCTTCGTTTCCCGATTCTTCAGAATCAATTCCCGTGCGATGTTCAGTCTGTAATTCCGGATGAACTGTCCGGCGGACTGACCGATTAAGTTTTGCAGTTTTTTGTTCAGCAGGCTTTTGCTTACTCCGACGGCTTCACAAAAATCGCTGACTTCAAAATAGGAGTTCTTGTAGTTCTCTTTGATAACTTCCATTACTTGATTGAGGAACTTCTTATCACCGGATTCTTCTTCCATATTAAGTACGTCCACGTCCATATCAAGCGTAAATTTACGTTGATATCGTTTCCGGTTCTCCAGAATATTCTGAATACGGGTCAATAATAATGTCTCATCAAAAGGTTTCAGCAGATATTCGTCCACTCCCATACGATAGCTTTCCAGTCGGGCTTCTTGTGAGGTTTTGGCGGTCAGCATCAGGAAAGGAATATGCGAAATGGCAAATGTCTCCTTTACCCTTCGGGACAGCTCGATTCCGTCCATGACGGGCATCATCAAATCACTGATAATAAAGTCTATTGGATTACTATTAAGTATATGTAATGCTTCTTCGCCATTTGCAGCTTCCAGTACATGATACTGTTCACGAAGAATAGACCGGATATATCCCCGCATATCAGCATTATCCTCCACAACCAGTATACTTAAAGCCTCTTTCTCTTTTGGAGAGCCGGAATCCTGAACAGGAATTGCGGACGAATCGTTGTGATCAATAATGATTGTCTTTTCGTCTTTCCCTTCATTCCGTTGCAAGGGGAGGAGGATGCGGAAAGAGCATCCCGCATGACGGTTATTGAATGCTTTGATCTCTCCGCCGTGCATTTGAACAATCCGTTTGCAGAGGTATAAACCGATGCCTGTTCCTGCTTGTCCGTATACCGGATATTTCACTTGATTCTGCGACTGGTAGAAGCGGTTGAAAATCCGATTGAGGTCTTCCTCAGGGATGCCCGAACCACTGTCCTTGACGCAAATATACAGAGTCTCTTTTTCACTGTCTTTGGCGAAAAGAGCAGATAGGTAGAGAGACACAGTTCCCCCGTTAGGAGTAAACTTGATAGCGTTACTCAACAGATTGGTGACCACCTTACGCATTGCTTCCTCATCGTACAAGATCTCCGGCATTTCCATCCGGTAATAGCGTTTGAGCACAATGTTCCGCTCTTGGGCGAATACTTCAAACGGAGTGATCAGTGAATCGATAAATTTCAGAAAATTTCCCCGAGTCTTCACAATCTCCAGTTTGCCGGACTCTACCTTCCGGAAATCCATCAACTGATTGACGAGAGACAATAGATATTTGGAATTGCGTTCCACGAAGTTCAATTGCTCAATGACTTGCGGATTGTAGCTTAATTTCAACGCACGTTCGATAGGACCGATAATGAGGGTAATCGGTGTACGGAATTCGTGAGTAATATTCGTAAAGAATGAAATCTTGTCAAGCGTCAATTCCTGCACTTTACGGGACATACGAATCAGTTGTGCCTTCTGCCTCGTGATTTTCTCATTCTGTTGAATCAGCATCTGGTTTTGGCGTGACAGCTCATCCGTTTGATTTTCTAACAGATGCTTTTGCTGTTCCAGTTCATGAGTACGTTCTTCTACCGTGCGGTGCAGATATTCTTTCTGCCGTTTCAGATTACGGATGCGCCATTGATAGAATTGCCATACACTGACAGATAACAATACGATGATGAATAGAATAAACCATACAGTCTTATAGAAATAAGGTACAATCGTAATCTTCAGTTCCGTTATGTTTTCTCCCTCGTTCTCACCATCAGGAGTGTATCTGACCTGTAGAGTATATGAACCGGGAGGTAAATTCGTATAACTGGCGAAACGACGGTTGCCCGGAACCTGTACCCATTTATCGTCAAAACCGACCAGACGATAACTGTATATGGCTGTATTGTTTGACTCAAAGTTGAGCGCTGCAAATTCGAGTGAGAAAGATTTCTCTTTTTCATGCAGTTTCAGTTCCGTCGTTATGGCAATATCTTCCGACAAGTATTCGCTGCCCGGCAATATTTCTTCATTGCCTATCCGTAGACGGGTGAAACGTACTTTGGCAGCTGGAAGAGACATCGCCGGACGATTACTTTCGATTGCAACCAATCCGCCTACACTGCCGAAATAGAGTAAGTCATGAGAAGAACCACATGAGGCGTTCCAATAAAACTGTGTGTCAATCAGACCATCCTGTATGGTATAGTTAATGAAACGATTCTCTGCCTGGTGATAACAGGAGAGTCCATTATTGGTACTGATCCATAAGTTACCGTTGTTATCTTCCAGTATTCCCCGAATACTATTGTTCGGTAGTCCTTGCGCTGTGCTATAAGAGATAAACTGTTCTTTTCCTTGAGCATCGACTTTTCGTTGATAAATGCCATATCCGTTACTGCCCAGCCATAAAGTACCGTCCTTACCTTGATAAAAGCAGGTTATTTTCTCAATCAGACGGGAGGACGGATCGTCCAGTTTGTAGTTCAGGTGCCTGTACTGGAATTCTCCTTTAGAGGAACGGGAATGCAGATCGATGATATAAACCCCTTCCAGACAACCGACCCAAAGTTTACCCTCCTTATCGATAATGGAACCGATACAGCCATGAATATTTTCAGCAGCCTTATCCGGTAACGGAGCAGTTATTTCCTTTTTTACCGGATCATAAAAATAGAGTCCTTGATTGGCGCCTATCCATATACCTTCATTAATAGGGTCATAATTCAATACTCCGATAAAGTTAATCGGAAAGCCTCCGCCGGTCTGTGAGGAAATTACCTCCAGTATCTGTCGGGGAGCTTTCAGATCAAGCAGATTGAGACCTCCTCCCCATGTACCTATCCATAAGTGATTGTCGGTATCGGCAGTCAGGGCACTGACGGAGTTGTGACTCAGCCCTCCGTGTTCACGTGTATAATGGGTGAAATCTTCGCTGTTCCGTTCTTTTCTGTTCAGTCCGCCTTCTACTGTCCCTACCCATAAGGTTCCGTATACATCTTCATAAATTGCATTGACAGGATTATAGGATAAACTTGACGGATTTTCCTTGTCATGCCGGTAGCTCCGTATCGATAGTTGCCGTGGATTCAACAGATTGATACCTCCGGTTTCCGTACCGAACCAGATATGTTCTCCATCAGTCAATATGCAATTAATAAAGTTACTGTTCAGCAGATTGGTGCCGCCATTTGGAAGGTCACAGGCTATACGTTCAAAATTATCCGTCATCGGGTTATAGATATTAATGCCACGTAGTGTCGCGACGATTAATTGTTTGTCATCGGTGATAGCTAAATTTGTCAGATAATTTTGCGACAGGGAATAGGGATTGCCGGAATCATGCTCATATCGTTTTATCACATTTCCAGTTTTATTATAGCGGAATAGTCCGCGGTCACTGGAGATCCAGACTTCATTCTCTTTGCTGAGGAAATCCGAAATATAAGTTCCCGCTTCGAACTTCAGGCAGTCGGCTATGGGAGTGGTTACCAGTCTCTTTTGCGGACTTAATGCCACTTTTCGTATTTCTCCATTGTTTCCCATCCATATTTTCCCATCCTCGTCAATGTCTTTCAGAGCAATGTCCGGACCATTCAGATAGACAGGGCTGAGTGTAGACAGGATTTGCACTTCCCCTTTGTCATTGAATTCGATACGGTGAAGGGCGTTGTCGCAATGAAGCCAGATACAGCCTTGCGTATCTTTCATGATACGGGTAGCCGGTAGTTCCAGTATCTTTGGAAGTATCCCTTTCGGGTCATGGGGGATAATCGGTTTTAAAGTAGATAAGTCAATAATATCCGTTCCCCCTTCGGAGACGATCCAAAGGCGTTGGAAGGCGTCTTCACAGACATTGCGTATAAAGTTGCTTTTTAGTTTGCATTGGTGATTATTGGGAGTGTAGTTTACAAACTCATAGCCATCATAACGGGAAAGCCCGCCTCCGGCAGTCGAAATCCACATAAACCCCCGGCTGTCTTTGTACAAATCGTCGATAAAATTATGTGGAAGCCCCTCGTTCATGGTCACATACGTAATATTATAGCGGTCGGCAAACCGTTCCTGTGCCCGAACCTGTCCGGTCAGTGAACAGATACTATATATTATAAGGTATATAAGTAGGTGTTTTTTCATATATGTACGTATTAATAAGGGCAAAGTTAGAAGAATCTCTTCAATCACAAAAATGGGAAGAGCTTCTTTTCAGCAGATTATCGGATTGTCCACCAATCGTGTTCGTATGTCCACCTTTCATAGGGGAAACGGGGCGTATTTTTGTAGCATAATTGATGAACGAATACACAGATATTATGAAAAACTTGTTTTTGCCAGTTCTTTTAGTAGCAGGCAGCTTCTTTGTAAGTTGCACTTCTTCCGTGTTTACTCCGACTCCTTCTGCTAATTCTTGGGATGATAATTATTTATCAGTAGCCAAAATGGAAGATTACCGTCAATGGGGAACATACAATGTACACGATCCGTCCTGCCGGAAGCTGGGCGACTATTATTATATGTATTCTACAGATGCGATTTTCGGTGAGAACCGGAAAGAAGCGAGAGAGAAAGGCGTGCCGTTGGGATTTATCCAGATGCGCCGTTCTAAGGATTTGGTACATTGGGAATTTCTGGGATGGGCATTTCCTGAAATACCGGAAGAAGCGGTTCAATGGGTACAGTCTCATGCAGGAGGGCAGGGGGCGACCAATATCTGGGCACCGTATATCATCCCTTATAAAGATAAATACCGCCTCTACTATTGCGTATCCGCATTCGGACGTAAAACATCCTATATAGGACTTGCCGAATCAACTTCTCCCGAAGGGCCATGGACGCAGAAAGGCTGTATCGTTAAAACAGATGATTCTACCGCGATGAATGCTATCGATCCGAGCGTCATAGCAGATGAAAATACTGGTAAATGGTGGATGCATTACGGCTCCTTCTTCGGTGGTCTGTATTGCGTCGAACTGAATCCTGAAACCGGATTAGCCTTAAACGAAGGCGATTTGGGGCACCTTGTAGCACGGCGTGCCAACTATCGGAAGGACAATCTCGAAGCACCGGAAATAATCTATCATCCGGAGCTGAAACAATATTATCTTTTCACTTCCTATGATCCGCTGATGACGACTTATAATGTACGTGTCAGCCGTTCGGATGCTGCCGAAGGTCCGTTTACGGACTACTTTGGCAAGGCTGTGAAAGATACGACCAACAACTTCCCGATACTGACTGCACCATACCGTTTTGAGAACCATACCGGATGGGCGGGTACAGCGCATTGTGCCGTCTTTTCTGACGGTGAAGGAAACTATTTTATGGCACATCAGGGACGTCTGTCACCGCAAAATCAGTTAATGGTGTTACATATACGGCAGTTGTTCTTCACTCCCGAAGGCTGGCCGGTCGCTTCTCCCGAGAGATATGCAGGGACTGCTTCGCGTCAATTCAGCAAAGAAGATCTGGTCGGTGAATGGGAAATCATACGAGTGCAGGAACCGGCATACGAACGTCAGCTGGAAGCCGGACAGATCTTATGGGGAGAGGGAGAACTGAAAGAGAAGGAATGGAACTTGTCCACCCGAGTGACTTTGGTAAAAGACGGCACGTGCAAAGGGCAGATGACCGATAACGAATGGAATATAGTTCAAATGAATGGAAAATGGTCCTTTTTGACCGAAAAACATCTATTAATGGTAGATTTGAACTCGGAGAAGATTGAGAATCTGGTTATCTTTGCAGGACACGATTGGGAGAACGAAACCGAAACAATTCTCTTTACCGGACTCGATAGCCGGGGACGTTCTGTCTGGGGAAAAAGAATCAAATAACTATATATAATTTTTATTGAAAACCATGAGAAGATACACAGAATTACTGGCTGCATTAGCCTTATCTACCGGCATGGCGCTTCATGCGCAAACCAATGAAATGGTGATCCAGACTAAGAAGTTGGGTGCTGAAATCCAGCCGACAATGTACGGACTCTTTTTTGAAGACATCAATTATGCTGCCGATGGCGGACTTTATGCCGAACTGGTAAAGAACCGTTCATTCGAATTCCCTCAGCGTCTGATGGGATGGAAGACTTATGGAAAGGTAACTTTGCAGGATGACGGTCCTTTTGAACGCAATCCGCATTATGTGCGTCTTGATAATCCGGGACATGCCCACAAGCATACCGGACTGGATAATGAAGGCTTCTTCGGCATCGGGGTTAAGCAAGGTGAAGAATACCGCTTCTCTGTGTGGGCACGTCTGCCGCACGGAGGTACAGGTGAAAAGATACGTGTGGAACTTGTAGATACCAAATCTATGGGCGAACATCAGGCTTTTGCCTCTCAGACACTGACCATTGATTCCAAAGACTGGAAGAAGTATCAGGTAATCTTAAAAGCGGGTGTTACCAATTCCAAAGCAACGCTTCGTATTTTCCTTGCTTCCCAGGGTACGGTAGACTTGGAGCATATTTCCCTTTTCCCTGTCGATACTTGGAAGGGACATGAGAACGGTCTTCGCAAAGACCTTGCGCAGGCTTTGGCGGATATTCATCCGGGAGTCTTCCGTTTCCCCGGTGGTTGCATCGTTGAAGGTACGGATCTCGAAACCCGTTATGACTGGAAGAAATCCGTGGGGCCGGTAGAAAACCGTCCATTGAACGAAAATCGTTGGCAATATACCTTTACCCATCGTTTCTATCCGGATTATTATCAAAGCTACGGACTGGGATTCTATGAATATTTTCTTCTTTCTGAAGAAATGGGAGCGGCACCGCTTCCGATCCTGAACTGCGGACTTGCCTGTCAGTATCAGAACAATGAAGAAAAAGCTCACGTAGCAGTTTGCGACCTGAACAGCTATATTCAGGATGCACTCGATCTGATCGAATTTGCCAATGGAGACGTGAACACGACTTGGGGGAAAGTACGTGCCGATATGGGACATCCGGCACCTTTTAATTTGAAATATCTGGGCATCGGTAATGAACAGTGGGGAAAAGAGTATCCCGAACGTCTCGAACCGTTTATCAAGGCTCTTCGCAAGGCGCATCCGGAAATCATGATTGTAGGCAGTTCCGGCCCGAACTCCGAAGGAAAAGAATTCGATTACCTGTGGCCTGAGATGAAACGTCTGAAAGCTGATCTGGTAGACGAACACTTCTACCGTCCCGAAAGCTGGTTCCTTAGTCAGGGAGCACGCTATGATAACTATGACCGCAAAGGACCGAAAGTATTTGCCGGCGAATATGCTTGTCACGGAAAAGGAAAGAAATGGAACCACTTCCATGCTGCCTTGCTCGAAGCAGCCTTCATGACCGGATTGGAACGCAATGCCGATATCGTACATATGGCTACTTATGCGCCGCTTTTCGCTCATGTGGAGGGATGGCAATGGCGTCCGGACATGATTTGGTTTGATAATCTTAACTCGGTGCGTACCGTAAGTTATTATGTGCAGCAGCTGTACGCACAGAACAAAGGAACGAATGTACTTCCTCTCACTATGAACAAGAAACCGGTAACGGGGGCGGAAGGACAAAACGGACTTTTTGCCAGTGCAGTCTATGATAAGGATAAGAACGAACTGATTGTCAAAGTAGCTAATACTTCCGATAAGACACAGCCTGTATCCTTGACTTTCGAAGGTCTGAAAAAGCAGGATGTATTGTCCGAAGGACGTTGCATCACTCTTAGCTCACTCGATCAGGACAAAGATAATACGCTTGAACAACCGTTTGCCATCACTCCGCAGGAGACACCGGTAACGATCAATGGTCATGCGTTAACCACCGAACTCGGACCGAACACGTTTGCAGTTTATAAATTCACGAAAAAATAAAATGAATAGCGTTAAACTAGTTATGATTTCATGCGCATTGGCAGCCTTTTCCGGGCTGTCTGCGCAGAATGACACTACTTTTGTAGCCAATGGCAATCCCATCATAAAATATAAATATACAGCCGATCCGGGTGCTATGGTGCATGACGGTAAGGTGTACATTTATGCCGGACATGATGAATGTCCTCCTCCCAGTGAACATTACCAGTTGAATGAATGGTGTGTATTCTCGTCTCCCGATATGAAGACATGGACGGAGCATCCTGTACCTTTGAAAGCCAAAGATTTTAGTTGGGCAAAAGGGGAAGCATGGGCTAGTCAGGTGATAGAACGTGACGGAAAGTTCTATTGGTATGTGACAGTAGAACACGGCACTATTCACGGAAAATCCATCGGCGTAGCCGTATCTGATTCGCCTGTCGGTCCTTTTGTGGATGCCCGTGGTTCCGCACTGATCACCAATGATATGACGACCGAATTTACCAAGATCTCTTGGGAAGATATCGATCCGACTGTTTTTATTGACGACGACGGACAGGCATATCTTTATTGGGGGAATACCCAATGCTACTATGTCAAACTGAAAAAGAATATGATCGAGCTGGATGGTCCTATCGTACCGGTTCATCTGCCCCGATATACGGAAGCTCCGTGGATACATAAGCGTGGCGACTGGTACTACCTTTCATATGCTTCTGAATTTCCGGAAAAGATATGCTACGCCATGAGCCGTAGCATTACCGGACCTTGGGAATACAAAGGCATCCTTAATGAGATAGCCGGCAATTCCAATACCAATCATCAGGCTATTATCGAGTTCAAGGGCGACTGGTATTTCATTTATCATAATGGAAGCATCAATACAGCCGGAGGCAGTTTCCGCCGTTCCGTCTGCATCGACCGTTTGTATTATAACGAAGACGGTACCATGAAACGCATTCAGATGACAACGGAAGGCGTACAATAAACAGATAATTATAGGGTTAGGTTAGATAATAGGTTTTTAGATTTTTGTTAATTGAAAAGTAAGGGCGTCCTTCCATTCCGGAAAGACGCCCTGCTTATTTAATTCTGATGAATAATAACTTATTCTACTTTGCGTGAACCGTCACCGATTACTACATCATATACTTTCGGGCTTCTGCCGAATTTAGCTTTGAAAGCTTCTTTTGTCTTTTCAACGAAGTTGTCATACAGTTCGTTCTTGACAAGGTTGATAGTACAACCACCGAAGCCGCCACCCATTACGCGTGAACCGGTTACACCATATTCTTTAGCGCAATCGTTCAGGAAGTCAAGTTCTTCGCAGCTCACTTCGTACAATTTGCTCATACCGTGGTGAGTTTCGTACATCTTTTGACCTACTGTTTCGTAATCGTCTTTTTCCAGCGCATCGCAAACATCAAGTACGCGTTGGATTTCTTCGATTACATATTCGGCACGCATATAATCTTCAGCGCTGATATCAGCTTTCGCTTCTTCCAGCATATCCATTGTACAGTCACGCAGGAATTCTACATGCGGATGTTTTTTCTGGATAGCAGCAACAGCAGCCTCACAGCTCTGACGACGCTTGTTGTAAGCAGAAGAAGCCAGTTCGTGTTTCACTACTGAATCCATCAATACCAGACGATAACCTTCCGGATGGAATGGGAAATATTGATATTCCAGTGAACGGCAGTCCAGACGGATCAAGCTGCCAGCTTTACCGAATACAGAAGCGAACTGGTCCATGATACCGCAGTTTACACCGCAGTAGTTGTGTTCAGTAGCCTGACCTACTTTAGCCAATTCAAATTTGTCGATTTTACCTTCACCGAACAGTTCATTCAATGCGAAAGCATATGTACTTTCCAGAGCAGCAGAAGAAGACATACCTGCACCCAGAGGCACATCACCGGAGAAAGCGGTATTGAATCCTTTCACGTCTACGCCACGTTTGATCATTTCACGGCATACACCGAAAATGTATCTTGCCCAGCTTGCACGGGGAGCATCCTCTTCGTTCAGACCAAATTCTACATAATCTTTCAGGTCGATAGAATAAGCTCTTACTTTGTCAGTGCCGTTCGGTTTGATTTCAGCAAGCATACCTTTGTCTACAGCTCCGGGGAATACGAATCCACCGTTGTAGTCAGTATGTTCGCCAATCAGGTTGATACGACCCGGAGAGGCATATATAAATCCTGTAGTTCCATCAAAATGCTTAATGAAGCGACTTCTTACGTGTTCTATATCCATGATAAATCAATTTTATAAGGTGAATAAATTAAATTCAGATTTTTTATTCTACTGGAATGTCTTTATTTACGTTCTTGCAACCTACCAGACCGTAGTACAGCAAGTAAGCCAGAGCAGCGATAATTACCCAATAGCTAGCCATGAAACCGGCTACGTCAGCTACCCATCCTTGAATTACAGGCAGGATACCTCCACCGCATACCAGTACCATAAACAGACCGGAAGCAGCAGCCAGATATTTACCCAGTCCTTCTACAGCAAGGTTGAAGATACCACCCCACATGATAGAAGTACAGAGACCAACTAATACCAAGTACATAGCGTTAATGGGCACTTCTGCAAAACCGAATGACAAACCGCCAGTTGCGCTTTGTTGAAGTACAGGCAGATTCACCAATGTTCCTGTAGAAGAGAAGATAGCAAGGAATACTAAAATCAATCCCAGAGCGGATGTAAATGTAAGCATCGCTTTACTGGAAACTTTTGCACCGAGTGAAGCACCGGCCAGACGACCGATCAACATCAGGAACCAGTAAGTTCCTACTACGAAACCGGAGATTGTAGAAGCGATACCGGCACCGCCTTTTTCTACAGGGTCAGTAAGGAACAGGTTCAGAGTACCCGGTACACCTACTTCAATACCTACATATACAAAGATAGCGATAGCGCCCAATACAAAGTGACGGAACTTCAAAGCACCTTTCATCAGTGTGCTGATTGGTTCAGTTGTAGCAGCAGCGTTCGGTTCCGGAATGCGTACAAACAGGAGTACGAAGAATGCGAAAGCGAATACAGCCATTGCGGTGTACATTACAGGGAAAATCTGAGAGATAGTAGCTTTTTCGATAGATCCGGCGATCAGGATACCAACGAACATCGGAGTGATGGTAGCCATTACAGAGTTGAAAGAGCCGCCCACTTGGATAAGCTGGTTACCTTTGTTACCTTCACCACCCAGTTTGTTCAACATCGGGTTTACTACAGTGTTAAGCAAACACATAGAGAAACCTGCTACGAATGCACCAATCAAATAAACGGCAAAAGCCATCTCAGGGCTTGAATGACCGGACAGGAACTGGATACCTACGCCGATAAAACCGATAGCTACTGCGATAAGTGCTGTTTTCTTATATCCCACACGTTGCAACAAGATACCGCTAGGGATACCCATTACTGCATAAGCTATAAAGTTACCGAAGTTTCCCAGCATACCCAAAGCATTGGATACGTCGAATTGGTTCTTCAGCACAATACCCATAGGAGCTGCGAGGTTAGTAACGAATGAAATCATACCGAAAAGGAAAATCATCGTGATAATGGCAATGATTTTTCCATTCTTTTTTTCTTGTGTCATGGTTCTATTAAAAATGTTAGTTTATAAAATTAGGTTAGTTATTTTTTTATCTTTTATTTTTCCACACCGAATTTGTAGATAGTCACCTGCTGGTATTCATCGCCCGGCAATAAAGTAGCCGAGGGGAAATGAGGTTTGTTCGGAGTGTCGGGGAAACATTGTGCCTCGAAGCAGATAGCGCTTCTTGCAGGGAATGTAGCACCGTGAGCACCTTCGAAACCATTCAGCCAGTTACCGGTGTAAAGTTGTACACCTGCTTCAGTTGTGTATACTTCCATGGTACGACCGCTATTCGGTTCGAAACAAGTGGCAGCCAAATCCAGTGAACCTGTTTCAATCTTGTTCAGTACGTAGCAGTGGTCGTATCCGGCACCGTTAATCAGTTGTTGGAATTTATCGTTGATACGTTCGCCTACGGTATGCGGAGTGGTGAAGTCCATTGGAGTACCTTCTACTTTGGCAACTTCTCCGGTTGGGATAGAAACTTCATCGATAGGCGTGTAGAAATTAGCGTTGATAGTAACAATATTGTTTTCGATAGTAGGAGTAGGATTGCTGATACCAGCCAGATTGAAGAAACCGTGATTGGTCAGGTTGACTACAGTAGCTTTGTCAGTTGTGGCACGATATTCGATTACCAGTGCATTTTCTTCTTCTTCCAGGCGATAAACCATTTCAACCTCCAGATTGCCGGGGAAACCTTCTTCGCCGTCGGCTGAAACATAATTGAACTGGATTATATTTTCAGCCAGTTGGTCGGCATCCCAAACGCGGGCGTGAAAACCGGTAGGTCCTCCGTGCAGGGAGTTGGGTCCGTTGTTGATGGTGAGTTCGTGCTCTTCTCCGTACAATGTGAATTTTCCTTTGGCGATGCGGTTGCCATAGCGTCCGATAGTAGTGCTGAGGAAGGGTTCCGGGCTGTTGACAACGTGGTCTATGCTGTCGTGTCCGAGGACAACGTTTGCATATTTTCCATTTTTATCCGGTACCATGATAGCGAGAATGGCGCATCCGTAGTTAGTTACGGCGACTTCCATTCCCTTTTTGTTTTTGAGGATAAATAAATCAGTTTCTTTATCATTTATCTCCTTTTGGAAATCTTTCCGGCTGAGCCCTGATAGATTCCCTTCCGTTGGGAATGTGTTATTCATGTCTGGTATTCTTAAAATTTTCTTGCAAATAAAGGTAAATTCTTTGTTACTCACAAATTATTCCGGCTAAATATAGTGGGTAGTTTAGGAAAGTTTAGCGTTCTCACTTAGGTTTCTGTATTTTTCATCCTTCTTTTCTTTTAAAGTGAACATTTTTTCGTATGTTTGTTCCCGGATTATAATAATCCGGGAGAATTTAATCTAAGTTTATTAACAAGAAAAACAAAAATGTATCCATTAAAATTCGAACCTATTCTGAAGCAGACGCTTTGGGGGGGCGACAAAATTATTCCGTTCAAGCATTTGAACTCAGACTTGAAAGGAGTAGGAGAAAGCTGGGAGATTTCCGGCGTAGAGGACAATGAATCTGTTGTGGCTAATGGCCCGGACAAAGGTTTAACTCTGGCTGATATGGTGAGAAAGTATCGCGAGGAACTGGTTGGCGAAGCGAATTATGCTCGTTTTGGCAATAAATTCCCGTTGCTTATTAAATTCATCGATGCGAAGCAGGATCTGTCTATCCAGGTGCATCCGGCGGATGATCTGGCAAAGAAGAGACACAACTCAATGGGTAAAACGGAAATGTGGTATGTAGTGGATGCTGATAAAGGAGCGAAGCTGCGTTCTGGCTTTTCCGAGCAAATCACCCCGAAAGAATATAAAGAGCGTGTGTTGAACAATACGATCACCGATGTGTTGCAGGAGTATGAGATTAAGCCGGGAGATGTATTCTTCCTTCCTGCCGGACGTGTTCACAGTATTGGTGCCGGTGCGTTTATTGCCGAAATTCAGCAGACTTCGGACATCACTTACCGTATCTATGACTTCAACCGTAAGGATGCAAACGGAAAGACTCGTGAATTGCATACCGACCTGGCGCGTGAGGCCATCAATTACGAGGTGCTGGATGATTACCGTACCAAATACGAGGCAGTGAAAGATGAGCCGGTGGAACTTGTAGCTTGTCCGTACTTCACTACTTCCGTGTATGATATGACCGAAGAAATCAGCTGTGATTATTCAGAACTCGATTCATTCGTGATCTTCATTTGTATGGAAGGTGCATGCAGGATAAAAGACAATGAAGGTAATGAACTGAAAGTAGATGCCGGAGAATCTATTCTGCTTCCTGCTACCACACAGGATGTAACAATTACTCCGGAAGCTGGAAACGTAAAATTGCTGGAAACATACGTATAAATAATAGACAATATTATTGATAAAAGTATAGACCGGGCAGGCGAGAAAAACTTTCTCGCCTGCTTTGCGTTATAGAAAGAAAGGTGTGCTGAAGAAGCCATCAAACAGATTAATGAAAAGCATTATGCACTTCCTTAGTTTACTATTTTATGGTATTAGCCGGATTTTACCTCCACTTTATTTTTTGATATTTTTTGGAAAGGTTTAAAAATCTGTTGTTAAATCGCTTTTTTCGTCTTATACTTGTATAAAATTACTAGTGATTATATAAGATGAATAAAAATGGATTTAGCCGTTGTGCAGAGTTGTATATCGGTCGTTTACGAAAAGAAGGGCGCTATTCTACTGCCCATGTTTACAAGAATGCCCTTTTCTCTTTTACCAAGTTTTGTGGCACAAAAAGTATAGCTTTCAGATACATCACCCGCGAGCGTTTGCGGTGTTATGGGGAGTATCTTTATGAAGCCGGTTTAAAGCCCAACACCGTTTCTACCTATATGCGTATGCTTCGGAGCATTTACAATCGGGGGGTGGAAGCCGGTAGTGCTCCATATGTGCACCGTTTGTTTCATGAGGTGTATACGGGTGTGGATGTTCGTCAGAAGAAGGCATTGCCTGTAGGTGAGCTTCGCAGACTTCTCTATGAAGATCCCAAGTCAGATTATCTGCGGAATACGCAAATGATTGCTGCTTTGATGTTTCAGTTCTGCGGAATGTCTTTTGCCGATCTGGCTCATCTGGAGAAATCATCTTTAGAACAGAATGTCATTCGATACAATCGCGTCAAGACCAAAACGCCTATAAGCGTAGAAATCCTGGATACAGCTAAAGATATGATTAATCAGCTTCGCAATCGTCAGCCTCCTCATCCGAATTGTCCTGACTACCTATTTAATATCCTCTCGGGAGATAAGAAGCGTAAAGATGAGAGTGGCTACCGCGAATATCAGTCTGCTCTCCGTCGATTTAATAATCGGCTGAAAGGGCTTGCGAAGGCCTTGCGCCTTACTTCTCCCGTGACTTCTTATACGCTTCGTCATTCTTGGGCTACTACGGCAAAATATCGGGGAGTTTCCATTGAAATGATTAGCGAGTTGTTGGGGCATAAATCAATAAAGACGACACAAATCTACTTGAAGGGTTTTGAACTGCGGGAGCGCACGGAAGTAAATCGAATGAATTTATATTACGTGAGGAGTGCTCCGAATTCTCGGGTGTAAATATTCAAAATTTTAATAATCAACACTAAAGTATGTATGTTACTTCTTAGGTAACGGAATTGATTTTGACGCAAAGATAGACAAAAACATAAATAGAGAACAAATAAAACCACATTTTTTTTAGTTTTATCCGAAATATAAGGCAAAAATATATTGTGACATGAAAAATGCTTATTTTTATGTCCAGCCACTTATATACCTAATTTCCACTGGAATATACCCCTTCTCTTAGGGTGTACACGCCCTCATTCATTTATTTGTCTTTGTTTTTAACTTTTCTCTTTTGGTACAGTATAGTTATGATTTTTTCCGTTACCTAAGAAGTAACGGAAACATATGGGGTAAAAAAACATGATTCTAACAAAAGAGAAATCAGCCATCCTCGGAACCAAAAATGGGACAGGGGAGGGCGTAGCATGCTTAAAACGCTGGTATGTGGCACATGTTCGCATACATCACGAAAAAAAAGTAGCTGAGTATTTGGGGAAAATGGGAATTGAGACTTTTGTTCCTGTCCAGCAAGAAATTCATCAATGGAGTGATCGCCGCAAATTAGTCGAGACCGTTCTTCTTCCGATGATGGTATTTGTTCATGCTGATCCTAAAGAACGCATGGCTGCTCTGACTCTTTCTACCGTAAGCCGTTATATGGTGTTGCGTGGTGAGGGGAAGCCTGCTGTGATTCCTGATGAACAGATGGCTCGTTTCCGTTTTATGCTCGATTATTCGGAAGAAGCAATCTGTATGAGTTATTCTCCGTTGGCCCGTGGTAAAAAGGTTCGTGTTATCAAAGGACCTTTGACGGGACTTGTAGGGGAACTTGTTGCATTAGATGGCAAAAACAAAATAGCAGTTCGTTTGGATATGCTGGGATGCGCTTGTGTTGATATGCCTGTCGGATATGTAGAGCAAATTGACGAGAGAAATTAAGTGGGTGATGGGGACCTTCACTAGTATACAGGGGAAAATAGATAAACTTCAAAAAACAGTTGATACTTTGCTCCATATGGGTGAGGATGCGAGCTGTATATGTGTCGACGATCTAGCACTACTCAATAAGGAAATTCATGAACAGATCAATGATCTGTATCTTTATCATGGTGAAACAACCGAGCAGGAAGCTGCTTTATGTTTATCTCTTTTGATGGGATATAGTGTATCTATGTATGCTAATCCTGAAGATGAGATAAAAAAACAAACCATTCTTATTCGTTCTCAAAAGATTATACAAAATCTATTCTCCTCACCATTGAAAAATCGGTTACATACCATTTACAATGAACTACTATCATAGTATGTCTATGAATTACGTTTTATAAAGACTTTATAATTTATTGGGGTATTTAATTATGAAACACGCATTTGACCGTTTTGTTCAATACTTGCAGAAAAATTACTTTAGTTATTGGATTGTATTGGGAATTGATACATTCATAGCTTTGGTTTGTACCTGGGTGTCATTTATCGGCATTCATTATATTACGGAAACTCCCAAGGAAATTACCGCGTTATTTTATATTCTGGCAATTTCAGTTGTATCCAGTATTTTAGGTTCCGTTTTATTTCATACCTATCGCAATACGATCCGTTTTTCCCAGTTGAAGGAATTGTGGCGACTGGCGGGGAGTGCACTGATAAAGGCCGTCTGCTTAGCAATTGCCATCTGGTTCCTTCTGTCTCAAACGGGCTTGCACAACAGTCAGAAAATAGTCTTTGTACTGTTCGATGGCATGCTTACTTTTATTGTCATGGTAGGGTTCCGTATCCAGTTGATTCTGGTTTATGAGTTCTTGCTGAATCTGCTGAATAAGAAGAATATGCATATTCTGATCTATGGTATTGATGATAAGAGTGTGGCATTGAAAGTCCGTCTAATGAATAGCTCCCACTATAAAGTTGTAGGTTTTTGCATTTATGGAACAGGAGATTCTATCCGGCGTGTGGCTGACCTTCCCGTTTATTCATTTAAGGATGAAGAATGTTTCAACAAACTGATTCATAAGAAATGTATCGGAGGCATCCTGTTTGCCCGCTATGAAAATACCCGTGAAGAGGAAGACCGACTGCTCCAGTATTGCAAAAGAAGCGGATTGAAGACACTAATATCTCCAAGTATTAGTGAGGCCGATGAGAACGGAAGTTTCCATCAATGGGTACGTCCTATCAAAATTGAGGATTTACTAGGCCGTTCAGAGATTCATATTAATATGGAGGAAGTGATGACCGAGTTCTGTGGCAAGGTCGTGTTGGTAACGGGAGCTGCCGGTAGTATTGGTAGCGAGCTTTGCCGGCAACTGGCTCAGATGAATATTAAGAAACTGATTATGTTTGACTCCGCTGAGTCTCCTTTGCATAATGTCCGTCTGGAATTTGAGAAGAATTATCCCGGTCTTGATTTTGTTCCTGTCATTGGAGATGTCCGCGTGAAAGAACGTCTTCGTATGGTGTTCGAAACTTATCAGCCTCAGATCATCTTTCATGCCGCTGCCTATAAACATGTTCCGTTAATGGAAGAGAATCCCTGTGAAGCTGTGCTGGTCAACGTTGTCGGCTCTCGCCAGGTTGCCGATATGGCAGTTGAATACGGAGCTGAGAAGATGATCATGGTTTCTACCGATAAGGCTGTGAATCCGACTAATGTCATGGGATGCTCGAAACGATTAGCCGAAATCTATGTACAGAGTCTGGGATGTGCTATCCGTGAGGGCAAAGTGAAAGGCCATACCAAATTTATCACTACCCGCTTTGGCAATGTATTGGGTAGTAACGGCTCTGTCATTCCCCGTTTTAAAGAACAGATCGAGAATGGCGGTCCTGTCACAGTGACTCATCCTGATATCATCCGTTTCTTTATGACTATTCCCGAAGCTTGCCGTCTGGTAATGGAGGCTGCTACGATGGGTGAAGGCAATGAGATTTTTGTTTTTGAGATGGGAAAGGCCGTGAAGATTGTCGACCTGGCTACCCGTATGATCGAACTTGCCGGTTATCGTCCCGGTGAAGATATTGAGATCAAGTTTACGGGCTTGCGTCCCGGTGAGAAGCTTTATGAAGAAGTCCTGAGTGATAAGGAGAATACGATTCCTACCGAGAATAAGAAGATAATGATAGCGAAGGTACGTCACTATGAATATGCTGATATCCTTGATACTTATACAGAGTTTGAGAAGCTATCCCGTACGGTAAAGATCATGGATACGGTGAAGCTGATGAAGAAAGTGGTACCTGAGTTTAAATCCAAGAATTCACCTCGATTTGAAGTTCTGGATAAGCAACCGGAATAATCTATAACACTAACATAAATCAACAATGGATACAAAAGAATTGAAGATTGCTGTTGCAGGTACCGGCTATGTTGGTCTTAGCATAGCAACACTTTTGTCGCAACATCATCAGGTGACGGCAGTCGATGTGATTCCCGAGAAAGTAGATATGCTCAATCGTAAGCAATCACCTATTCAGGATGAATATATTGAAAAGTATTTGTCTGAAACGACATTGAATCTGACTGCTACGCTTGACGGTGCCAAGGCATACAGTGACGCTGATTTTGTGGTCATTGCGGCTCCTACTAACTATGATCCGGTGAAGAATTATTTCGATACCCATCATATAGAGGATGTCATAGACCTGGTTTTAAGTGTCAATCCTGATGCTGTGATGGTAATCAAGTCTACTATTCCTGTTGGATATTGCCGGGGACTTTATTTGAAGTATGCCCGTAAGGGAGTCAGGAAGCTTAACCTGCTTTTTTCTCCTGAGTTTCTTCGTGAGAGTATGGCTCTTTATGATAACTTATATCCAAGTCGTATCATTGTTGGCTATCCAAAACTGATTGATGGCGAGCAGTTTGACGAGGAAAACGAAGCTATTAGGTCCATTGCTGATGTTCCCGCCCTAGAGAGAGCTGCGCATACTTTCGCAGCATTGCTTCAGGAAGGTGCAATCAAGGAAGATATTCCTACCCTTTTTATGGGTATAAAGGAGGCGGAAGCTGTCAAACTGTTTGCTAATACCTATCTCGCTTTGCGTGTCAGTTATTTTAATGAATTGGATACTTATGCGGAGATGAAAGGTCTGGATTCCCAGTCGATAATACAGGGTGTTGGACTGGACCCTCGTATTGGTACGCACTATAATAATCCTAGTTTTGGTTATGGCGGTTATTGTCTGCCTAAAGACACGAAACAACTCTTGGCTAACTATCAGGATGTACCTCAGAACATGATGAGTGCTATTGTAGAAAGTAACCGTACAAGAAAAGACTTCATAGCAGATCAAGTGCTGCGTAAAGCGGGGTATTATACTGCCTCCTGTTCATGGGATGCCCAGAAAGAGCAAAAAATAACCATTGGTGTATATCGTCTGACCATGAAGTCCAATTCTGACAACTTCCGTCAAAGTGCCATTCAGGGGATTATGAAGCGTATCAAGGCGAAGGGTGCTACTATTGTAATTTACGAGCCTGCTATGCAGGATGGTGAAACTTTCTTTGGTAGTCAAGTGATCAATAACCTGATCAAGTTCAAGGAAATAAGTCAGGCCATCATCGCCAACCGTTATGACGCTTGCCTGGATGATGTGAAAGACAAGGTATATACCCGTGACATTTTCCTAAGGGATTAACTTTATGGTAACATACAATGTTAGTTTAGAGGATAAAGTGGTTTTGGTAACCGGTGCAGCCGGATTTATTGGAGCCAATTTAGTGAAACGTTTGTTGGATGAATTTGATAGCGTGAAGGTTATCGGTATTGATAGTATTACCGAATACTATGATGTACGTTTAAAGTATGAACGCTTGCAAGAATTGTCTGCTTATGGCGACAGATTTGTTTTCATTAAAAACAGCATTGCTAAAAAGGGAATTGTTGATTCCATCTTCACTGACCACCATCCGCAGGTAGTTGTGAATCTTGCTGCTCAAGCCGGGGTACGTTATAGTATTACTAACCCCGATGCATATATTGAAAGTAACCTTATTGGATTTTATAATATTTTAGAAGCCTGCCGTCATCATAGTGTGGAGCACTTGGTATATGCTTCTTCCAGTAGCGTATATGGAAGTAATAAGAAAGTGCCTTATAGTACCGATGATAAGGTGGATAATCCTGTATCACTCTATGCTGCTACTAAAAAGAGTAATGAACTAATGGCTCACGCTTACAGTAAGCTTTATAACATACCAAGTACAGGTTTGCGGTTCTTCACCGTTTATGGTCCCTGTGGTCGTCCCGATATGGCTTACTTTAGCTTTACCAACAAACTTTTGAAGGGTGAGACCATTCAGATTTTTAATTATGGTAATTGCAAACGCGACTTCACTTACATTGATGATATCGTAGAGGGTGTTGTCCGTATTATGCAGCATGCTCCTGAAAAGAAAAATGGCGATGATGGATTGCCCATTCCTGCTTATAAAGTATATAATATCGGCAATAACTCTCCGGAAAATCTTTTAGACTTTGTAACTATCCTTCAGGATGAACTTATTCGTGCAGGTGTACTTCCCAACGACTATGACTTTGAATCCCACAAAGAACTAGTACCGATGCAACCTGGAGATGTACCTGTGACATATGCTGATACTATTCCTCTGGAACAAGATTTTGGATTTAAACCGTCAACATCACTACGTGAGGGATTGAGAAAGTTTGCGGGGTGGTATGCTAAGTATTATGGCACATTTAAATAACATCCATAAATCGATTATATAAAAATAAAAAGATAAAATCATTATGAGCATTTTTGCAGGTAAAACCCTTATGATTACTGGTGGAACAGGTTCCTTCGGCAATGCGGTTTTGAATCGTTTCCTTCGTACCGACATCGGCGAAATCCGTATTTTTTCACGGGATGAAAAGAAGCAGGATGATATGCGTCACGAATATCAGGTAAAGTATCCTGATGTGGCACATAAAATCAAGTTTTTTATTGGCGATGTACGTAATTTGCAGTCATGTAAGAATGCAATGCCTGGTGTTGACTATATTTTTCATGCTGCAGCTTTGAAACAGGTTCCAAGTTGTGAGTTCTTTCCGATGGAGGCAGTAAAGACTAATGTTGTCGGTACAGATAATGTATTGACAGCTGCTATTGAGGCTGGCGTTGGTGCTGTAATTTGTCTTTCAACAGATAAGGCTGCCTATCCTATCAATGCTATGGGTATCACGAAAGCTATTGAGGAGAAAATCGCAGTAGCGAAGAGCCGCTACTCTGGTAAGACAAAGATTTGCAGTACCCGTTATGGTAATGTGATGTGCTCTCGTGGTTCTGTAATTCCTCTTTGGATTGACCAAATCCGCAACGGCAATCCTGTTACTTTGACTGAGCCTACGATGACGCGCTTTATCATGTCGCTGGAAGAAGCTGTAGACCTTGTGCTTTTCGCTTTCGAACATGGGCAGAACGGTGACATCCTCGTACAGAAAGCTCCGGCTTGTACTATCCAGACTCAGGCGGAGGCTGTTTGTGAATTATTTGGCGGCAAGAAAGAAGATATCAAGGTTATCGGTATCCGTCATGGTGAGAAGATGTATGAGACATTGCTCACCAATGAGGAATGTGCCAAGGCAGAAGATATGGGTAATTTCTATCGCGTTCCTGCAGATAATCGTGGATTGAACTATGACAAATTCTTCAAAGAAGGTGAAACGGAACGTAACACACTTACGGAGTTCAATTCTAATAATACTTATATATTGAATGTAGAAGAGACCAAGGCTAAAATTGCTGCTCTTGATTACATCAAAAAGGAATTGAGTGGCGAGGGTAATTTCGTACAATAATAGAGTTATGAATATTTTAGTTACCGGTGCCGGAGGTTTTGTTGGTAGAAATCTTTGTGCCCAACTTAATAATATCAAAAACGGAAAGACTCGTTGTTATGGTGATCTGAAGATTGATGAAGTCTTTGAGTACGATCTCGATTCCACTTCCGAACAATTAGATGTCTGGTGTCAGAAAGCCAGCTTTGTGTTCAACCTTGCCGGAGTGAACCGCCCCAAAGACAATGAGGAGTTCATGAAAGGTAATTTCGGTTTTGCAGGCACATTGCTTGATACACTGAAGAAACATCATAATACTTGTCCTGTCATGCTCTCTTCCAGTGCACAAGCTTCTCTGACAGGTCGTTTTGGCAACAGCGAATACGGTCGCAGCAAAAAGGCTGGTGAAGATTTATTTCTACAGTATGGTAAAGATACGGGAGCCAAAGTGCTGGTTTATCGTTTTCCGAACCTTTACGGCAAATGGTGTCGTCCCAACTACAACAGTGCTGTCGCTACATTCTGCAACAACATCGCTAACGACCTTCCGATACAAGTCAATGACCCACGTGTAGAACTGGAGCTGCTTTACATTGACGATCTCGTAGACGAGATGATTCATGCCTTGAAAGGCGAGGAACATCGTTGCGAGTTTGAAGGTCTTGATGTACATCCATTGGTGGATGGCAGATACTGTTATTGTCCGGTTACCCATAAGGTTACATTAGGTGAAGTAGTTGATTTGCTGCATCAGTTTGCAGAAATGCCAGAGACGCTGATGATCCCTGAAATCCCGTCAGACTCGTTTGCCAAAAGATTGTATAGCACTTATCTGAGTTATTTGCCCAAAGAAAAAGCAATCTTTGATCTGAAGATGAATGTAGATCAGCGTGGCTCATTTACAGAACTTGTACATACCTTGAACTGTGGCCAGGTAAGTATAAATATCTCCAAACCGGGTGTTACTAAGGGTGAACATTGGCACAATACCAAATGGGAACAATTTATCGTTGTCAGCGGTCATGGACTTATCCAACTCCGCAAGGAAGGTACAGAGGAAGTGTTGAACTATGAGGTAAGTGGTGACAAAATACAATCCGTTATCATGCTTCCCGGATATACCCATAACATCATCAATCTCTCCGATACGGAAGACCTGGTAACGGTTATGTACTGCAATGAGATATTCAACCCGGATAAACCGGATACATATTTTGATAAAGTGAAAAAATGATTATGGAAAAACAACCCAAATTAGATTATTCAGATATAAAGTTCAAGAACAACGGTAAACTAAAATTGATCATTGTTGTTGGTACTCGTCCCGAGATTATCCGCTTAGCGGCAGTAATTAATAAATGCCGCCAGTATTTCGATGTTATTCTTGCCCATACAGGTCAGAACTATGACTATAACTTAAATGGAATCTTTTTCAAAGATTTGAAACTGGTAGAGCCTGAAGTATATATGGATGCTGTGGGCGATGATTTGGGAGCCACTTGTGGCAATATCATCAACTGTTCTTACAAACTTTTTGCGCAGACAAAGCCTGATGGCGTGCTTGTGCTAGGCGATACTAATTCGTGTCTCAGTGTTATAGGAGCTAAGCGTTTGCACATTCCTATCTTCCACATGGAGGCTGGCAACCGTTGTAAAGATGAATGTCTTCCAGAGGAGACCAACCGACGCATCGTAGATATTATCTCTGATGTCAACATGGCTTACTCTGAGCATGCTCGCCGATATCTAGCCGACTGTGGACTCCCTAAAGAACGTACTTACGTTACTGGTTCTCCAATGGCCGAGGTACTCCACAATAATCTTACTGAAATTGAAGCGAGTGATATACACCAGCGTCTTGGCTTGGAAAAAGGAAAGTACATTCTACTCTCTGCACATAGAGAGGAAAATATAGACACAGAAAAGAACTTCATGTCTCTCTTTTCGGCTATTAATAAAATGGCAGAGAAATATGATATGCCGATTCTCTATAGTTGTCATCCTCGCTCACGCAATCGACTTACTGCAAGTGGCTTTAAACTTGATGAACGTGTCATTCAGCATGAACCTCTTGGCTTCCATGATTATAATTGTCTTCAGATGAATGCTTTTGCAGTAGTCAGTGATAGCGGGACGCTACCTGAAGAATCAAGTTTTTTCACAAGTGTTGGTCATTCATTCCCTGCAATTTGCATCCGAACCTCTACCGAGCGCCCTGAAGCAATTGATAAAGGTGACTTTATCATTGCAGGTATTGATGAGAAGAGCCTTTTGCAGGCTGTAGATACAGCAGTTGAACTATGTAAAGATGGTCTGTATGGTATTCCGGTTCCTGATTATGTAGATGAGAATGTGTCGACAAAGGTAGTGAAAATTGTGCAATCATATGTGGGTATCGTGAACAAGATGGTGTGGCGTAAGTTATAAGTTGTATGACCAAAATTAAATAGAATATAAACTTATATTTGCTTACTCTGTGAGTTACGTATTCAAATATGTTTTTATCATGAACCATTTACTTTTCCGTACAGCTTTCAAAAGAAAGAGAATTATCTTTATATAAATTCATAAGTTTGAACGGTCCGCCAACATCCCAATAAGAATAAGAGGTTAGGCATCTTGGTAAAGATGGTGATATAAAAGAATAGTTAGCAATTCAAATGATATTGCAGGATGACAATCTAGACAAATAATTGTGTAAAGCAAATGATAATACATATCAAAATGAATCTTAAGAACTGTTTTATCTTTAAATGAATATTGAATATAGTTGAACCCTATTTTCAATATTTATTAAATTGCCTTATATATCGGCTGTTCAGTAGTTTTGTGGTAAAAATAGATGGTTACGCAAGGTGTAGATGAAATGATACAAACCTACTGTTCCCATTTAATGGAAAACTTACAACAAGCGTTTATTAATGACTTCCAAAACGGTTCACTTAGTTAACTATATTATTATCGTCACAATATCGAGAAGACATCTATGGAAACGAAAGCAATATAGTCAACTAAAAGCGGTGAACCTATTGAAATAGCTGTCCGCCAAAATTTCGTTTTTGTCGAAAGCAAAGAAGTGAAAAGTTTTATAATGATAGTTGAAAAAAACAATTATTAATGTCAGACACATCTGTAAATAATAAACGAATAGCAAAGAATACTTTGATGCTTTACGTAAGAATGCTTTTTCTTATGGCAGTCAATCTTTATACCTCTAGAGTTGTATTGCAGGCCCTAGGCGTAGAGGATTATGGCGTATATAATGCAGTAGCAGGCTTTATCGCAATGTTTTCGATGGTGTCAGCATCTATATCAGGTGCTATCAGCCGGTTTATCACATTTGTACTTGGTCAAGGAGATCAACAAAAATTGAATAAAGTATTCAGTACTGCATTAATTATACAAATTGCTATAGCTATATTGGTAGTTATATTAGTTGAGGCTTTTGGTGTATGGTTCCTGAATACTCATATGACTATACCAGAAGGTAGATATGTTGCCGCTAATTGGGTGCTTCAATTGGCCTTGCTTACTTTCATATTCAATTTGTGGAGCACACCTTATAACGCATCGCTTATTGCTCATGAAAGGATGAGTGCTTTTGCATACATAGGGATATTTGAAGGGGCTGCAAATCTAGGCGTTGCTTTCTTGATATTGGCGTCTCCCTTTGATACATTGATCTACTATGTAGCTTTGATGTGTTTAGTTGCATTAGTTACCCGAATAATATACACTGTTTATTGTAAACGTAATTTTTCAGAATGTATTTTTCGGTGGGTGTTTGACAGGGCTTTGTTTAAAGAAATGTTTGGATTTGCTGGGTGGAATTTTGTTGGTAGTATATCTGGATTGTTAAGAGAGCAAGGAATTAATATCCTCTTTAATGTATACTTCGGACCTGCTGTAAATGCAGCTAGAGGATTGGCTGCACAAGTACACACTGCAGTTGGAAAGTTTTCACAGAACTTCTTCACTGCTGTTCAACCACAAATTACAAAGTCATATGCTAGTAATAATATAGATGATTCTCATTCTTTAGTATTGAGAAGCAGTCGATTAGCATTTATATTGATGATGGCATTTGTTATTCCTATCGTATTTGAAGCAGAATTTTTATTAGGAATATGGCTAAAGGAAGTACCTGAACATACTATTGTATTTGTCCAGATAATAATGATGTTTTCTTTGATTGAATCATTTTCATATCCTCTAATTCATCTAATGTTAGCAACAGGAAATATTAAAAAATATCAATTAGTTGTTGGGTCTGTAAATATATTGAATTTTCCTGTAGCATGGCTCATATTGTTATTGGGTGGAAGTCCAGAACTTTCTCAGCTGTCGGTTGTTGCTTTTTCCATTATTGCTCTTGTTCTTCGTGTGGTAATGTTGAAGCCAATGACTAACTTTCCTGTAAAGCAATTCTTAACAAGTACAGTCTTGCGATGTCTTGGCATATTGGCAGTAGGTATAATACCCGCATATATCTTTGTTTCATTTATGGACATTGGTATTTTGCGATTTGGGTGTAATATAGTAATTACAGAACTGACAATCTTGATTATGGTATTAATCTGTGGATTGAATCCTGGAGAAAGAGAGTTTATTCTCGAAAAGGTAAAAACAATTATTCATAGACGCTAATGAAAAGGTTCATAGCACTTATCCTAATGCTTTGGAAGTATTCTATACTTTCAAGCATACTTTTCAATTTCCGTCATCTTCCTCTGCGACAGGCTTGGAGGTTGCCTATTGAGTCGAGAAAGCCGCATCTTTATGGTGTGGGACTATACAGATTGAAGCTCCTAATATTTCTAGGAACGATTCGTTTGGCTGGTTTTGGAGGCCACATGTACTCTGATAACGGAATTTATATAACTCAGTAAGGGAATAGTCTTTAAAGGTTCTTATATGATAGGCAATAACTTATTTATCTGCCAAAGGAAAGACTCCACATCACGTTTGGTGATGACTTTATGGCAACTACAAGTCTGAAATTGATATCGTTCAATTCTATGGAGTTTGGCATAAAGAATATCTTTGGACGGGAATGCATCGTAATGGCCACCAATCTCCACCCTCTGTATGATATGAAAAAAAGTTCAAGAAAGACTACGGTCCCATCAAGATAGGCGATGTCAATTGGTTTGTAGCTCAGTGTAAGGTAATATAATGCATGCTGTCACAACACCTGGAAGATGTTTTGCTTTGGTTTTGTTGTTACTGAATAAAGCTGGTTTAAGTCATATTGCGTACACGGAGGCATTCCTATTAGAATATTATTGTGTGATGTGAAGCTAGATTACAATCACTATATGATAGATGACTATTCAAAGTAAATGATTCAAATTAAAGATAAATCAAACTGCTGTGGTTGTACAGCTTGCGCTAGTATCTGCGCGTATAACGCTATCACGATGACTCCGGATAGCCTTGGATTTTTATATCCTCAGGTCAATGCGGGGTTATGTGTGAATTGCGGCTTGTGTGATAAGATCTGCCAATTTCATGACAACTATGAGAGGTATGGCAACTATGACACGCCTCATGCTTGTCAGTTCCGCCTTAAACAGGATGAACAGCTCAAGAAGAGCCAAAGTGGAGGAGCTTTCTTTGCGATTGCAGACAAGTTTATAGCAGAAGGAGGCGTAGTTTATGGTGCTGCATTTACTAAGACTTGGATAGTAACGCATCAAAAGGCAGCAGATGACCAGTCTCTCTCTGCTTTACGCATGTCAAAGTATGTACAGAGTGATATGCGAGGAGTCTTTACTCAAGTTAAAGAAGATCTCAAGAATGGTATCAAAGTCCTTTTCTCTGGGACAGCGTGTCAGGTTGCTGGATTAAAATCATACATCCCAAACAGACTACATGAGAATCTCTTCTGCATTGATGTCATCTGCCATGGAGTTCCATCTCCTAAGATTTGGGACGATTATATTGCATACCTTCAGCAATCAAGAAAGTCCAAGATCATAAAGGCATGCTTTCGGGATAAGCGCTTTGGTTGGCATGGAGCCAGAGAGAGCTTTCTCTTTGAAAACGGAAAAGAAGAATTCCGCAGGACAAGCAATTACTTGTATTTTTCCGGACTCTCAATACGTGAGAGTTGCTCCAAGTGTTATTATACAAATCTGAAACGAGTTGGTGATATTACGTTAGGCGACCAATGGGGAATACCTAAGGACTCTATATATGAGGATGATAAAGGTTTGTCACTCATCTTGATTAACTCGGAAAAGGGTAAACTGCTCTTTGAGGGTGCAGAACTTATGGCGGAAATCATTTCATTACAAGAGTGCATGCAGCCGCAATTGCAATACCCTTCAACGTTGCATCCGGCCCATTATATCTTCATAGCTGATTATGAAAATAGAGGCTTCCTCTATGTCGCAAAGAAGTATGGAGACAAGGGCTGGAGATACAAACTGAAGAGAATAATAAAAATAATAAAGGATTTAATTCGACCATTGATTAGAAGATAGAATAATGAAAATAGCACTCTTAACAATATGGCATGAATTAAACTATGGTGCTGAGTTACAGGCTTACGCCACAATAAAGGCAATTAAGAAACTGGGGCATGAAGTAGAGATGATTGATATTAGATTATCCGATAGTGAATACAAAAATATTAAGGGTAAGATCGTAACGGCACTAAGTTCTATGGGACCTTGTCAGGCAAAGTTTAATAGTTTTTGGAAGAGGTATATTCCAAAAACATGCAGATATAGATCAATTGCGCAACTTATTGACAATCCTCCAATAGCAGATGTCTATATGGTCGGTAGTGATCAGGTCTGGAACCCCAAGATCACAGGAGATTTCTCTAAGTTGTTTTTTTTAAATTTTGGTGATGACAAAATAAAACGTGTATCGTATGCATCAAGTTTTGGTGTTGACAAATGGGAGTTTCCTGAATTACATGAAGAAGTCAAAACATTATTATCCAAATTCGAGGTTGTTTCATGTCGAGAAACTTCTGGTGTCGATTTATTGAAGAATACTTTTGGTGTTGATGCGGCTTTAGTTCTTGACCCAACGCTGCTATTTTCTGACTATGTAGAATTAGTGGGAGAGATCAACGCAAAAAGTACGCTCGTTTATTATCCTTTGTCAAGTGAACCGGAACTGGTTTCTTATTCTGAACATTTGGCAAAAAAACTTCATTTGGAGCCTATCAATAATAAACGATGCTCTTATATAGTTGAACCGATTGTTTGGGACCGAGTCAGCATAGAACAATGGGTAAAAAATATTGCTGAGGCAGAGTTTATCATAACACGTTCATTCCATGGACTGGCTTTCTCATTAATCTATCAGAAGAACTTTGCTATTCTCGCTAGTAAGAACAACAGAGGTACAAGAATAACAAATTTGCTAAACCTGTTAGGTTTGTCAGATAGGTTATTTGCAAGTATAGAAGAAATTGATGTAGCTGAACCATGGGAACATCCAGTGGATTATTGTATTGTTAATTCAATACTGAATCAATTGAGAGATAAATCGTGGAATATCCTAAAAAGAATGATTGAATAATATGAATATTCTATTTTTGTTTGAAGCACCTATCAAACCTACAGTTGGTGGTGTGCAAAGAGTAACAGAAGTACTTACAAAGGAATTTCAGAGAAGAGGGTACAATGTTTATTTCTTAGCGTATTCCTATGAGTATATGATGGACTATCAAAAGTTTGTGGCTCCTCAGTTCTATATTGATGCTGCCTCTTTGTCAAAAAATGATATACAATTTCGGTTATCTGAGATTATTAATGAAAATAATATTAACATTGTAGTTAGTCAGAATCTTCAGAACAATCGTATATTGAAATTACTCCCTGACGGGTTGAAGATTGTTTCAGTTTGTCATACTCAGCCTTTCCTGTGTGAAAATATAACTCGGAAACATCTCAAGAACATAAAAGCTCGGAATCTTAAAGAAAAATGCTTTAAGCTAGTATCTGTATGTTTCCCTGCTTTGTATAGGAAGCACATGGAGGTCTCAGAGAAAAGAGATACAAAGACTGCACTTCAGATATCCGATAAGGTCTGCTATATATCTAGTCGTTTTTGGGATAGAATTGTAAGGCATGTATCTTCGTTCCCTCAGGAAAAATTTGTAGCCATTAATAATCCCAATACATTTTCTGCTGTTTCCGACCTTTCTTCTATTAAAAAAGAAAACCTTATTATTTGGGTTGGTCGCGTGAATAATGAGAATAAGAATGCTATTGGCTTCATAAGGATGTGGCAGTTATTTCAAAAGAAAAATCCAACGTGGCACACTATCATTATCGGACACGGCAGGGATTTAGAAAATAATAGAAATTATGTGAAAAGAAATAATGTACAAAATATAGAATTAATCGGACGTCAAGATAATGTTGAAGACTACTATGCAAGAGCAAAGTTTGTAGTAGTAACATCATGGAGTGAAAGTTGGTGTATGTCAATAACAGAAGGAATGGTTTTCGGATGTGTGCCTTGTGTGTTTGGTACTTATGAAACGGTATTTGATATGATAACTGATGGCGAGAGTGGCATTATTACAAAGCCAACAGAGAAAGATATGGCAGAACGTCTTCAATATTATGTGGATAATGAGACTCAAAGAGAACAGTTGTCAAGGAATGCAATTGAAATGGTAAAACATTTCGATGTTTCAATTATTGCAAATCAATGGTTAGACCTATTTCAGGGATTGTAATATGGCTAAATCAAATATTTATAAATTGTTTTATTACCTATTTCACAAGCCCATAGTTGTGGCTCGAGTTGCATGGGATTATTTCGCCCCTATTATGCCGGATGAGTTATTTACAAAAGTAAAGTTTAGGCTTGAGATGGGATATTGGATGGATTTTAAAAATCCTAGGACATACAACGAAAAACTTCAATGGCTAAAGTTGAATGACAAACATCCTGAATATACTCAGATGGTTGATAAAATTGAAGCAAAAAAATATGTGGCTTCCATAGTAGGAGAAAACTATATTATTCCGACTTTGGGTATTTGGAATTCTGTAGATGATATCAAATGGGACACCCTTCCTTCGCAATTTGTTGTGAAAGCGACTAATGACTCAGGAGGCGTTGTTGTATGTAAGGATAAGTCTAAACTTGATATTCAAACTGCAATTGCAAAACTGAGATCTGACGGTGGTAGAGATTATACTCTTATTAGCAAAGAATATCCATACAGAAATGTGCCTCATCGATATATTGCAGAGAAGTATATGGAGGACGAAAGTGGCTTTGAATTGAAAGACTATAAATTTTTCTGTTTTGATGGAAAAGTTGAATTCCTGTTTGTTGCTACTGGACGCCAACAGAATGATACGAGATTTGATTTTTATGATAGGGACTTCAATCATCTTCCAGTCATAAACGGTCATCCAAATGCAGACATTTGGCCTACAAAACCCAAAAAATATGAAGAGATGATTTTAGTTGCGGAGAAACTTTCAAGTGGTCTCAAGCACGTACGCGTAGATTTATATAACATAAATGGAAATATATATTTTGGCGAGCTGACCTTTTTCCATTGGAGTGGTATTGTGCCCTTTGAACCAATGGAGTGGGACTATAAGTTTGGTAATTATCTTAATTTGAATTTGAATAAATAAACAATATAATATTATGCTTAAACATTTTTTTAGGAAGTTGCTATCTACCAGAATTAATGGAGTGTACATAAGTAACCATAAGAAGGAGTTGATACGCTTTTGCGAGTCGGCTGGTGTGACACTTTCAAAACGAGGCGGAGAAACAGACTTTATTAATAAATGGAAGCCAATTTATGCTAATGTAAATGTGGATTTCTATAGATTTTATGCCAATTTTTGTGGCGAGGATGCAAATATTCTGTCTGATGACATCTATCACACAGTAGTAGAGCCGATTCTTAATGATCAAGCTGCTTTGACTGTATATGGTAACAAGAATATGTATGAATTGCTGATGAATCGTGATATTTTCCCGATATGTATTTTGAGAAACATTGATGGTGATTTTATGGATCGCGATTATCATGTTATATCGATGAACGAAGATGAGTTTGCAAAGAGGATTACGTCGAATGAAAGGGTTAAGAAACTTAAAAAATTCATCTGTAAACCTACAACTGATACAAGTGGTGGAAATGGTGTTCATTTATATAGACTTAGAGATGATGGACGTTGGATTAATGACGAAGGACAGGAGCTTTCGTTAGCTCATTTGACAAAGGTATATAAGAAAGATTTTATTCTTCAGGAGTGCGTTAATCCTTCTGCGTTTGTTAAACAATTTAATGAGACATCATTTAGTACTTTGAGAATCTTTACCTATCGTTCTGTCAAAGACGATGCTATTCATTTTATTGGAGGATATCTAAGAGTAGGAGCAAAGGGAAGCTTTAAAGATAATGTTTGGGGGGGAGGGTATGCATGCCCAATAAAGGCAGATGGCACTTTGGCAAAGTTTGCCACTGATTCACAAAGAAAGAGGTATGATAATATCAATGGAATTTCACTGACGGAGAATACATTTGAAATTCCCAATTTTGATAAGGTGATGGAGTTGGTTACATATGTGGCAAAAAAGAACGTTCCAAATAGATTACTTAGTTTTGATATTATTCTAGATGAAGCAAATATTCCACATGTAATTGAGTTTAATATAAAAAATCAAACAGTCACTACTGTGCAGACTTCCGGTAAGACATTCTTTGGTGAGTTTACAGATGAAGTTATTGATTATTGCAAGATTAGGAGAGATAAAATCAAATATTCTATGATATTGTAGAAGTGTAATTGGATTGGTTACCCCTCTGTTTTGTGTATAGGGAGAAATGAAAGAATTCATGGATAATACAAATAATTCAAATCTAGGTCAAAAAATGATATTGTACATCATTTTCCCTTTTGGAGTCTGGGTTCACTCGGTTTTTCATGCAAAGTCAAAATCTTCATATGTAATTTTTTTCTTGTTTAGCCTGTTGCTATGTTGGCATATGGCACCTACAAATACAGAAAAATATGATGACTTCATCGGAATTCTTGAGAGGTTTGAGACTACAAATGTATCAACTGATCAGCTAACTCATGATGTGGAAGCGTATTTTTCGCATTCTGATATAGCTCCACGTGACATATATGAAAGCATCCTGATTTGGTTTGTTAAGCTTTTTACTGATAATTATCATTTTTTCTTTTTATTGGCATCTATCCCTATTACATTATGTCAGTTAGGAACTATGAAGTTCTTAACTGAGGATGATCGGTTTGAGAATGCGTCAATATTAGGTGTAATTCTTTTGGCTATGTTTATTTTTCCTCGTGATATATTGACAGTTCAGAATCCTCGTTTTGCAACTGGTTTTTGGCTATGCATAATGGCTTCAGTTTTGTTTTTCTATCAAGGATTACAAATAAGAGCATTAATTCTGATTTGTCTCGCACCTATGTGCCATTCTGCTTTATTGCCATTTGTAGGAGCTTTTTTGGTCTATTTGATTCTTCCAAAGAATGTTCAATTCTTCAAAACAATGGCAATGTTGTCTATCCCTCTTGCTTTTCTGGATGCCAACTTGATGAGCTATATCGATATTGATATATTACCTCCATCCCTTCAGACGTGGGCTAGTATTTATTTGTCAGATGAAGCATTTTCAAAGTATGTTCTTCAGGAAGAAAGGTCAGGATATTGGTGGGTTCAAGCAACATTCGAATTTATGATGAAGGTGTCTTATATTATCATGACATGGCAATTGATAAAACAAACAGATTCTCAGAGAAATGGAGATGGTAATTCAAAACTCTTGTTGTTTTATCTATTTATTTTTTCATTTATAAATATAATTCAGTTTATTCCAGAGATGGGATCACGCTATTACTGGTTTCTTAGAGTATTGTGCATTTTTGTGTGGTTTAAACATTTTGGATTTTCAAAGCCCAAGATGCTTTATTTATTAGTATGCTCTTGTTCCTTTTTATTGTTCATGAGGTATGGATATGTGATAGGCGGAGCTCTCGCAGTTACCACATCTCCTGATATATTCTTCACGCCATTGCCATATTTGATGTGTAAAGGTTTATTTTGGAATTAGATATGAAAAAAATAGTTTGCTTGATAGATGATTTATGTCCAGGTGGGGCTCAACGTCAATTGGTAGGATTAGCGTACTTATTGAAAGAATCCGGATACGATATATCTGTAATGACCTATCATAATGATAGTTTTTATATGCCTGTTCTTTCTGATAATGGTATCCCCCATGTATATGATTCTTCTTTTGAATCTCCGTTACGTAGGATTCCTCTCATCGCTTCTCGTATAAAAAAAATGGCTCCAGATGTAGTAATAGCTTATCAGGAGTCCCCGAGTCTGATAGCTTGTTGTTCAAAACTTCTTAGTGGTAGGTTCAAATTAATTGTATCTGAACGCAACACGACACAATATATCGGTATGAATGAAAGACTCCGCTTTTTCCTTTATAAATTTGCGGATACTATTGTACCAAATTCACATTCTCAGGAGGCTTTTTTAAGAACTCATTATCCAGCTTTCGACAAGAATATTTGTACGATTACAAATTTTGTTGATACAGATAAATTTATTCAAGATAATAGTATTAAGAAAATCAATAGAATTGTATCTGTTGGTCGAATCACTCCACAAAAGAACATCCTGAATTATATTCGGGGCGCCCATCAGGTAATAGAGAAGGGATTCGATATTACATTTGACTGGTATGGAAATACAGATACGCCCGAATATGAAACAAATTGTCATAATCTCATAAGGGATTTGCATATGGATGATCGGTTTGTGTTTCACCAGGCTACAAATGACATCATTCCAGAATATCAAAAGTCATTAGCATTTTGTTTGCCATCTATTTACGAAGGTTTTCCTAACGTTGTATGTGAAGCTATGAGCTGTGGGGTGCCTGTATTGTGTAGCAACGTTTGTGACAATCCCAATATTATCACATCAGACAAATATGGTTTTCTTTTTGATCCCAATAATGTTGATGATATTGCTAATGCATTTTTTAGGTTTCTACGATTATCCAGTAATCATATTAACAAGATGGGTAATGATTGCCGAGACACTGCAATAAGAATGTTCTCCAAACAGATATTTGTTAAAAAATATATAGAGATAATTGAAAGTGAATAAAGTATTATTTGTTTCTGGTACGTCTGGAAATGGGGGAACTCAAACATGGACAAGACAATACTTGAATAATTATAAGAGTGAAGATTTTGAGTTGGTCCATGTTAACTTATCAGCTCGACGAGGTTTGCTTGCCGAGGCTTCATTTGTCAAGCGTGTTATTGATGGTCTTCTTGATTTAAGGGAGGTATATTTTGATGTAAAACGAGCTTTAAAATCAGACCATTACCCAATTATGCATACAGCAACGTCTGGCAGCCTTGGAACCCTTAGAGATTACTTCTTGGTTAAACTTGCCAAGAAATACAAGACAAAGAGTATATTGCATTGTCATTATGGCTGTATAAAAGATGATTATCAGAGAGGGGGATTGCTATCCCTACTGCTGAAAAAGACTCTCCCATTATATGATATAATTTTGGTGCTTGATTCGATATCCTCAGATTTCCTAAATTCAATACCAAAATTAAAAGGAAAAGTGCATATTGCCCCCAATTTTATAAATGTTATCACTGATGTAGATTTATCCCCACGTACATATAAAAGTATCGCATTTATTGGAAACCTTGTGCCGACAAAAGGTATATATGAGTTAGTAGATGCTGTTAAAAGCCTGAATAATGGTACTACTTTGAATCTTATTGGCCCAGCAACTAACGATATAGCTGTTGAACTAAAGAGTAGAATTGGCTCAGATGAGGGAAAAAGTATTCATACATTAGGCCGCCGACCTAACAATGAAGCCATTGCATATATGGAGAAGATGGATATTATAGCGTTGCCAACTTATTATTCTTCTGAAGCATTTCCTATATCGATATTGGAGGCCATGAGTAAGGGAAGTCTTGTGTTGTCATGTCCAAGAGCTGCAATCCCGGACATGCTCACGGCTGTTGATGGAGGTCTATGTGGATTATTAGTGGAAGCAAAATCTGCGAAGAGTATTGCTGATGCAATTCTTTGGGCACAAAAAAATACAACTGAGGCAGATGAACTTAGACGTAAAGCCTTTGAAAAAGTATCGACATGTTATTCTATGCCTGTTGTGTTTGATTTGTATAGCGATTATTACAAAAAAATGCTAGGTTGAATATGATTAAAAAAGTTATTAATAATTGTATTCCATTGTGTTACCTACCTTCAGGAAGGCTTGTTTGTTACAAACATGGAATTGTTTTGATATATGAACAAGGAATTGTTGTAAAATATATTCGTTTTTCTGAAGGTCTCAAGGAAAAGTATCTTAGCCGGTGCAATTATCTGAATCGTTTACTTCGTGCAGGTGTTCGAGCTGCTATTGCGTTAGATGAAAGAACGATACTTCTTTCTTACGATAATAAAACCTTTGAACTTGATTTAGTTTCTGGAGTTGTTTCAAAAGGATATAATTGTGATGAAAGTGTACGACCGCTTATGTTCTCGAAAGTTGAGCAAATATCTTCAGTTGATGAAAGTGTATATTTCGGAGGATATCTACTCAATATGGGAAAATGTCCTGTGTCCATATATAAAAGAGACTCTACTGATAAATGGAAAGTTGTGTACACATTCCCACAAGACACTATCAATCATGTGCATACTCTTGTGAGTGATCCTTACAGAGACTGTCTTTGGATTTTCACAGGCGACTTTGATGAAGCTTCTGCTATTTGGAAAGTGACTGACAATTTTAAGACGGTGGAACGTGTATGTTGCAACGATCAGAAATACCGTAGTTGTGTAGTGTTCGCGCTACCAGAAGGATTGCTTTATGCTACAGATTCTCCATTTTCGGATGGTTTCATCTATCTGATGAATCCTGCTGACTATAGTGTGAGGGCGATTGCTCCGATTGATGGCTCTTGTATTTACGGATGCCAATGGAAGGACAAATACGTATTCTCAACGACAGTAGAAGGGGATGGACGTAATTTATCAAAAATGGAATTTTTGTTTGGAAGAAAACGTGGTGTCGGCATTAAAAATGATTTTGTGCACATGTATTGTGGTAATCTTCAGGATGGCTTTAAGGAAATCTATAAAGAAAAAAAAGACCGTATGCCTTTTTACACCTTTCAATTCGGAGTGTTCAAGTTTCCTGCAGGTCTGAATATTTCAAATAGTTTGTACTTTCAACCGATAGCAACGAACAAAAATGATTTGAAGTTAATGGAACTATGTGAATAAGTTCTTTTTGTGTTCCAAGATATCCTTTATATTACGATCATGGTTTCAGCAAAAATGACATTCTAAATCATTGAGTATTTCATATTCCTTCTGATAGTTTCATTCTCTACTGGATGGTGTGTCATAGGAGTAGGACGCTCCAAAATGGACTGATAGTGGCGGTAAGCTTTGTACTCTAGAGTAGGTGGGGCTGGGTGCTTCCTCGGGCTGCTACTCCTCACTGTAAGCACCTAATTGCTTCTTAAGCATTGGGCTATGAAGTACTACACTTTTGTATAAAAAAAAGCAGGTATTATGGCAACAAGTACAGATTTCAAGAAAATTAGTGAGAAGTGTCAATAGGAGTGTAAGTAATTGAGTGCTTACGGAAGGCTTTTTATTTGTGAATGGAAAATACTAAAAGAATATAAATAATGGCTAATATAATTCAACGACTTTGGATAGTAACCGAACTTTTTCCACCTGATGAAACTTCTACGAGCTATATCCTTGGCGAGATTGCCAATGCGATGGTACGGAAGTACAACGTGGGAGTAATTTGTGGTCCTGAGATATATGACAAGCGAAAGAAGCTTGACGCAAATAATAAGTTTAAACTCCACGAGAGCATTGAGGTACATCGTGTGTTAGGTGCTGATTTGGATAAGAATACCACCAAGGGTAAGGCTCTTTCTTTTATCTTAATGAGTCGAAGAATGATAGCTTTGGTACGCAAGTATGTATGTACCGGAGATAAGGTGTTGATGGTGACGAATCCGGCTCCTATGATTCCATTAATGGCGAGACTAAAGAAAAAAAGAGGATTTGAACTGAATATTCTTGTGCATGATGTATTTCCTGAGAATACCCGTCCCGCTGGCTTAAAACTACCTATGTACAGTCTGCTCAAACATATCTTTGATAGGGCTTATATGAAGGCTGATCAACTGATTGCTCTTGGGCGTGATATGGCAAATGTATTGGAACAGAAGATTGGTAAAGGGGGAAATCCAAAGATTACTATTATTGAAAATTGGGCTGATATTGACAATATCAAACCGCAGCCATTTCCGAAAGGTAGAATTGTTCTGGAATATGCTGGAAATATTGGTCGTGTTCAAGGACTTGACAAAGTGATGGATATGCTTCCGGAGGATGTGGAATTACATCTGTATGGAACAGGAGCGATGGAGGAGAAACTTAAGGCTCGTGAACAGAAGAATGTCTTTTTCCACGGTCCTTATTTCCGATCTCAGCAGAATGAGGTGTTGGCGGCCTGTGATATTGCACTTGTAACTCTTCAAGGGGGGATGTATGGTTTGGGTGTTCCAAGTAAGACTTACAACATTCTGGCATCAGGTCGTCCGATTTTGTTCTTTGGACCTAAAGATAGTGAGATAGATTTGCTGATTCGTGAGGAAGGCATTGGTTATTGTAGATGGCCTGAAAAGTGGGATAGAGCAACTTTGACTGAGATGGGCCGAAAGGCAAGAGCTTTGGCTGTGAGTAAGTATTCTGAAAGTGTAATTCTAGATAAATTCTTGAAAGCTATATAATGGATAAATTACTGTTTACCGGTGGTACGGGGTTTCTTGGTAAGAATATCCGTCCAATATTGGACAAAATGTATGAGGTGACCACTTGTGGTGTTACCCCTGATGATATGATTAAAACGAATTTGGCAAAGGAGATTCCTCAGCTGGAACAACATTATGATGTAGTATTGCATGCTTGTGGTAAGGCTCATGTGGTGCCTAAGACTGAAGCTGAGAAACAGGCATTCTTTGATGTAAATTATACAGGTACAGTTCATTTGTGTAATGCGTTGGAAAAGGTGGGTGCACCTAAGGCTCTTGTTTTTATCAGTACTGTGGCCGTATATGGTTGTGAGTTTGGTGAACTGATCACCGAAGAACATCCGTTGAGAGGTGATACTCCATACGCTAAAAGTAAGATTCTAGCCGAGGAATATCTGACTAAGTGGTGTAAGAAATATAATGTTGTTCTCGGAATTCTCCGTCCTTCACTTCTTGCTGGTAAAGATGCTCCAGGTAATCTGGGTGCTATGGTAAATGGTGTGAAGAAAGGGTATTATATGAATATTGCTGGAGGCAAGGTTGTGAAGAGCATTTTGATAGCGGAAGATATTGCTCATATCATGCCTGCTTTGGTTAAGAAAGGTGGTGTATATAATGTATGTGATACATTCCAACCAACATTTGGTCAGATTAGTGAATCGGTAGCAAATCAATTGGGTAAGAGTAAACCTATCAGTATTCCGATGTGGATGGCTAAGTGTATGGCTTTTGTCGGTAATTTTTTAGGCTCCAAAGCTCCTCTCAATAGCTATAAATTAGAAAAGATGACCAAGAATCTCACTTTTAGTAATGAGAAGGCACGTAAAGAGCTTGGGTGGGAACCATTGGATGTACTAACGAATTATAAAATTTGAAGCGGAAGAAGAAACGAATTATTAGGTCTTATCGGATATATTCAGACAAAACTAATTCATATGATAACATACATTATTATTTTCATTCTGCTTATCATTGCAGAGTTCGTCTATTTCCGTATTGCGGATAAGTGTAATATCATTGATAAACCGAACGAACGCTCATCACACTCTACGATTGTATTGCGTGGTGGAGGTATAATCTTTTTGATTGGTGTATGGGTTTGGGGTGCCTTTTTCGGGTTTCATTATCCTTGGTTTCTAGCAGGTCTGACATTAGTGGCAGGCGTTAGCTTTGTAGATGACATCCATTCATTACCAGACTCTGTAAGATTGGTCGCTCAATTTACAGCTGCGGCAATGGCATTTTATCAACTCGGTATATTACATTGGTCAATGTGGTGGATTATACTATTGGCACTAATAGTATATGTCGGTGCTACGAATGTAATAAACTTCATGGATGGAATCAATGGCATCACGGCAGGATATTCTTTGGCTGTATTGATTCCGTTGGCATTGGTGAATATAAATGGTGCTTTTATAAAACAGAGTTTGATCATATCAACGATTCTCGCTTTATTGGTGTTTTGTATCTTTAATTTCCGTCCGAGAGGTAAGGCCAAATGTTTTGCTGGAGATGTCGGCTCTATTGGTATTGCCTTTATCATGCTGTTTCTGTTGGGAAATGTGATAATTGAGACAGGGGATATTACTTGGCTGATATTCTTATTAGTATATGGTGTGGATGGTTGTCTAACTATTGTACATCGTATTATGTTGCACGAGGACTTGGGCGAGGCACATCGTAAGCATGCTTATCAGATTATGGCTAATGAATTAAAAATAGGACATGTAAAAGTGGCATCGTTGTATATGGTTATGCAGTTATTGATTTCTCTTGGATTTATCTACATCTGTCCCAATACAGTGCTTGCTCATTGGCTGTATTTGGCTACTACATTGGTTGTATTGTCTATTACTTATATTTTGTTTATAAAAAAATATTATCATCTACATGAAAAATATCTCGCATTATTGAAAAATAATAGTTATGGAATTTGATAAAGAATTTTTGGAAAAATTATTGGAGCAGGCTATAGAAAATCCACGTTTGCGTCAGAACTTCGACTTGCGCACTTCATCTGCCGACACCAGCCAACGTATGCTCAACGCTTTGCAACCACAGACAGAAGTGGCTATTCATCGACATGAAAAGACGGCGGAAACTGTAATATGCCTTGTTGGTAGATTAGAAGAAATTATCTATGAAGAAGTAGATGAATATGTTTATGAAGTAACTTCCTGTTGTGATGATGTGATAAGACAAAAAAGTTTTAAAGAAGTTTCACGTCAGATACTATCTCCTACAGAAGGTAAATTCGGTATCCAAATACCTGCAGGGGCATGGCATACGATAAATGTTATAGAGCCTTCTGTTATTTTTGAAGCAAAAGACGGAGCATATAATGAATCTGGAAATACAACAGGTAAATAGTGATTGAGTTTTAATAAAGATAGAATAAAAAACAATAGAAAGAAATATATGAAGAGAATGAAACAACTAGGCTATTACGTATTAGCAGCTTTTCTGTTAACAGCCTGCCAGTCTTACAAAAAAGTACCTTACCTGCAGGATGCTGAAGTGGTATTGTATAGTACCCAGGATGCACAATTGTATGATGCAAAGATTATGCCAAAGGATTTGTTAACCATTGTAGTATCGTGTACCAGTCCTGAATTGGCGGCACCTTTTAATTTAACTGTTGCAACACAGAATAATATGGCCTTGAACTACGCTACAATTCAGCCTGTTCTGCAACAATATCTAGTAGATAATGACGGTAATATAAACTTTCCTGTATTGGGTGAACTTCATGTTGGTGGATTAACCAAGAAGGCGACTGAACAGATGATTGTGGAAAGGCTGAAACCTTATATCAAAGAAACTCCTATTGTAACGGTCCGTATGGTGAATTATAAGATTTCTGTGATTGGTGAAGTTGCCCGTCCCGGTACATTTACGATATCCAATGAAAAGGTGAATGTCTTGGAAGCTTTGGCTATGGCAGGAGACATGACTGTATATGGTTTGCGTGATGATGTTAAACTGATACGTGAGAATGCCAATGGTAAGCAGGAAATTATTCCTTTGGATCTGAATAAGGCGGAGACTATTCTTTCCCCTTACTATTATCTGCAGCAGAATGATATTCTTTACGTAACTCCCAATAAGGCGAAAGCTCGAAATTCGGATATCGGAACTAGTACGAGCCTATGGTTTTCTGCTACATCCATCCTTGTTTCCATTGCCAGTTTGTTATTTAATATCCTGAAATAAAAAGAAAGAGTTATGAAAGAAGAAAAGCAATATGAGAAAAGTCATGCTACTAGTGAAGAACAGATAGATTTTCAGGCATTACTTTTTAAATATATTATCCATTGGCCTTGGTTTGTAGGGGCAGTGTTACTATGCCTTGTTGGTGCGTGGTTTTATCTGCATTGGGCTACACCTATCTATAATATTTCAGCTACTGTCTTGATAAAAGATGAGAAGAAGGGTGGAGGTGCAGGGCTTTCTTCGGAATTGGAGGATATGGGATTAAGTGGTCTGATGAGTTCTTCCAAGAATATTGATAATGAGTTGGAAGTTTTGCGTTCGAAAACGCTCGTTAAAGAGGTGGTTAATCAATTGGGGCTGTATATAACTTATGCAGATGAGGATGAATTTCCTGCTAAAGGTTTATACAAGACGTCTCCGGTGCAGGTGAGTTTGACACCTCAGGAGGCTGAGAAACTAAGCTCTCCGATGGTAGTGGAAATGACACTACAGCCTAAAGGTAGTATGGATGTGAACGTGACTGTAGGTGAGAAGGGATATCAGAAGCATTTTGAGAAACTACCTGCTATCTTTCCGACTGATGAGGGTACTTTGGCTTTCTTTCAGGAAGTTGATTCGGTAACTCTGCAGGATGGAACGAAAGTACCTCGGATGGAGAAGAACGTACGTCATATAACTGCGACTATCAACAAACCAATGAGAGTGGCAAAGGGGTATTGTAACAGCCTGTCTATTGCTCCGACTTCTAAAACTACTTCTGTGGCCGTGATTTCGTTAAAAAATTCTAGCTTGCAACGTGGGCAGGATTTTATCAACCAATTACTGGAGATGTATAATCGCAATACGAATAATGATAAAAACGAAATTGCTCAGAAAACAGCAGAGTTTATTGATGAACGTATTAGTATTATTTCAAAAGAATTGGGAAGTACAGAAGCGGATTTAGAGTCTTTTAAGCGTGATGCCGGTATCACGGATTTGTCGAGTGAAGCTCAGATCGCCTTGGCTGGTAATGCTGAATATGAAAAGAAAAGTGTGGAGAACCGTACTCAAATCAGTTTGGTGAATGACTTGCGCAAGTATCTGAGAGGCAATGAATACGAAGTATTGCCGAGCAATGTGGGTTTACAGGATGCTGCTTTGATCGGAGCAATTGAACGTTATAATGAAATGTTGGTGGAACGTAAACGTCTGTTACGTACATCAACAGAGAATAACCCTGCTATTGTGAATTTGGATACAAGTATCCGTGCTATGAAAGCCAATGTACAGGCTACTCTTGAAGGAACTTTGCAAGGGTTGATGATCACTAAATCCAACCTTGACCGTGAAGCAAGTCGCTACTCTCGTCGTATCAGTAATGCTCCGGGGCAGGAACGGGCTTATGTAAGTATTGCCCGCCAGCAAGAGATTAAAGCAGGATTGTATCTGATGTTGTTACAGAAACGCGAAGAGAATGCGATCGCACTAGCTGCTACAGCGAATAATGCAAAAATTATCGATGAAGCAATAGCTGACGATACTCCGGTATCTCCTAAAGGCAAAATGATTTATTTGATTGCATTGATGTTAGGTATTGGAATCCCTGTTGGCATCATCTACCTGATTGACCTGACGAAATTTAAAATTGAAGGTCGTGCCGATGTAGAGAAACTAACGACTGTCCCTGTTGTCGGTGATATTCCATTGACAGACGAAAAGAATGATAAAAATGGCTCTATTGCCGTATTTGAGAATAAGAACAATCTGATGAGTGAGGTTTTCCGTAATGTTCGAACCAATCTTCAGTTTATGCTCAATAATGACCAGAAGGTAATCCTTGTGACCTCGACCGTTAGTGGAGAAGGAAAATCGTTTGTTTCGGCAAACCTGGCTATCAGTCTTTCTCTTTTGGGAAAGAAAGTCGTGATTGTCGGTCTTGATATTCGTAAGCCCGGGCTGAATAAGGTATTCCAGCTTTCGAACAGGGAAAAAGGTATTACCCAATATCTTTCCAATCCTGAAACGGATCTGATGGAACTGGTACAACCTTCGGATATCAATAAGAACCTATATATCCTTTTGGGTGGCACTGTTCCTCCTAATCCTACCGAACTGCTGGCTCGTAACGGACTGGACAAGGCCATAGAAACCTTGAAGAAGCACTTCGACTATGTAATAATGGATACTGCCCCTATCGGTATGGTAACCGATACCTTATTGATAGGCCGTGTAGCTGACTTGTCCGTCTACGTATGCCGTGCCGACTATACTCATAAAGCCGAATATACATTGATCAATGAGTTGTCTATTGAGAAGAAACTTCCTAATCTTTGTACCGTAATCAACGGTGTGGACTTGAAAAAGAGAAAATACGGTTATTACTACGGCTACGGCAAGTACGGTAAGCACTACGGCTATGGCAAACGCTATGGTTACGGCTATGGATATGGTCAGACCAAAAGTGAAAGAAAAGACTAGTAATTTTGAAATAAATATGAAAAAAACGTTGAAAAAGGATGATTTATTTTGTATCTTTATAGCTTATAAACCAAGCATAAAGATACAATGAATCAACCAGATTTTGTAGTGAAATGCTACAATAAACAAGACTTAGCCCAAATGTATTTTCCTGATATAACAGTTCGCGCTTCAGTAAATAAACTTCGTCGTTGGATGCGTAGATGTCAGCCATTAATGGATGAGATACTTTCTACGGATTTTCATCCGAAAACGAAAGCTTTTTCTGTGCGGGAAGTAAGGTTGATTACTTACTATTTGGGTAAGCCGGGAGATTTATAATCTCAAAATCCTTTTATTATTCATCACAATGACTACGGGAGGCAGCACTTTCGCTATCTCCCGCAGTTTTTTTATAACTCTGAATATTCCTTTCTCGGATCAAAGCAAGGACATGCTTTATGAATCGAGGCACTAAGCTGATAATGTCCCGCTATCTGCGCCTCCGGATACTGATGCCTGAGAATCGTCAGCAGATCGATCAGGGCAAAACGCTGTGCGGCAGTTCTTGTATCCGCCGGTTTGCCATCTTCATTCAGTCCGCCTTCATAGCAGATTCCGATACTATGCCTGTTGAATCCACGCACATGAGCACCCATCTCAGAGATGGGACGGCAATGGTGAAGAACTCCGTCACGGGTAATATAAAAATGGTAACCGATATCAAGAAAGCCCCGTTGCAAATGACATTCGCGAAGCTGTTCTACACTGAAGCGAACATTGCAGCGCGTAGCGCTGCAATGAATCACCAACAACTTAATCTCTCTGGGGAGATACTCATCTTTAGAACTTTCCATACGGATGTATTACAGATGAGCCGCACAGGACGTTACTCCGAGAGCAGAAATGATAGACGTTGCAATTGTCACAATGAACTGAAGAATATTCTTCCAAACTTGTTTTTTCATACGATTTAAATTTTAATGATTAATCAATTAAACGGTCGGGTCCGGTGCTTCTTCGTCGTCACCTGAGCCATCTGTATTTCCGCCTTTTCCATCGTCCGGCAGCGGTTCGTCTCCCGAATCAGTTTTGCCGTCACTCTTATACAGTGCGAAGTCCAGCGTTTTACACAACTTGCGGAGATCACTTCCCGGATAGAAAAGCACTTTACCTTTCTCGATACACGATGCTTTGAATTCCTTCTCCGTTGCGGTAGCCGTTGCCGTCTTGAGACTCATGCGAAAATTCCCCAGATCGCCCATCTGAACGATATTCCCTTCATCCAGTACATTGACGATTTCGAGCAGAAACTCTCCGATACAACCTTCCAACTCGCCTTTTGAATAAGACGAACGTTCGGTAATACGTTTGCAGACCTCCTTGACGGTCACTTTCCGTCCGCTACGTGCCACTGCATAATACTTGGGAGCTTCACTAGGTTTCAACAGGTTCTTGCGAGCCATAACAACATAATTCTGTGCCATAATTTTTAATACTTAATACTTATTACTTAATACTTATTACCTGTAACCGATTACACAACAAAGATACTACATGGGCAAGTGCCCGTGATGTGCAGTGACGCACACAGACGCACTGATAAAAGGAAAAAACATTGAGAAGATTGTATTGAATCTTCCCAATGTTTGCATCCGATCATTGAGAAGGTTTTTTCAAACTTCCCAATGTTTTCAGAGAGTCTTCAAAAGGACAAAAGGACAAAAATGACAGATAGGACTATTTTATGAGATCTTCTGATACTTTCCATGAGATATCTTATTGATTTTGACGCCAATGAACGATTTTATCAGCCTGCTGATCTTGCGGTGGCTGAAATCGTATTTTACGCCGATCTGCATTGCATCTTCGGTAGTGAATGTTTCTGGCAACTCGCCGATGAACTTCCGTGTACTGTTCGGATCTTTCAACGGATGGAGCTGGGAAGACGGCATGGAAGACAATAATAGCCTGCTATGCTCATAACAGCAGAGAACGATCTGGAGAGAACGATCGAAATCTACATCCTCACAATAGATATCCGGTGCGCCATCATTCGCCTCGAACTGGCGGATGCGTGCCTGGATCATGCTGATGCGCATCACAAGACAGGCATACCGCTTGACAACGGCCTGAAGGTCATCGTTACCTTCCAGAACCACTTCGGCAAGCAGCTTAGAAAACGTATGATTCAGATAATCCCATTGAGAACGGCTGAAGTGAAACAATACAGGATGATTCTTGCAGAAATGATAAAGCTCGAAGACACGATGTGCCAGCGGCTTGAAAGACTCTTCGAGCGAGATACTGTCATCTCCCATGGGCTTCCACTTCGGAATGCTGCGGAAAGTGTAGAGCATGATACGGCTCGGAAGTCCTTTTTCCGAAGTCTCTATCAGTGAAGCCATCTGACTCGGGGTGCCGGTGAGGAACATGGCAAGCATGGGAAAACGGATATAAATGGGGGTTAAACCATTGATCTTGAAAGCGGAATCGATATTCTCATGCTCGAATGCCTTGCGGAGCATATCGTCAAAGTTACCGCAATCCAGATGATTGGCTGTAGCCAGCGTCTGCGCCTCGGTATCGAATATGATGCTTCCTTGCGGACCGTTGTCCCGCATTTGGATCTGCATACGGCTGTAGCTGGTAGTGGCAGGGAGAAAAAGCATTTTGTAAGCTGGTTTTTCCGGCTCTTCGGGACACTCTTCATGTGCCTTTTTCTTATAAGTACAGTCCAGTTTCCATTGGGTGTACTTATGGTTATAAATTTTCTGCTGAAGTTCGCTATTGGAAAGTATCCAGTCGTGGACTTCTTCCAGCAGATAACGTCCTGTTTGCGCAATGCTCTTGTTGCTCCCGGCGGGGGCAATGCCGAAACTGTAGAAATGGGGAGAATACTTTTTGTGATTATAGATGCCGAATGTGCCGGGCAGTACGGAACTCAATGCGGTGAGGTTGGAGAGAAAGGAAAGATCCTGTTCACGATCACCTTCCTCTTCGAGGATACATTCGTTCAGCAGATCGGGCAGATATTTGTACACGCTTTTGGGAAAACAGGGCGTTTCTTTTCTGAATTCTTCGCCTTGCCAATACGCTTCATCTGCTTCATAGATGTTTTCGGATGGGCTATATGTCACTTTTGTCATTTTGTCCTTATGAAGAGAAGAGCAAAGCGGAGAGGCGGAGACGGATGGAGTAGAGGTAACTTTTTGGTAACCAGATTGTAGGATGCTCCTGATTTCCTGTGCGGGAAAGTCGGAGTGCTCAAAATAAACCGTAATCCCGCGTAATATGCTTTCTTGCGAATATCTTCTCCGGCAAGCTTCGCAGGCGAGTTTAAACAGATTGGTGTGTCGTTGCCCGGCGGTCAATGGATTTAAGAAAATGTAGGACGAAAGGAACAAGTTGACTTCCTCTTCCGAGAAGTTCTCGGAGGTTTCGTTTGCTTTTGCAGGTAGCGGAGGAGAGGGGAGGTTTTCTGCTGTCGGCTGGAACGGTTGTGTTTCCACAGCTGCTTCCAGAACGAATGACTGATAGAGACTGGCTACGTATCCGTCCGGTGAATAGGTGAAATAGCACAGGCGGCTTTCGTCTTTACAGGCGGGATCGCTGGTGAGCCCGGTCAGCTGGTCGTAGTAACGGCTGACCAATAGCTGCCCTTCTCGGTGATGGCCTTCGATGCCTTCCACATAGGCGAAGATTTTCACACCGTCCGTAGGGCTTTCCAGAGCAGCTACGGTATGAGGGTCGGCAGCGCAAAGACGGATAATCTCCAGCCGATTGGGAACGTGGTCGTAGTCGAGTCCGATAATGTGACTGGGCAACTGGAAATTTCGGATGGCATGCGCTCCGTCGAAGGTGCCGGCAGGAGTGAAGCAGGGGAGCTGGCTTTTTAGTTTTTGGGCGGCTTCATGGTCGCCTTCCTGATGATACCGCCGGATGGATTGGATGATGGAAGCATAAACCGGATGAATACACATAAAGATGACTTCGAGGAAAGACATGATTTTAGGCTTTTTGGAATACACATTTTCGTAAACGGAAACTTTAATTTCTTCGAGTACTTGCATTTGATTTTGATGTTTTATGATTGTATATCCCACTATCGGGATAGCGGGTGCAAAGGTAAAGGAGGGTGAATTAGAACTTGTTTCATAGGTTGAAACAGATTGAATAACCAAATATATATCTATTTTTTATTAAATTTTAAACAAAGAGTAAACATGACAAAAGAAAATCATGGACCTTATGAGTTTTTGGGAAGTATGGTAGTGAACCTGATGAATATCGACAAATCGATTTCGTATTCTTTTCTGGAAGATGAGTTGCATATCTCCGGAAGGGATGTGAGTGCCATGCGGCAGGGGAAGGATTTACACGTTTATCAGTACGTGCGTGTCGTCAGCTGTATCATGGATGAGATACATCTGGAAATTCTGTTGAATGCACTGCTGAAGGAATTGAAGAATGTATTTGCAGCCCATTGTGATTTAGTGATCGGTACGATTCCACATCGGCTTTACGGAAACGGACAGCCGGCAGAATGGGTGGTAGTGATGAGATGGGACGGGGTAGGGGTCTGATCCTTCTTGTCATACCCGGATTGCTATCTTAGTCTTCTAAAGTACGTCCGCATTTTTTTCATGATCTTGATACCCAAAACTACTCCGTCAAAGATGGCCATGCCGGTATTGAACGAACGCATGAGCGAATCCGCTTTGTTGGCGGCGGGTGCAAGAGGCGAGAATATTTCGCGGGTGGTGGCCGTCATAGCTCGTTTTTGAGCCTGAATTTCATTCAAGAGCTTCTTTTTGCGTTGGGTGATCTCTTCTAATGTAATTTTGGCAGGTGTTTGCGCACTCATAACTTCATTTATTTTGAATCGGTTAAAAACAAGTTAGCGAGGAAGTTTACCATCGGGGAGATGATAAGCTGTTTGCGGAAAATAATGACTAAAGCCATAATCAGTATATTGATGCCGGCAATGATAGCGAAGCTTGCCATAAGTCCGCCTACCAGAGGTTCCAATACATAAGCCAAGGCAAATAACAGATAAAACAGGGCTACCATGCCAAGGATGATAAGTATTACAATCATGATTAACGTTGAAAGAAGTATGGTCAGCTTCTCCGTCAACTCTAACTTGGTGTATTCTTTTTGAAGTTCCAGATACTTTTTGAACTCAAAAAACAACTGTTGAAAGTTCTCAATACTTTTATCGTCTGCAAACATGGTCGCTCTGTTTTAGTCCTTTACTTACTTATTCTCCTATTTCTCCTTTAATTTCAGCTGCGATTTCGTCAACGAGATTTTCCATTTCGTTGCGGTTCAGCTTGATTCCTTTTTTACGAAGAATTTCTGCGATCTTATTACGGGTATCTTCTCCCTTTTCAGGAGCAAACAAAATACCAAGGGCTGCACCTACGGCTGCACCACCCAGAAAAGCTGCTAATACATTTAATCCTTTCATAATTTATACTGTTTAAAATGATTATGATACAACAAATATAACATTTTTCTCCAAAGGTTGTTCGCAAAAACAGAAAAAAAGTACTTCCTTTTTATCATTCTTGATTTCTTTTATGGTTTAATCTTATTTAACTAGACTTTTGGACTAACAAATGAGACTTAAGGCGTACTTTTGTCATTCAATATTGTAATTCAAAACATAATGAAAGCGAAGATTGTTTTTATAACCGGAGCGAGCAGCGGAATCGGCGAAGGATGCGCCCGTAAATTTGCTAAGGAAGGATGGAACCTGATTTTGAATGCCCGTACAGTGTCGAAGCTGGAAGAACTGAAGGCTGAACTGGAAAAAGAGTATGGAATACAGGTCTGTGTGTTGCCTTTTGATGTTCGCGACCGGAAACAGGCTGCCGCCGCACTGGAAGCGTTGCCGGAAGAATGGAAATCGATTGATGTATTGATTAACAATGCCGGACTGGTGATCGGAGTGGACAAAGAGTTCGAAGGTAGTCTGGACGAGTGGGATATCATGATCGATACGAATATAAGAGGTTTGCTCGCCATGACACGTCTGGTAGTTCCGGGCATGGTGGAACGGGGGTGCGGACACATTATTAATATAGGTTCTATCGCCGGAGATGCCGCCTATCCCGGAGGCAGTGTTTACTGCGCCACCAAAGCTGCTGTGAAGGCACTTTCGGACGGACTTCGGATAGACTTGGTGGATACGCCGCTGCGGGTGACGAATATCAAACCGGGCATGGTGGAAACAAACTTTACAGTGGTCCGTTACCGTGGTGACAAGCAGGCGGCTGACAATTTTTACAAGGGAATCCGCCCGCTGACCGGAGACGATATTGCCGAAACGGTATATTATGCTGCCTCGGCTCCTGCGCATATTCAGATTGCAGAGGTGCTTTTGATGCCGACTTATCAGGCAACGGGCACTATTTCTTATAAGAAGAAGGCAGAATAGACGTTTTTTCGCTCATTTTCTTTGCCGGATGATAAAATTTCTATTATTTTGTTGCCCGAAAACTAAATGTGAACGAACAAGATTATTGAATTATTAATTAAATACAGAATATTGGATATGAAAAAATTGGTCGTATTAGGAATGGGAGTATGCATGGTGCTTGCGTTTGCATCTTGTAAATCCAGTGAAAGCGCCTATAAAAAAGCTTACGAAAAAGCAAAACAGCAAGAATTGGCAGAACCGCAGGTGGAAGCTCCGGTAGAAGTGACTCCGGTTGTTGCAGCTCCTGTGACAACACCTAAGGCTACAGATACAACCGGCGTTCGTCAGGAAAAGGTGACAGTCGTTTCCGGTACCGACGGATTGAAGGATTACAGCGTAGTAGTAGGCAGCTTCGGTGTGAAAGCGAATGCTGAAGGCTTGAAAGACTGGTTGGACGGACAAGGTTACAACGCAACAATCGCATTCAATGCGGAAAAAGCAATGTACCGTGTGATTGTAAGCTCATTCGCTGACAAAGCGGCTGCTGTCGATGCACGTGACGCATTCAAGGCTAAATACCCGAGTCGTACAGACTTCCAGGGAGCTTGGTTGCTGTATCGTATTTATTGATTTCTTTTTGGTAATATATATCGGGATGGATAACCTGTTTTCCCGAAATAAGAAGGCGGTAACTGGGAAGTTACTGCTTTTTTGTTACACATTGTAAATTCGTTTTTTAGAAATTTTTATCATTCTACTAAAAGAAGTTATAAATAGCAGGTGGGAAACTTTTTTCGTAAATAAAGTTTTTACTTTTGTCATTATGAAACAGAAATATGTAATGGCTGCTATCGATGCAGCGTTGAAAGCGGGTGAAAAAATCCTTTCTATCTATGAAGATCCGAAGTCGGATTTTGAAATAGAGAGGAAGGCGGATAACTCTCCCTTAACGATAGCAGACAGGAAAGCCCACGAGGCGATTGTGGCCATTTTGAATGAAACTCCTTTTCCGGTTCTTAGTGAAGAAGGAAAGCATATGGACTATGCAGTGCGGCGAGGCTGGGATACTTTATGGATTGTAGACCCGCTGGACGGAACGAAGGAGTTCATCAAGCGTAACGGAGAATTTACGGTAAATATAGCTTTGGTGCAGAACGCTGTACCTGTAATGGGTGTTATTTACGTGCCTGTAAAAAAAGAACTTTATTTTGCAGTGGAGGGGACAGGTGCCTATAAGTGTTCCGGCATTGTCGGTCTGGAAGACGAGGGAGTGACCTTACAGCAGATGATTGAGAAATCGAAACGGATGCCATTGGCGGATGCGCGCGACCATTTTATTGCTGTCGCTTCCCGTTCACACCTGACGCCTGAAACTGAAACATATATTGCAGACTTAAAAAAGAAACACGGCAATGTGGAACTGATATCAAGCGGAAGTTCTATTAAAATCTGTCTGGTTGCCGAAGGAAAGGCGGATGTCTATCCGCGTTTTGCTCCGACGATGGAATGGGATACGGCTGCCGGACATGCGATAGCCCGTGCCGCAGGGATGGAAGTATATCAGGCAGGGAAGGAGGAACCTTTGCGATATAACAAAGAGGATCTGCTGAATCCGTGGTTTATCGTTGAAGCAAAAAGAGAACGCTAATTAATGTTTATATGACATTTGAAATTGTATTTGTACTATTATCCTTATTAGGAATGATGGCTGCCCTGATCGCGGATAAGATGCGGCCGGGCATGGTGCTCTTTTCGGTAGTGGTTTTATTTCTGTGCGTCGGCATTCTGACTCCGAAGGAAATGCTTGAAGGTTTCAGTAATAAAGGAATGATTACCGTCGCCTTGTTATTCCTGGTTAGTGAAGGTATCCGTCAGTCGGGTACATTAGGGCAAGTGATCAAGAAACTGCTTCCGCAGGGGAAGACGACGGTGTTTAAAGCGCAGCTGCGTATCCTGCCGTCTGTTGCATTCATTTCTGCCTTTCTGAATAATACTCCGGTGGTAGTCATCTTTGCCCCGATCATCAAGCATTGGGCGAAATCGGTAAAACTTCCGGCCACCAAGTTCCTGATTCCCCTTTCTTATGTGACTATCCTCGGCGGTATCTGTACGCTGATCGGCACTTCTACCAATCTGGTAGTGCATGGTATGATTCTGGAAGCCGGCTATGAAGGCTTCACCATGTTCGAACTGGGAAAGGTCGGCATCTTTATTGCCATTGCCGGTATCATATATCTTTTCATTTTCTCCAAACGGCTCTTGCCCGATGCACGTCCGGATACGGCTGTACCCGATGAAGAAGTGGAGGAAGGAGAGAAGCTGCATCGTGTAGAAGCTGTATTGGGAGCCCGTTTCCCCGGTATCAACAAGAAACTGAGTGATTTCAATTTCCAGCGTCACTATGGTGCGGAAGTGAAAGAGATCAAAACACGTAACGGTCAGCGCTATGTCGATCATCTGGAGGATGTAGTGCTCCGTGAGGGTGATACGCTTGTGGTGATGGCGGATGATACGTTTATCCCGACTTGGGGAGAATCTTCGGTATTCGTGCTGCTTACCAACGGCAATGATCCGGATACTTCGGGAAAGAAGAAGCGCTGGTTGGCGCTAATCTTGCTGGTACTGATGATTGTCGGTGCTACGGTGGGCGAACTGCCGGCAACCAAAGAGATGTTTCCCGATATCAAGCTGGATATGTTTTTCTTTGTCTGCATTACTACTATTATCATGGCGTGGACCAATATTTTCCCCGCCCGTAAGTATACCAAATATATTTCGTGGGATATTCTGATTACGATTGCCTGCGCATTTGCCATCAGCAAGGCTATGGTGAACTCCGGTGTGGCCGATTGTGTGGCAGGATTTATCATCGGTTTGAGTGACGATTACGGACCGCATGTATTACTTGCTATATTGTTTGTCATCACGAATTTGTTTACGGAACTGATCACGAACAATGCGGCTGCGGCTCTGGCATTTCCGTTGGCACTGTCCATCTCGGCGCAGTTGGGCGTAAGTCCGACACCTTTCTTTGTCGTGATCTGTATGGCTGCGTCTGCCAGCTTTTCCACACCGATCGGTTATCAGACTAATTTGATTGTGCAAGGTATCGGCAACTATAAGTTTACGGATTTTGTCCGTATCGGTCTGCCGCTCAATATCATCACTTTCTTAATCTCTGTGATCCTGATCCCGTTGATCTGGAACTTTTAATAAACATATTCTATAAATGGAAGAAAAAAATCATATATATCCGATTTTTGACCGCATGATGACGCGGGAGGACAAAGAAGAACTTCTGGGACAGCATAGCGTGATGATCTGGTTTACAGGTCTGAGCGGATCAGGTAAAAGTACGATTGCGATTGCATTGGAACGTGAACTCCATAAGCGCGGACTGCTTTGCCGTATTCTGGATGGAGACAATATCCGCAGCGGTATCAACAATAATCTGGGCTTCTCCGAAACTGACCGTGTAGAGAATATCCGTCGTATCGCCGAAGTATCCAAGTTGTTTCTGGACAGCGGCATCATTACGATTGCGGCATTTATCAGTCCCAATAATGATATCCGTGAAATGGCAGCGAATATTATCGGAAAAGATGATTTCCTGGAAGTTTTCGTAAGCACCCCGCTGGAAGAGTGTGAAAAGCGGGATGTGAAAGGACTGTACGCCAAAGCGCGCAAGGGAGAAATTCAGAATTTCACCGGAATTTCCGCACCGTTTGAGGTGCCCGAACATCCGGCCCTGGCATTGGATACTTCGAAGCTGAGTCTGGAAGAATCGGTCAACCGCCTGCTGGAGATGGTGTTGCCGAAAATAGAAAAGAAATAAATGAAGAAATTTCAAAAAAGATGGAAGAATATAAACTGAGCCATTTGAAAGAACTCGAAGCCGAGTCAATTCATATCATCCGCGAGGTGGCGGCGGAATTTGAGAATCCGGTGATGCTGTACAGCATCGGAAAAGATTCTTCGGTGATGGTGCGCTTGGCTGAAAAAGCGTTTTATCCGGGAAAAGTTCCCTTCCCGTTGATGCATATCGATTCGAAGTGGAAGTTTAAGGAAATGATCCAGTTCCGCGACGAATATGCCAAGAAACATGGCTGGAACCTGATTGTGGAAAGTAATATGGAAGCGTTTCATGCAGGGGTAGGACCTTTCACGCATGGAAGCAAGGTACATACGGACCTGATGAAGACTCAGGCATTGCTGCATGCGCTGGATAAATATAAATTTGACGCTGCATTCGGCGGCGCGCGCCGGGATGAAGAAAAGTCACGTGCCAAGGAGCGTATCTTCTCTTTCCGTGATAAATTCCACCAGTGGGACCCGAAGAACCAGCGTCCTGAATTGTGGGATATCTACAACGCCCGTGTACACAAAGGTGAGAGTATCCGTGTGTTCCCGATCAGCAACTGGACGGAGCTGGATATCTGGCAGTATATCCGTCTGGAGAATATTCCGATCGTTCCGCTGTATTATGCCAAGGAACGTCCTGTGATCAATCTGGATGGTAATATCATCATGGCGGATGACGACCGTCTGCCGGAAAAATATCGTGATCAGATCGAAATGAAGATGGTGCGTTTCCGTACTCTGGGCTGCTGGCCGTTGACGGGCGCAGTAGAGAGCGGTGCGGCTACCATCGAAGAGATCGTGGAAGAGATGATGACGACTACCAAGAGCGAACGTACTACCCGTGTGATCGACTTTGACCAGGAAGGCAGCATGGAGCAGAAGAAACGTGAAGGGTATTTTTAAGCAATTAAAAATGAATGATTAAAAAACTAAAAGTTGGAAATGGATAATAAGCTGGATATAAAGGCCTTTCTGGATAAAGACGAACAGAAAGACTTGCTGAGACTGTTGACTGCCGGTTCGGTGGATGACGGAAAATCGACTTTGATCGGACGTCTGTTGTTTGACAGTAAGAAACTGTACGAAGATCAGCTGGATGCATTGGAACGTGACAGTAAGCGTGTAGGTAATGCAGGCGAACATATAGACTATGCTTTGTTGCTCGATGGATTGAAAGCGGAGCGTGAGCAGGGAATTACGATTGACGTGGCTTACCGCTACTTCTCTACCAACGGCCGTAAGTTTATCATTGCGGATACTCCGGGACACGAACAGTATACACGTAATATGATTACCGGTGGCTCTACGGCCAATCTGGCAATTATCTTGGTAGACGCCCGTACGGGTGTGATTACCCAGACCCGTCGTCATACTTTCCTGGTATCTCTGCTGGGCATCAAGCACGTGGTGCTGGCGGTCAATAAGATGGACCTGGTGGACTTCTCCGAGGAACGGTTCGACGAGATTGTATCGGAATACAAGAAATTCGTAGAACCGCTGGGTATTCCGGATGTGAACTGTATTCCTCTTTCTGCTTTGGACGGTGACAACGTTGTGGATAAGTCCGAACGCACACCATGGTATAAAGGAATCTCTTTGCTGGACTTCCTCGAAACGGTTCATATCGATAATGATCATAACTTCACGGATATCCGTTTCCCTGTGCAGTATGTGCTGCGCCCGAACCTTGACTTCCGTGGTTTCTGCGGTAAAGTGGCATCGGGTATTGTCCGCAAGGGAGATACAGTGATGGCATTGCCTTCCGGAAAGACTTCCAAGGTGAAGAGTATCGTGACATACGACGGCGAACTGGATTACGCTTTCCCGCCGCAGTCGGTTACACTGACGTTGGAAGACGAAATCGACGTATCCCGTGGTGAAATGCTGGTGCATCCGGACAACTTGCCGATCGTTGACCGCAACTTCGAAGCGATGATGGTATGGATGGATGAAGAACCGATGGACATCAATAAATCGTTCTTTATCAAGCAGACTACCAATTTGAGCCGTACCCGCATCGACGCGATCAAATATAAAGTGGATGTCAACACGATGGAGCATCTTTCCATTGACAATGGACAACTGACAAAGGACAATTTGCCATTGCAGCTCAATCAGATCGCCCGTGTTGTGCTGACTACTGCCAAGGAGCTTTTCTTCGATCCTTATAAAAAGAATAAATCTTGCGGTTCTTTTATCCTGATCGATCCGATTACGAATAATACCTCTGCCGTAGGTATGATTATCGACCGGGTGGAAATGAAAGATATGGCTGCCACGGATGACATCCCCGTACTGGATTTGTCGAAACTGGACATTGCCCCGGAACATCACGCCGCCATAGAAAAAGTCGTGAAGGAACTGGAACGCCAGGGACTCTCCATAAAAGTGATTAAATAAAATGTAGAACGATGGGATTACTTGAATTTAATAAACTTCCGATTAATACGTTGGTAGGTGCCGACTGGAAAACGTTTAAGGCAATCACTGCCGGCCGTGATATTGATGCTGCTTATAAAGGCAAGTACCGGTTGACGAAAGCGGTGTGCCGCCTGCTTTCTCCGTTGGCTGCATTGCAGGATAAACGCTACGAAAAGTTGTTGGCCAATCAGCCGCTGGAACATGATCCGGTATTCATTCTGGGACACTGGCGGAGTGGAACTACTTTTGTACATAACGTGTTCTCCTGCGACAAGCATTTTGGGTATAACACAACTTATCAGACCGTATTCCCGCATCTGATGATGTGGGGACAGCCTTTCTTCAAGAAGAATATGAGCTGGCTGATGCCGGACAAGCGTCCGACGGATAATATGGAGCTGGCAGTGGATCTTCCGCAGGAGGAAGAGTTTGCATTGTCGAACATGATGCCGTATACCTATTATAATTTCTGGTTCCTGCCGAAATATCAACAGGAATATGCGGACAAGTATCTGCTGTTTGATGATATCACGGACAAAGAACTGAAAGTGTTTGAAGAGGTATTCACGAAATTGATCAAGATTTCTTTGTGGAACACCAAGGGTACGCAATTCCTCAGCAAGAACCCTCCTCATACGGGCAGGGTGAAAGAATTGGTGAAAATGTTCCCGAACGCCAAGTTTATCTACCTGATGCGTAATCCGTATACGGTATTTGAATCTACACGCAGTTTCTTTACAAATACAATCCAGCCTCTGAAACTGGAGGATGTCAGCAATGAACAATTGGAGGAGAATATCCTTTCTATTTATGCAAAGCTGTATCATAAGTATGAATCGGATAAGAAATTCATTCCGGAAGGCAATCTGATCGAAGTGAAGTTTGAAGACTTTGAAGCGGATGCGATGGGAATGACGGAGAATATTTATAAGTCACTTTCTATCCCCGGCTTCGCCGAAGCACAAGGAGATATCGAAAAATATGTCGGCGGCAAGAAGGGATATAAGAAGAATAAGTATAAATATGATGACCGGACGATTCGATTGGTAGAGGAAAACTGGGATTTTGCTTTGAAACAATGGAACTATAATTTATAAAAGAAAGGATAAGTATTGATGATTAAGAAAATGGTTCATCGCCTGTTTCTGACAGGCTTCGTTGCATTTTTTTCTTCCTTGTCTTTGATGGCGCAGCATAAAGTGGAGATGGTCCCCTTCGGGGATATGGACCAATGGGTGGACCGCCAGATAAAAGAGTCGGGGATTATCGGAGGGAACACGAAGAATGTGTATGAGATTGGTCCGACGACTGTAATTAAGGGAGATCAGGTGTATAAGAATATGGGTGGCTCACCGTGGGCGACTTCGAATGTGATGGCGAAAGTGGCAGGTATTACCAAGACAAATACGTCGGTTTTTCCGGAGAAACGGGGAGACGGTTACTGTGCACGCCTGGATACGCGTATGGAGAGTGTGAAGGTACTGGGGCTTGTCAATATAACCGTATTGGCTGCCGGCTCTATCTTTACGGGATCTGTGCACGAACCGATCAAGGGTACCAAGAACCCGCAGAAGATGCTTCAGACGGGGATTCCGTTTACCAAGAAGCCGGTTGCCCTTCAGTTTGACTATAAAGTGAAGATGTCCGACAGGGAAAAACGTATACGTGCTACCGGTTTCAGTAAAATTACAGATGTAGCAGGCAAGGATTATCCGGCTGCTATTTTATTTTTGCAGAAACGCTGGGAGGATGCCAACGGAAATGTTTATGCCAAGCGTATCGGAACGTTGGTGACTTATTACTATCACTCTACCGACTGGAAGAATAATGCCACGTATGAAATTATGTATGGAGACATTACCAGCCGTCCCGAATATAAACCTCACATGATGCGTCTGCAGGTGACTGAGAACTATACAGTCAACAGCAAAGGTGAAAGCGTGCCTATCCACGAAGTGGCATGGGGGGATGAAAATGATGAGCCGACTCATCTGTATCTCCAGTTCACATCCAGTCATGGCGGAGCTTACGTCGGTTCACCCGGAAATTCATTGTGGATTGATAATGTAAAACTGGTATATTAATTAAGGTAGCGGAAAAAATAAGGGATAACCAATGATATAGATTATCATTGGTTATTTTTTTGCTTTTATTTTTCTTTCAAAAATGTTGGCTATACCCTTTGTAGGCTATCCAACACTTTTATCATCCCATATAAATATCACGAAGAAATGTTTTTTTACGAGTTTTTTTGTGTGTATTACAATAAATATCTATATTTGCACTAAATTTAAAGAAAAAGGGTAGAGATTTATATCTCTTTGTTTAAGATTTAGAGCCTGTAGAGTTGTGGTTATAGCGTAACACAAACTGCATTATATTATTTACTAAAATAAATTGAGATGAAAAAGGGTTTATTGTTTATTTTAATGGTAGGGGCTTCTGTGTGCCTGTCTGCTCAGGAAAAAGGAAAAACAGAAGGTAAAGCCTACACTGTAGAGACTAATCGTTTTGGGGCCAATTGGTTCATTAGTGGTGGCGTTGGTGGTCAAATGTACTTTGGCGACAACGACGGTAAAGCGGATTTCGGAAAACGCATTGCTCCGGCACTTGATATTGCCGTAGGTAAATGGTTTACTCCGGGTATCGGATTGCGTGTCGCATACAACGGTCTTCAAGCTAAGGGAGCTGCTCCTAGCGCTAATGACTTGTATACAAAAGGTGGCAAGTATTCTAACGGTTACTACAAGCAGAAATGGAACATGGCTAACTTCCATGGTGATGTTCTCTTCAACCTTTCTAACATGTTCTGCGGTTACAACGAGGATCGTCTTTATTCATTCATTCCTTACGTAGGTGCAGGTGTGGCTCTTTCTTGGTCAGAACCTCATCAACAAAACTTAGGTATCAATGCCGGTTTGATCAACCGCTTCCGTGTATCGGATGCTTGGGATATCAACCTTGAATTGCGTGGCCTTTTGATGAAGGATGCATTCGGCGGAACTTCTAAAGAAGGTATGGCCGGTGTAACTGTAGGTGTAACTTACAAGTTCAAAAAACGCGGATTCAACGCTGTTCCTACTGTACCGATGGTACCGGAAAGCCAGTTGGACGACATGAGAAACAGACTGAACTCTCTGAAGGGTGAAAACGAATCTCTGAAACGTGACTTGGTTGAAGCACGCAACAAGAAGCCGGAAGTAATCGTTAAGAAAGAAGGCGGATTCGTTCCACGTCTGGTTGTTGTATTCAACATTGGTAAGAGCAACATCAGCAAGAGAGAGTACATGAACATCGAAGCAATGGCTAAGGGTATCAAAGCTAATCCGGAAAAGACATTTACTGTTACAGGATATGCTGACAAGGGTACTGGTTCTGCTGAGTACAACATGAAGTTAAGTAAGAAGAGAGCTGAAGCTGTACGTGACCTGATGGTGAATGAATTCGGTGTACCTGCTTCTCAACTGAAGGTTGATTACAAGGGTGGTGTAGGCAATATGTTCTACGATGACGCTAAGTTGAGCCGTGTTGCTATCGTGGAAGAATAATCCACAGTTGAAATAATAGAATAAAAGAGACGTTTCCTTTCGCGGGAAGCGTCTTTTTTGTATTTTTGTACCCCATATGAGCAGAATAGTAGCTATAGATTATGGAAGGAAGCGCACAGGGATAGCTGTGAGCGATACGTTGCAACTGATTGCAAACGGGTTGACAACTGTACCCACGCATGAACTTCTGAACTTTATCGGTGAGTATGTGGCAAAAGAACCGGTAGAGCGGATTATTATAGGATTGCCCAAGCAGATGAATAATGAAGCTTCGGAAAATATGAAGAACATCGAACCCTTTGTTCGTTCATTGAAGAAACGTTTCCCGGAACTTCCTGTAGAATATGTGGACGAACGTTTCACATCTGTTCTCGCACACCGTACGATGCTGGAAGCCGGACTGAAAAAGAAAGACCGGCAAAACAAAGCATTGGTGGATGAGATAAGTGCCACTATTATTCTGCAAACATATTTGGAGAGTAAACGTTTTTAATAATAAGACAGAGAATAATTTAATTTTTTAGTAGAGTATAAAGTATGATTTTACCAATTTATGTATATGGCCAGCCTGTTTTGAGAAAGGTGGCAGAGGACATAACCCCGGAGTATCCGAACCTGAAAGAGCTGATCGCGAATATGTTTGAAACAATGGTGCACGCCGATGGCGTGGGACTGGCTGCTCCACAGATCGGCTTGCCTATCCGTGTCGTTACGATTACATTAGACCCGCTTTCGGAAGACTATCCGGAATTTAAGGATTTTAATAAAGCTTATATCAATCCTCATATCATCGAAGTGGGTGGGGAGGAAGTCAGTATGGAAGAAGGTTGTCTGAGTCTGCCCGGCATTCATGAGTCTGTGAAAAGAGGAAATAAGATCCGTGTGAAATACATGGACGAGAACTTTGTAGAGCATGATGAAGTGGTGGAAGGCTATTTGGCAAGGGTGATGCAGCATGAGTTCGACCATCTGGACGGAAAGATGTTTATCGACCACCTTTCGCCGTTGCGCAAACAAATGATAAGAGGAAAATTAAATACGATGCTGAAAGGAAAAGCGCGTAGTTCATATAAGATGAAACAGGTGAAATAAAGATAAAAAACGTTTATATCCCTGTTAAGTAAGCGAAAAGCATTATTTTTGTTTCGTTTACAAGCATAAAATATCAATGATTAAAAGAATACTAACAGTTTTATTGCTGTTCCCCACACTGGTTTGTGCTCAGATTAATACGGAGCGGGTGATGACTATTGCCCGCAATGCGCTGTATTTTGAGGACTACGTGCTTTCTATTCAGTATTTCAACCAGGTAATTAATGCGAAGCCATATTTGTATGAGCCTTATTTTTTCAGGGCGCTGGCAAAGGTGAATCTGGAGGATTATCAAGGAGCGGAAGCGGATTGTGACGAGGCTATCAAACGGAATCCGTTTGTAGTAGGTGCATATCAGGTTCGTGGACTGGCACGGATTCGTCAGAGTAAATTCGACGGGGCGATTGAGGATTATCAGAAAGCATTGCATTATGATCCGGAAAACATCACCTTGTGGCACAATCTGACCTTGTCTCATATTCAGAAAAAGGATTATGACGCAGCCAAGGAGGATTTGGAGAGCTTGCTGAAAGTTTCTCCGCGCTATACACGTGCTTATCTGATGAGGGGAGAGGTTTCTTTGCAGCAGAAGGATACGGTTGCGGCACTGAAGGACTTTAATACGGCTCTCGAACTGGATAAGTATGATCCGGACGCATGGTCGGCAAGGGCTATTGTCCGCTTGCAGCAGTCCAACTATGCAGAAGCGGAATCGGATCTGGACCGTGCGATTCATCTGAGCGCGAAGAACGCGGGTAATTATATAAACCGTGCTTTGGCCAGATTCCATCAGAATAATCTGAGGGGTGCTATGAGCGATTATGACCTGGCTTTGGATATTGATCCCAATAACTTTATCGGGCATTATAACCGTGGTTTGCTTCGTGCCCGTGTCGGGGATGACAACCGTGCTATCGAGGACTTCGATTTTGTGATTCAGATGGAACCTGATAATATGATGGCTATCTTTAACCGTGCGTTGCTTCGTGCTCAGACGGGAGATTACCGGGGCGCTATCAAAGACTATACGACAGTTATCAACCAGTATCCGAACTTCCTCGCAGGATATTATCATCGTGCGGAAGCCCGCAAGAAGATCGGCGACAAGAAGGGGGCCGAACAGGATGACTTCAAACTGTTGAAGGCTCAGCTTGACAAGCAGAATGGAGGGACGAACAAAGACGTTGCCCAAAATCAGAATAAGGATAAAGAAAACCAGAGCGGCGAGAACGGTGACGAAAGCGAGGAAGGAAAAACTCGTAAGAAGTCTGACAAGAATATGAACAACTATCGCAAGATTGTGATTGCCGATGATTCTGAAGCGGATCAACGCTATACAAGTGATTATCGCGGACGCGTACAGGATAAGAATGTGAACATAAAACTGGAACCGATGTTTGCCTTGACTTATTATGAAAAGTCGAGCGAAGTGAAGCGTTCGGTGAATTTCCATAAGTTTATTGAAGACCTGAATCTGTCGAATGTACTTCCGAAGCGTATCCGTATTACAAATATGGAGGCCCCGTTGACGGAAGAACAGGTGAAATTCCATTTTGCCCTGATTGATGCGCATACATCGGCTATTGTGGACGATGACAAGAGTGCTCCGAAGCGTTTTGCCCGTGCCATTGACTTTTATCTGGTACAGGATTTCTCCAGTGCGGTTGCCGACCTGACTCAGGCGATATTGCTGGACGGAGATTTCTTCCCGGCCTATTTCATGCGTGCACTGATTCGTTGCAAACAACTGGAATATCAGAAGGCTGAACAGGCTGCCGAAGCGGATATGCCGAGTGGCGCTGCTGTCAAGGAAGTGAGTGCGGTGGATTATGAAGTTGTCAGAAAGGACCTGGATAAGGTGATAACTCTGGCTCCGGATTTCGTTTACGCTTATTATAACCGTGCCAATGTGGCGGCTATGCTGAAAGATTACAGGGCTGCGATTGTCGATTACGATAAGGCGATTCAGCTGTCTCCGGACTTTGCTGACGCTTATTTCAACCGGGGACTTACGCATATTTTCCTGGGTAATAATAAGGCGGGAATCTCAGATTTGAGCAAGGCCGGTGAACTAGGAGTTGTTTCTGCTTACAACGTGATCAAGCGTTTCACGGATCAGACAGAATAACATTTTTTTGATAAAAAATAGAAAACTCAAAAGATTTCGTTACTTTTGCGTTCTCATTATGAAAATATAACATCATCATATTATGATAAAGATAACATTTCCCGATGGCTCCGTTCGTGAGTATAACGAAGGAGTGAACGGTTTACAGATTGCAGAAAGTATCAGTTCGCGCTTGGCACAGGATGTACTTGCATGTGGCGTGAACGGTGAGACTTATGATTTAGGACGTCCTATTAATGAAGATGCTGATTTCGTACTTTACAAATGGGACGATGAAGAAGGCAAACATGCATTTTGGCACACAAGCGCCCACTTGCTGGCTGAAGCTTTGCAGGAACTTTATCCGGGTATCCAGTTTGGTATCGGACCGGCTATCGAAAACGGTTTCTACTATGATGTGGATCCGGGAGAAGCTGTGATTAAAGAAAGTGACCTGCCTGCCATCGAAGCAAAGATGCTTGAATTGTCGGCAAAGAAAGAAGCGGTAGTCAGAGAAAGTATTTCGAAGACGGACGCTCTGAAAATGTTTGGCGACCGTGGCGAAACGTATAAATGTGAATTGATCTCAGAACTGGAAGACGGACATATTACTACCTACACCCAGGGTGCGTTTACTGACCTTTGCCGTGGTCCTCACTTGATGACGACTGCGCCGATCAAGGCTATCAAGCTGACAACTGTTGCCGGTGCTTACTGGCGCGGTCACGAAGACCGTAAGATGCTGACCCGTATCTATGGTATCACATTCCCGAAAAAGAAAATGCTGGATGAATATCTGGTGTTGCTGGAAGAAGCCAAGAAACGTGACCACCGTAAGATCGGTAAGGAAATGCAGTTGTTCATGTTCTCTGAAACAGTAGGTAAGGGACTTCCGATGTGGTTGCCGAAAGGTACTGCACTGCGTTTGCGTCTGCAAGAGTTCTTGCGTCGTATCCAGACCCGCTATGACTATCAGGAAGTAATTACTCCGCCTATCGGTAATAAGTTGCTGTATGTGACTTCCGGTCACTATGCAAAATACGGTAAGGATGCGTTCCAGCCGATCCATACTCCGGAAGAAGGAGAGGAGTATTTCCTGAAACCGATGAACTGTCCGCATCACTGCGAGATATATAAGAATTTTCCGCGTTCATACAAGGACCTTCCGTTGCGTATTGCAGAATTCGGTACGGTTTGCCGTTATGAACAAAGTGGTGAGCTTCACGGTTTAACTCGTGTACGCAGCTTTACTCAGGATGACGCACATATTTTCTGTCGTCCGGATCAGGTGAAAGATGAGTTCCTCCGTGTGATGGATATCATTTCTATCGTGTTCCGTTCGATGAATTTCCAGAATTTCGAGGCTCAGATATCACTCCGTGATAAAGTGAACCGTGAAAAATACATCGGTAGCGATGACAACTGGGAGAAAGCTGAACAGGCGATTATCGAGGCTTGCGAGGAAAAAGGCCTGCCGGCTAAGATTGAGTACGGTGAAGCTGCTTTCTATGGTCCCAAGCTCGACTTTATGGTGAAAGATGCCATCGGTCGCCGTTGGCAGTTGGGAACCATTCAGGTAGACTATAACTTGCCGGAACGTTTTGAACTGGAATATATGGGCTCTGACAACCAGAAGCACCGTCCGGTGATGATTCACCGTGCACCATTCGGATCAATGGAGCGTTTTGTGGCTGTATTGATCGAACACACTGCCGGTAAGTTCCCGTTGTGGCTGACTCCGGATCAGGTAGCTATCCTGCCGATCAGTGAAAAGTTCAATGAGTATGCAGAGCAAGTGAAGATGTATCTGAAAATGCATGAAATCCGTGCTATTGTGGATGATCGTAATGAAAAGATCGGCCGCAAGATCCGTGATAATGAAATGAAACGCATTCCTTATATGTTGATTGTGGGTGAAAAAGAAGCTGAAAATGGTGAAGTTTCTGTTCGCAGACAAGGGGAAGGCGACAAAGGAACCATGAAATATGAAGAATTTGCTAAAATTTTGAACGAAGAAGTTCAGAATATGATAAATAAATGGTAACTTTGCAGCCGTTTCATGATAAATATTTAGTAGAACAATAAAAAAATCAAACTAGGAAGTAAACGTTTTTAATGAAGAATGACACTTTAAAAGGGCAATATAGAATCAATGAACAGATTCGTGCCAAAGAAGTCCGCATCGTGGGCGACGAGATTGAACCGAAAGTATATCCTATCTTTCAGGCCTTGAAAATGGCTGAAGAGAAAGAGCTGGATCTAGTTGAAATTTCCCCCAATGCTCAACCTCCTGTTTGTCGTATTATTGATTACTCTAAATTTCTTTATCAATTAAAGAAACGCCAGAAGGAGCAGAAAGCGAAGCAGGTAAAAGTGAACGTAAAGGAAATCCGTTTCGGACCGCAGACTGACGATCATGATTACAACTTTAAGCTGAAACATGCCAGAGGATTCCTGGAAGACGGGGATAAAGTGAAGGCATATGTATTCTTTAAGGGGCGTTCCATCCTTTTCAAGGAACAAGGTGAAGTGTTATTGCTTCGTTTTGCCAACGATCTTGAAGATTTTGCAAAGGTGGATCAGATGCCGGTACTTGAAGGTAAGCGTATGACAATCCAGCTTTCTCCGAAGAAAAAGGAAATGCCTAAAAAGCCGGCGGCTCCCAAACCGGTAACTCAGGGACAGAAGGCTGAAAAGCCGGAAGCGGGCGAGGAAGAATAAAAAAGAATGAATGCGTGGCGCGCAGGTATAGTGCGTCACCATTATATATTTAATAATTTTAAAAACAAGTAAGATGCCAAAGATGAAGACTAACTCCGGTTCTAAAAAAAGG